>Ga0206860_10030_pt1 | contig 40035 bp, 37 predicted proteins | sample Alteio_BWOrgCont_44_FD_152624 | JGI IMG/M metagenome (GOLD analysis project Ga0206860, IMG submission 152624) | Enriched cells from forest soil in Barre Woods Harvard Forest LTER site, Petersham, Massachusetts, United States -... | ecosystem: Environmental > Terrestrial > Soil > Temperate forest >...
GATTGACACGGCACCGATTCAATGAAACATCCCTTACTGCTTTCCGTTCTTAATCTTAATCCTAATCCTAATCTTAATCTCCTCCGATGCAGAGCGATTAAGATTAGGATTAGGATTAAGATTAAGATTAAGATGGAAGGGGGACCAATTCCGGCTTTATTTGTTATTTCACCCGGCCTCTGCTAATCTTTTTTTGTGAGTTTTGTGCAAGAGTTTAACAAGCTGCCCCTGGAGGCGTTGTGGGAGCGTTCGCTGGCGGCTTCGGACGCGGAGGCGCGCCGTTGCGCAAGCGCCGGGCAATGGTCCATGGCTGATTTTGCCAATTTGATTTCCCCGGCGGCCGGCCCTTATCTGGAGGAACTTTGCCAGCGTTCGCAGGCGCTGACCCGCCGGCGCTTTGGCAACGTCATCCGCCTTTTTGCGCCGCTCTACCTCTCCAACGAATGTGTCAACAATTGCCAGTATTGCGGCTTCTCCCGCGACAATCCCATTTTGCGCGTGACCCTGAGCGTCGCGGATATGATGCGCGAGGCGCGGGCGCTGCAGGAGCAGGGTTTCCGCAATATTTTGCTGGTGGCGGGCGAACATCCCAAATTTATCTCGGAACAATACCTGGCCGATTGCGTGCGGGCCTTGCGCGTGGAAATTCCCAGCGTCTCGCTGGAAGTGGGGCCGATGGAAACCGCACAGTACCGGCCCATCGTCGAGGCGGGGGCCGACGGCCTGGTGGTTTATCAGGAAACGTACGACCGCGCGGTTTATGCCGCCATGCACACGGCCGGGCCCAAGCGCGATTTTGATTGGCGGCTGGAAACTCCCGAGCGGGCCTACGCCGCGGGCTTTCGGCGGCTGGGCATCGGCGCGTTGCACGGTTTGGCCGACTGGCGGCGCGAAGCGTTGAGCCTGGCGGCCCACGCCGATTATTTGTTGCGCCATTGTTGGAAGGCGCAATTGACCATTTCCCTGCCCCGCCTGCGCCCCTGCGCCGGCGAGTTTGAGCCGCTCACTCAAATGGGCGACCGCGAATTGACCCAGCTCATTTGCGCCTTGCGCCTGGTCTTTCCCGACGCCGGCCTGGTCCTGTCCACGCGCGAACCGGCCCGCTTGCGCGACGGCCTCATTCCCCTTGGCATTACCATGATCAGCGCCGGCAGCCACACCGAACCGGGCGGTTACACGGGGGCCGGACGGGAAAAAACGCACCGCACCGAGCGCGGCCGTATTGTTGACCTGGCGCCGGGAGCCAGCGAATGGGCCGCCGCGGAAGGCACGACCAATGCCACCGGCCAGTTTGATATCGCCGATGACCGGCCGCCCCGCGAAGTCGAGGCCATGCTGCGCCGCCTGGGCTACGAGCCGGTCTGGAAGGATTGGGACGCGGCCCTGACCGCGTGAAGGCCCGCCATGGACGACGCTTACGTCATCGCCAACGGGCAGCGCATCGCCGCGGCGGTTCCCTGTTCGATTGAGCAGTTCCTTCTCGCGCAAAAAATGCTGCCGCGCAGTGTGGTGGTGGAACTGAACGGCGAGGCGGTCGTCCCTTCGGAATTTGATCGACGGCAATTGGCCGGGGGCGACCGGTTGGAGATTGTCCGCATCGTCGCCGGAGGCTGATGGAAAAGAACCCCGCACTCTCGGCTTTCGTCGCCGGTTTTGAAACCGAATTGATTTTTGGCCAGGTCTGGATTCGGCGCCGGGAGCGCGGGTTTGAATTGCGCCACGTCGCGGACAAAGATTGCGATCCCGCCGCGTTGCGTTTGCTCGGCGAAAATGACATCCGTCCGCTGGCCCAGTTCACGGCTGGCGGCGCGTTCCGTCCGCTCAAATCGGCCCCGAACCTGCAGCGCGGCTGGCGGGCCGCGCCTCGCGATGAAGAAACCCTGGGCGCGGCCCTCAACCAATTGTATCCGGGCGCGGTGGCGGACTGGTTTGCCGCGCAAGCGCCGCAGCCGCCTGTGACTTCCTACCGCGATTTTACCGGTCGGCAAACGGGCATGTACCGCATCACCACGCTGCTGGATGACGCGGTGGCGGGTGCGGTCATCCGGGCATGCTGTCACAAAGATTTTTGTTTGAAGCGCCGCCTTTGGACCGTGGACGGCCTGCCGCCCGATTCCCTTGCCGCCAAAAGCATCCTGCCTTGCCTGGAACCGTGCGCCATCCTGCTGGAGTTCGCCCGCAAAATGGCCCGCATCGGTCAGGAGGAAAAAGCACAGCCGCCGCCCGGCCCGGCCGACATCGCGCGGCAACGCGCCGAGGCGGAAGCGGCGTTGCAGCATCCCGATGGCACCGTGGCGGAAAGCGATTTTGACGCGCCCAACAATCCCCGGCGCTTGCGATTTGTCTTGGAAAAAATCCCTGCGCCGGTTACACCGTTAGCCGGTTAAAAAGAAATTTTATGCGCGTCAATGCTCTTCGACTGGCTCTTTCCCTGGCGGGATTTCTCATCACGGCGGCGGTGTCGGCGGAAGACGCCGCCCCGGTGTCACAATCCAATTTGCTTTCCCACTTGCTCCAGGCGAAGGACGCCGAAGCAGCGTGGGTCGAGCTAGGCCATGCCACCACGCCGCCGCCCGGCCCGGACAAATGGCGCGACACACCGCCGACAGCGAAGGAGAAGGAAAGCTTTTACCTGCCTTACGTCGAGGCCCTGGCGGACAAGGCCAAGGACCTTTACACCAGGTTTCCCAAGGACAGCAACGTCGGCAAAGCCAAGCTGATGGAGTTCAAATTTCTGCTCATCTCAGTAACCTGGGGCGGCACGAATGAACAGGCGCGCCTTGAGGCCCTGGAAAAACCGCTGCTCAACGACCCCGCGTTGTCCGATGACGAACATCTCTCGATATTGCAGGCCATTGCGCAGAACGGCGCGCCCGACAAGGTGCGTCCGTTGTTGCAGGAAATTGCCGGCGGCTCCGGCTCGGCCAAACTGAAAGCCGCCGCCGGGGAGGCTCTCCAAAAATTGAAGGCCCTGGGCGAACCGGTCGATTTGCAGTTCACCGCCGTGGACGGCCGCAGCGTGGACCTGGCCAAGCTCAAGGGCAAAGTCGTGCTGGTCGATTTTTGGGCCACCTGGTGCGGGCCGTGCGTAGGCGAGGTGCCTAACGTCAAGAAGACTTATGACCAGTTCCACGACAAGGGCTTTGAAATCGTCGGCATCAGCCTGGACAAGGAAAAGGACTCGCTGACCAACTTCGTCGCCGAGCATAAAATGGAATGGCCGCAGTATTTTGACGGGCTATATTGGCAGAACAAATACGCCCGGCGTTTCGGGATCGAAAGCATCCCGACCATGTGGCTGATCGACAAGAAGGGCAACCTGCGCGACATGAACGCCCGGGAGGACCTGCCCGGCGGAGTGCAAAAACTGCTGGCGGAATAATTTCAAGTCATGGATTGGCTGCACCAATTGCTTTGGTTTAACGGGAAATTCCTGAACATCACCTGGAACGCCTGGAAAGTCATCGGCTTTCTCGGCAACGCCGTTTTCTCGGCCCGTTTCCTGGTGCAGTGGTATGCGACGGAGAAACGCAAACAAGTCGTCGTGCCTCCGTTATTCTGGTGGCTCAGCCTGGTGGGTTCGCTGACCTTGCTCGCCTACGCCGTGTTTGGCGACAAGAACCCCGTCTTCATTCTGGGCTACGCTTTTCCCTGGATTCCTTACGCCCGCAATTTGATCATTCATCATCGCCATGAAAGATTGCGCCAGACCTGCCCGGACTGCGGCGTCAAAGCCCCGCCCGCGGCCAACTTCTGCGGCCAATGCGGCGTGCGCCTCGCCGCCACGCCTGTGACGGCCAAGGAGAGTCATTGAGGGCAAACTACCATTCAGCCGGCGTGCAAGTCTTCCGCGGTGTGCCATTGATGAGGGATGTCTCTCATGATCAGGGCGTGATCGAATTCAATGGTTCCTTCCGGGAAACGATTCCGATCCGCGAAAAAGGTGGAGTGAACCTTTGTCACCGCCAGCGCGCAAACGCGCCATTGCAATGTGCGCAGCAACAGGCCGTCCAGGCGGTTGCCGTCCTGCCTGGCGGAGTAACCAAGATTTCCCCGTTCAAAAAAGGTCGAGACTTCTGCCAGCGAATCAAAACAGGAGGAGGCCGGCAGTTGGTCGCTGTCCTCGCCGGTGACGTTCACCGCCACGGCTCCGTCCAGCGAGCGCATGGACAACTCGACGCGGCCGCCCACGTCCACCACCGAGAATTGGGCGGGAGAATGCTCGCCGGGAAACAATCGGCCGCCCGCCAGATGATTCAAGGTCGAATCGGTGTCCCGGCGCGGAATGAACACGCCCTCCCTTTCCATTCCCGCTTTGTCCGTCCATTCCACCGCGATGCGATGGGCCGCATTTTCGCTGGAAAGGCCGATGAAGCCGGGGAAACCGGCGGGACGAATCTGTTCCAAACGAATCAGGCAAATGCCGGCAATCGCATGACCTTTTTGCAGTTTCGGACGAAACGGCCGGGGCAGAATGCGTTGCACGGCAGACGGCGCGGCCCGGAAATTTACGAGCAGCCGCCTTTTGATGATTCCCTTGATCGTCGGAATGCGTTTTAATAACAACATAACACTCTAGTGATTCTCATTCGCGCACACCGACGAAAATGCGCCAGGCGGCACAGGCTGTTTCTCGAGGCCGGGACCTTCGTATTGCAAACTCAATTGCGGCGTCCCGGATTTGTGCCGGTAAAAAATGCGGATCGGATGCAAACCGGCCCGCAGCCGGATCGACGCCGAAACTTCCCGCCCGTTGTGATTGAAATCGTCATCAATCACATGCGCTTCATGCAGCCACATTTGCGCGCCGGAATCGGATTGCAGCGAAAATGTGTAGGCGCCGTCCGCAGGAATGTTGATAAAACCTTTGAAGCTGATGCCGGTCCCCTCTTTTGCCGCGAGGACGCCCACGTCTAGGCCGGCCGCCTTGCCGGTGGACACGGGGCTGAGCGCGTCGAAATCGGGCACCCACGGCCAGCGGCCTTCATAGACGGCGTAATCCAGGGCGCCGTTTGTTTTACAATTGACAGCAGTGGCCGGGACGGGGACGTTGTCGTAAGGACGGGGGGCGCCGGGGTCCGGCCGCCGCACCTGCTCGGTCATGGTTCGCGCCTGGGCCAGCCGTTCCGCGTAGGCTGGATCGCCGGCCAGATTGTGGTCCTCGTGCGGATCGGTCACCACATTATACAGGCGAAAGGGCGCCGCCGCATTGCTCACGCTGTAGCGCACGGCGGTGAAATCGCCGATGCGAATGGACTGCAACTGGCCGCGGCCCTGGATGTGTTTGCGCGCGAAGAGTTCCTTGTCCACCTTGAACTGGGGTTTGAAGTTGAACTCGTATTCGAAATAAAAGAACCCGCGGCTGCGTTGCCCGCCCGCGCCGGTCAATGTTGGCACCAGCGAAACCCCGTCGGCCTGGGCGGGAGGCGCCAATCCACCCAGCTCGGCGAAGGTCGGCATCCAATCCCAAAAGCAGGAAGGCGTGTCAACAACCGCTTTGGCCGGCACATGTCCGGGCCAGCTTACGAGCGTCGGCTCGCGCACCCCGGCCTCCCACAAATCGCGCTTGATCCCGTCCATTTTTCCCCACGAATCAAAAAAGCGCGGGTCCTGGCCGTCCTCGTTATGCGGGCCGTTGTCCGAAGTGAAAATGACCAGCGTATTGGTCTCCAGGCCGAGGTCGCGCAGCAATTGCAGGATGTCGCCCACCGCGTCATCCACCCGCCGGATCATGGTGGCGTGGCGTTTTTCGACGTCCGGCCAGTTCTGCGCGGCATAATCCGGGTGATACCACGAATTGGTCTTGCCGGAATTGGTGTTGAGCGGCCAGGTCAAGCCGCCCTTGAGTCCGCGCCCGGCCGGGTAGGCTTGGGTCGGCAATTCCTCGTGCATGTGCGGCGCGGTAAAAGCGAGGTAAAGAAAGAACGGCTTTCGCGGATTGGCCGATGCCCTGTCAATTATGAATTTCTTTGCACGAGCCGCGTAAAGATCGGTGTCGTAAGCGGACTCCAGGCCGCGGGTCACAGGCGTGAACCCGTCCATGATCTTCCCACTGTTGCCGGGATAATGAAAATGCGCGTCACCATGGCTGAGCACGCCGTAAAATTCGTCGAAGCCGCGTCGCAACGGGTGGGCCGGATGATCGGCGGATTTGCCGGCCAGCCCATATTTGCCGATCATGCCGGTGTAATACCCGGCCGCCTGCATCACCGTCCCCAGCGTGTGATTGTGAGGCAGCGCCTTGTCAAACTGATTATTGCGGATGGCGCAATTCCCTTGATGCTGCCCGAGCAGCAGCGAAGCCCGGGCCGGCGCGCACACCGGCGAGCTGGTATAATGCTGGCTCAAGATCATGCCCTCTGCCGCCATGGCATCCAATTGCGGCGTGGACATGCGCGGCTTGCCCGGCGGTCGGCTGTTTTGATAAAGCACACCCACGTCCCCGTAACCGAGGTCATCGGTCAGAATGAAAATGATATTGGGTTTCGAAATCTCGGCGGCGCTGGAGGAACAAGCCGCCAGAACCAGCGCGCCTGCGCCGCACAACAGAGCCAAGGCAGACAATGGAGTCTTCATGAAAAGCGAGGAAAGTATGGATTATGAAGCAGGAATAAAGAAGCAGGAATTACCACGGTCTGCATTAGTTGCGGCGCTTCCTGGAAGGCCCCCGCTTTTTCAGCCTCGCAAGGTGGGCCTCCTGCTTGGCGCGATTTCCACAGACAGCCATGCTGCACCACCGTCTTCCATGCCGTCTTGTTTGATCAAGGAAGAAGAGGATGCAGTGGTCGCCCTGGCATGCCTTGACATACCGAAAGTCCGCCGAGGAAATGAACTTGGCAATCTCTTCGGCAATCGGTGCAAGCAAAGAATCCGGCTTCCGCCATCGGCGCTGCGCTCGAAGGTGAAATATCGTGGGAGATACTTCATCCGACATCTGCTTTGCCAAGGGAGCAGGTCCCGGCACAAGCGAAAGGAAAATTTCATCCGCTACCAAAAGATCGTTAAGGGGGCCCAGTTGGGTCAGGGCCTGGGCCTTGAGAGGCCGGCCCATATGTTCTGTGACAAAGACTCGCAACCAATCCCGCAAATCCCGGGCCTTTGCCGCCACCCGGTCGAGTTCTTTTGGGGACATGCTCGACTTTACAACGGCGATTTCGTCGACCCTCAGCAATCCCGCCTGCTTCATCCACGACAGAAAGTCGGAGCCGTTGCCCAACCAATCGACAACCTCAACGATTGGTCTGGCCAGGGAATTCAGAAAATCCAGGCCGAGCGGTCCAGCGATGAATATGGCGGGAGGCAGTGAATTCTCCATCTTTACTTTTCTCCCATGCGAACCGTGAATGGCCGAATCTGGCCTGCATAAATTAACCCGTTAAAATGGGATTGACGGGTTATGGTGCTGGTAGTATCGTGGCGCACAGACGGTTAACAATTAAAAATAGAAAGGCCCATATGCCCTTAAATTACCGCACTACCAATGTCGATGACATTAAAATCTTCTACCGGGAGGCCGGAAATCCGACCGCTCCCACCCTGTTGCTGCTCCATGGGTTTCCAAGTTCCAGCCACATGTTCCGCGACCTCATTCCTCTGCTGGCGGAGAAATATCATCTCGTTGCACCCGATTTCCCCGGTTTTGGGCAGTCGGGCATGCCGGAGCGCGGCAAGTACCAGTATACCTTCGCGAACATTGCGGACACCATCGCGGGATTTACCGAGGCGCTCGGGCTCAAAAAGTTTGCCATTTATATTTTCAATTACGGTTCTCCTGTGGGCCTTCGCATGGCCCTCAAATTTCCGGATCGAATTTCTGCCATCGTTTCCCAAAATGGAAATGCCTACGAGGAAGGGTTGAGCAGCGGATGGGACCCGATCCGAGCCTATTGGAAGGACCCGTCCCAGGCCAATCGTGACGCTCTGAGGGCGTTCCTGAAACCTGAAACGACCACCTTCCAATACACACACGGCGTTGCGGACACCAGCCTGGTTTCTCCTGACGGTCGCTCGCTGGACGATTTTTATCTCTCGAGGCCCGGCGCCGACGAGATTCAGTTGGACCTTTTCAAGGACTACGCCAACAACGTCACGCTCTATCCAAAGTTTCAAGAGTATTTCAGAAAGTACCAACCGCCGCTCCTGGCGCTTTGGGGAAAGAGTGATCCGTTCTTCCTCCCCGCAGGCGCGGAAGCGTTCAAGCGCGATATCCCAAAGGCCACGGTCCAATTCTTTGACACGGGACATTTCGCCCTCGAAACGCACTGCCGGCAAATAGCCGATGCCATCATTCCGTTTCTGGCGAAAGCCGTTGGCAACTAATCGACCTTATACAGGAGTCTGAATATGCCTGATTCCAAATTAACCGTCGTTCTGGTTCACGGAGCCTGGGCGGAATGCGCGAGTTGGACCGAAATCATTCTTCCTTTGCAAAAACAGGGATTCGGGGTGGTCTGCGCGCCTATTCCGCTAACAAGCCTGAGTGATGATGTCGGCGCGCTTGATCGAGTGCTGGCCAGGATTGGGGGCGACATCGTTCTCGTTGGGCATGCGTATGCCGGCGCGGTCATTGGCGCTACCAAGAACGAGCGCGTAAAGCTGCTCGTTTATGTGGCGGCCCTCGCGCCGGACGAGGGAGAAACCGTGGCTGAGGTGTTTTACCGGGAACCACCCCACGCGCAGGCCCCGAAACTGGCCCCCGATGACGGCGGATTTATTTGGATGCCGCCCGAAGGCTTCGAGCATGCATTCGCCCAAGACGCAGCACCTGATGTGAAGTCGGTGCTTCTTGCCACTCAGCGGCCGATCAACGTGAAGTGCATTCAGGAGAAAGCCCCCCGGCCACTGTGGAAGGACAAGCCAGTGTGGTTCCTCGTCGCCGAGTATGATAGGATGATTCCCGTCACGACCCAGCAATTCCAAGCCGCCCGCATGGGAGCCACGGTGCGCGTCCATGCCGTCGATCATTCGCCGATGTTGACCGCGCCGCGCAAGGTCGTTGATGTTCTCCTCGAAGCTATTCGAACCACCTGCAAAAACGCCTAGCTGCCTCATCCGGGAAAGGAAATATGAAAAGGAATGTAGCCATTATCACCGGGGCGAGCCAGGGCATTGGCCGCGCGACCGCCTTGCGATTAGCCAGGGATTTTTCTTCCATCGTGCTTGCCGCTCGCAACGGCGATGCACTGAAAGAAGTGACACAGGCGGTAAATCAAGCGGGAGCAGAGGCCCTGCCACTGGCGCTCGACCTGCGCGAACCGGCGGCGGACAAGACACTGGTGGACGAGACATTGAAGCGATTTGGAAGGATTGATGCCTTGGTCAATATCGCTGGCGCTGTTCCGCAAATTGATCTCATGGAGATGACCGATGCCCAGTGGGATGACGGGATGGCTTTAAAACTGCATGGGGCGCGGCGCATCACGATTCATGCTTGGAACGCCCTGAAAGAGGCCAAGGGCTCGGTTGTTTTCACCTCGGGCAATTCCGCGCAGGCTCCTAAATCAGCCTTTGCGGCAGTGGCAACGATCAACGCGGCCATCGTCGCGCTGGCCCGCGCTTTTGCCGAGCGAGGCATCCAGGACGGCGTGCAAGTCAACAGCGTGCTCCCTGGACCTGTCTTGACAAACCGCCGCAAAACCTACATGGAAAAGTATGCGCCAACCCACAACATGACTTTCGACGAAGCCATGGAAAAGTTTCCCGCCCAAGACGGAATCAGCCGCTACGGGCAACCTGAAGAAATCGCCGACCTCATGGCGTTCCTTGTGTCGCCACAAGCAATATGGATGACAGGAAGCGCGGTGCGCATGGACGGTGGCGAGATCAAAGGCGTCTAAGCCCCTATGAAAAGAACCTCAACCCCCCAGACTATGAACAAATCCATGACTCATCCTGAAGAATATGATCTCGTCATCCTCGGCAGCGGCGCCGGGGGCAAACTGATTGCCTGGACCTACGCGAAAAAGGGACAACGCGTCGTTGTGATCGAGCGCAAATATGTGGGCGGCTCCTGCCCCAACATCGCGTGTCTGCCGAGCAAGAACATCATCCACAGCGCCAAGGTCGCCTCGCTTTTTTTCCGCAGCGAGGAATTTGGCATCAGCAAGGAGAATGTTCGCATCAACATGGCGGTGGTGCGCGAACGCAAGCGCAAGATGGTCCAACACCTCGTCGATATTCATCTTGACCGTTACAAGAAGAGCGGCGCGGAACTGGTCATGGGCACGGGACGTTTCGTTGCGCCCAAGACCATCGAAGTCGAGCTGGCTGATGGCGGGAAGCGCACGTTTCGCGGCAAGAATGTTGTCATCAATACCGGCTCGCGAGCCACGCTGGAGCCGATTCCTGGATTGACCGAAGCAGCGCCGCTTACGCACATCGAGGCGCTGGAACTTGATCACATCCCAAAGCATCTTCTCGTCCTGGGCGCGGGCTATGTCGGCCTTGAGCTTGCGCAAGCCTTCCGCCGTTTCGGCTCCGAGGTGACACTCATTGATCGCAATGACCGCCTTGTTAGCCGCGAGGACGAAGACATTTCGCAGGGCTTGGAAGAAATGTGCCGGGACGAAGGCATGCAAGTTGTGACCAACGCCAAAATCACTCACGTCCAAGGCAAATCGGGCGAATCGGTGCGCCTCCTCGGCACGCGCGGTGAAGCCGCACTCAACTTGGAAGGGACCCACCTGCTGGTTGCCGGAGGGCGCACGCCAAATACCAGCGGCATCGGCCTCGAAAAGGCGGGCGTGAAGACGACCGAGCGGGGCCATGTAAAGGTGAACGAGCGCTTGCAGACGACCGCCGAGGGTGTCTGGGCCGTCGGGGACTGCGCCGGTAGCCCGCACTTCACGCATATCTCAGAAAATGATTTCGCGGTCGTGAGCGACAACATCGCCGGCGGCAACCGCGTCACGACCGGACGCCAGGTGCCGTTCTGCCTGTTCACCGATCCGGAATTCGCCCGCATCGGCTTAAGCGAGACCGAAGCCAAGGCGCGCGGCATTCCGTACCGGCTCGCCAGGTTGCCGATGGCTGCCGTTTTCCGTGCCATGACGGTTTCCGAAACGCGCGGGTTCATGAAGGTCCTGATCGACACAAAGAACGACCGCATCCTTGGCTTCACCATGTTCGGGGCCGGGGCTGGAGACGTCATGGCGACAGTGCAGATAACAATGCTAGCCGGTTTGCCCTATACAGCGTTGCGCGATGCAATCATCGCTCACCCCACGATGCCGGAAGGGCTTATTGCGCTCCTCTCAGCGGTTCCAGCGAAGTCGGCCTGAGGAAATTCATCGGCGCAGGTTCCGGCATTCGAAAAGCTGGATGCGCCGCACGATGTTGCCGTCGGCCACCACATCCTTGACCCCGAGATCGGTGATGAATTCAAATTCCTGCCGGATTTGCTGCGGCAGGGGGCGCGTCGGAGGAATGTCGTTCAGGTAAAGGTTTCCGCTGCGATGCCACCAGCGCGACAACCCTTCCCAGGAAAAGAAATTCACCCGGAGTTGCGGCTTGTCAATTTCGCGGACGAAAAGCGCGTTTTGTCCGGCGTGGTTGAGGTAATTTGGCCAGAAGTAGAATTGATTGTCCGGCTTGGGCGTGACGTAATAATAGACCAGCGGGTCCGTTGTCACCCGGCTTTTGGCTTCGGGCAGGTAGAACGAAACTTGCGAGGTGAACCCATAATGTTCGCAAATAATGAAGACCGGCTTGCCCTGCGTTTCGATCTTCAGGCGGGCGTCGCCGACGATTCGAGCCATTTCCTTCCAGCCGCGCACGCGGCGCAACACGTCCAGTTGCGCAGGCAGCTGCCGGTGCACCAGCTTGTTCAGCAATTGCGGGTCGTGCGCCAGCACCGCCGCAAATATCCCGGCGCCAAGGCCAAGGCACAGGCACTGCTTCAGCAGCGCGGGGCACGACGGCCGGCGCGCGCTCCAGTAAACGGCCATGAGGCAGAACATTGGCACGATGGCGGGCGCAATCCAATTGGCCTCAATGCGGGTGTGAAAGCTGACCAGGAAATAAGTCAGGAACAAGGGCGCACCCATGCTGAACAAATACAATTGACACGGATCGCGCCGGCCTCCGCGCCAGAAGGCGGCGGCCGCCCACAGCGCGCCCGCGAAAAACACGGGGTTGAGCACACCTGCTTCCGTCAGAAGAAATTCCCCCGTATAAGTCCGGTGCGTTGTCACGCCCAACTGGCCGTCGCTGGCCACGTGCGACGCCATGATCCAACCGTGTTGACTGTTCCAGATTACCACCGGCAGCGAGCATAAAGCTGCGATCAATATTGCCAGCCAGGGTCCGGGCCGCCGCAAATGTGCCCGTGCCGGCGGCCATAGTAAAAAGAAGACGCCCCAGCATACGAATTGAAACAGGTTGGTGGGTTTGCTCAAATCTCCCAGGCCCATCCATAAGCCGGTCCACAACCATTGGCGCGTTGTTCCCGCCTGCCCCGCCGCCCGCCATCCGGCCAGCATGGCTGCCGTCCAAAACAGCACGGACAACGGATCAACGGTCATCACGATCGCGCCCAAGTCCAGCAGCGGACTGGCGCACATCGCGAGCAGCAAAATAAACGCCGTCCGTCCGCCGGTCAGGCGCGTCATGAAGCGGAGCACGAGTATTGACAAGACGGCGGTGATGACGGGCGAAAAAAAGCGGACGCCAAACTGGCTGTCGCCCCAGAGGTGAGTGCCCAGGAATTGCACGTACGCGATCAACGGCGGTTTGCTGTAATAGGAGAGGGCCAGGTGCTTGGACCAGAGCCATTGATACGCCTCATCTTCGGACAGCTCGATTTTGCCCGAGGCGAGATAGGCAATGCGGACCAGCAGCAAAAATGCCGTCAGCAGATAACCCAAACGCAGCCATTGCGCGTCGCGAACGCCCGGGTCGCCGGCGGCGGCAGGGCCGGCCACCGGGGAGGCCAGCGAAGGCAGTTGCGCCTTCCACAATGGGAACCAGCGCGGGCCCAGGGTTTGCCAGAGCGTGTCAAACATCCAAATGATCACCGCGCTGTAACCCGCGCCTAAAACTGCGCCGGCCAGCACGTCGCTCGGATAATGGACGCCGTTATAAACCCGCGAAAAGCAAACGAGGAGCGCCAGGGGCAGCATCGCCCAAATGGTGCGGCGGTAATAAACCAGCAGCACCAGGGTGGCGGCAAACCAATTGGCCGCATGGGAGGAAGGCAGGCTGAAGCTCCCGCCCTTGCCGATGCGCAGAATGACATCGGGCAGCGTTTGGAACGGACGCGGTCGCGCCAGCGCATTTTTGATCGTGTCAACCATCAGCCAGTTGCCCAGGCAAATTGTCAAGAATAGCATTAGCGCGCACACCCGCCCGCGCGCCCCGCCTTTCCAAACCAGAAAAATCGCCAGGACAACAAACAGGCAGGTCAACCAGGGGGAATCGCTGAGGAAAGGCATCAGCTTGTCAAAAACCGGATTGCCCAACGACGCGTTGATGAACCGGAAGAGCGAAACGTCAATGGATTGCAGCCAGCCGGTCATGGCCCCTGCTCAATAAACGACCAGCGAACGGACAGGGAAGCCCTTCAGGCTTTCGCGTCCTTTCAGGAAGCTCAATTCGATCAGGAAGGACAGCTCCAATATGGTCACGTCCAGGCGCTGCAATAAGTTGGCGGCGGCCTTGGCCGTCCCGCCGGTTGCGAGCAGATCGTCAATCAAAAGGACCCGGCTGCCGGGGCGGATGGCATCGGTATGAATGGCGACGGTGTTGGAACCGTATTCCAGGTCGTAGCTTTGTTCGTAAGTCTGAAAAGGCAGCTTGCCTTTTTTTCGCACAGGGACAAACCCGCACTTGAGCCGGTAGGCGGCGGCGGCGGCGAAAATAAATCCGCGCGCGTCAATGCCCACCACCGCATCGACCGTGCCGGGCGGAAACCGTCCGGTCAAATGATCAATGGTGCCGGCAAAAAGACGCGCATTGGCCAGCACGGGGGTGATGTCCTTGAATTGAATGCCGGGCTTGGGAAAATCCGGGATATTGCGAATGGCCCCCGCCAGTTCCTCCACCGAGACGTCGTTAGTTGTCATGGCCAGTAAAGTAGGGCAGCCGCCTAGGTTTTGACAGCCTCAAGTTTCTCGATCATGCGACGGAGCTTGTGCAGGGCGATGTTTTGGATTTGTCGCACCCGCTCGCGGGTCACGCCGAATTTTGCGCCGACTTCCTCCAGCGTTTTTTCGCTGCCGCCGTCCAGGCCGAAGCGGTATTGCAGGATGGTGGCCTCGCGCGGGTCGAGGGTTTTGACCATTTCGCGCAACATCTTGGTCACGGTTTTTTCTTCGAGCTGCTCGTAAGGTGAGTCGGCATTTTCGTCCTGCACGACTTCGGCGAAATTGTTCGAGTCATCGTCCCCAATGGGCGCGTCGAGGGAAGCGGGGCGGATGGCGGCGGTGCGCATCTGGGCGACGCGGGAGGCGGACATGCCCATTTCCTCGGCCAACTCCTCATCGGTCGGTTCGCGCCCGAAGACCTCCTGCAATTTCATGGCGGTGCGGCGCATCTTGGAAATTTTGTCCACCAAATGGACGGGCAGTCGGATGGTCTTGGATTGGTTGGCCAGGGCGCGCTTGATGGATTGCTTGATCCACCACGAACCGTAGGTGGACAGCTTGCCGCCCTTGGCCGGGTCAAAACGCTCGACCGCCTTCATCAGGCCGATGTTGCCTTCGTTGATCAAATCGAGCAGGGGCAGGCCGAAATTTTCGTAATCATGGGCGATCTTGACCACCAGGCGCAAGTTGGCCTTGATCATTTGTTCGCGGGCTTTTTTGTCGCCTCTTTTGATGCGGGCCGCCAGTTGAATTTCTTCCTGGGGCGTGAGGAGTTTGACCTGGCCGATTTCGCGCAAGTAAAGCTTGATCGCCGTATCGCCGTCGTAGCTGGACCGTTCCCGATCCGGCACGGCATAGACTTCCTCATCGCGTGGAATGCTGGGCGCGGCTGGTGCCGGCTCAGGGGTGGTGACTTTCCGTATGGACTGGCGCGGGGCGGGCCGCTTGGCGGCAAGACCACGTGGCGCGGGACGGCGCAACGTTTTTTTGCGGCTCTGCAATCGCTTTTTTGCGCGGTGCGCTTTGGTGGCCATGACTATCGATTAAACGCAGAAGTCTTACGGAGGCAGGGTCTTGGCGGCAAGTTAATTTCAAAGATTTTTCTCGTTTGACGATTCACCCGGCGAATGGTATTCGCTCAACGGTGCTTCTCCGTTTATGAAAAAATTGCTTTTAATCCTCGCGCTGTTTGCCTGGCTTCCCATGGCGCGCGCCTTGTCTCCCGCCGATGTGGCAAAATTGAGACATCTGCCGCCCCCGGTCCGACAATCCGTCATCGAACATTTGGGCGACGGAAAAATCGGGCAGACCAACAAAACCACCGGCGATGACGGCCAGGTCAATTATGAAGTGACGATTGAATTGGACGGCAAAACGCGCGGTTTCACTTTTGCGACCGACGGCAAATTGCTCGAAATGGAAGTCTATTTCGAGGAAACACCGGACGCCGTCCAAAAAACCATCCGCACCACCGCCAAAGGGATTTCACCGAACAACATCAGCCAGACGACTGACGAAAAAGGCGCTACCAATTATGACGTTGAAATATCCGAGGCCGGTGTCACCCGTGATTTTTCGGTGAAGGCGGACGGCACATTGGACAGCATCCAGGTTTTCCTGCCCGAGGTTCCTGCCGCCGTCCAGAAAACCATTCATGAAACGGCGACCAACGCCACCCTGGGCGACATCACCAAAACAACGGAGGACGGCGAAACCACCTACGACGTCGAGATGACAAAGGACGGCCAAAAACGCGAATTTATCGTGGGAGCAGATGGCCGGTTGCAGAGCAGGCAGGTCAACCTGACAGAAACGCCGGCTGCCGTGCAAAAAACCATCCAGGCCGAATTAAAAGACGGTCGTATTGATGAAATCAACAGCCAGACCGACGACGGCGAAACTGTTTTTGTGGTGCGAATGACCCAGGACGGCAAAACCCGCGAACTGAACATTTCCCCGGACGGCGAAATCGAACCCGCCGATTAACGTTGCCTCAACACACTTTTTTACGGGCGCATTTGCCCAGGCGCTTGAGCTGTTCGCAACTGCCGGTGACTTGCAGGCGATGGGTCTTCACCGCGAACCCCAGTTTCCGGCACATCTCCCCTTCCACCGCTTTGATTTGATCGCTCTCGAACTCCACGATCGTATCGCAATCCTGGCAGATGATATGATTATGGTCCGGATGATCGGCGTAATTGGGATCGTAAAACTTGTAATCCCGCCCGAAATCCATTTCCCGCACCAAACCGCTGGCGGTCAGGAGCGGCAACGTCCGATAAACCGTCGCGCGCGAAACGGACTTATCGCGTCGGCGCGACCACTTGAGCAATTGCCCGGCCGTAAAATGTTCCGAAGTGCTGAAGACGGAATCGATGATGGCCCGGCGCTGCGGAGTGACGCGCAATTTTTGTCCCTGGAGAAAATCCACGAACTTCGTTTTGGCAACGGACCTGTCCAACATGGCCATGAACGAATCATAGGCAAAAGGGAGAAGAATTAAAGTCCCAAATTTGGTTGAGAGTGGTTTAGTGGGGAGTGGGGAGTGCAGAATTCTGAACTTCTGACTTCGAACTAGGCACTTTGCACTCCCAACTCTGCATTTGGCTACTCCAACCCGTTGGTACCGTGTATCGCCTCCGCGTGCCAGTCAAAATAAATGATGTTGCGCAAATCGTTGCCGTGCACTGCTTGCGGAGAAATCTCCGTCGTCCAAAAAATTGAAGTGTCGGTGTCCACTTCCATGTCCACATCGCGCAAGACATAGACCGCGCTGGGGCTGTTGGTGTAATTCGAAATCTTCAGCATGGAAAACGGCGCGTAAGGCGCGCCAGGAATCGGGGGAATGGTGTTGGAAGGATAGCCGAACGGGCGGGAGGATTGATCGTCGAGGTTGATCCGGCCCTTGGTGCAATAAGTGACGCGCGCGCCCGGCGATGTCACATCGGGAATGGGGACGGCGATTTGCGCGGGGCAGGTAATAATCGGCCAGGCCGTGTCCAAAGCCGGTTGCGTGGCCGGATCCGGCAAGGCCAAATAATGCCAGATAAAAATGGGCAGGATTTGCCGGACGTTATTGTTGGTGTAGCCGGCGGGAACCATGCGCACCAGCGGTCCGGGCAGAATGCCGCCATTGTTGTCATCCGCGTAAAGTTGGATCGCGAGCGAGATTTGTTTCAAATTATTAAGGCATTGGGTCTGCAAAGCCTTAACCTTGGTTTTGGCCAGCGCGGAGAGGAGCAATGCGGCAAGTATACCAATGATGGCAATGACCACCAGCAACTCAACCAGAGTAAACGCATTTTTAGTTCGTCTCATGCCACCCTCTAAATATATGTCCGCCAAACATAAAAACGGACAATAATAAATGCACCTTATGTCTCCGGTTTGGCCGCAGATTGACACAGATGAACATTCACCACGAAAAAACGCGGCAGTTTTATACGGGCGCATCTGAGTTTTTGGAACGGGGTGCGAACCAATTTTCATTGACCCCTCGTTTTAACGAGGGGCCACAGCCTGAACTGAGATTCCTCAACTGTTTTAACAGTTTTCCGCCCTCGTTCTGCCAGTGGAAAACCGTTGAAAACGGTTGGAAAAGCCGCTCGCATCGCCTATTCCCCTCGTTAAAACGAGGGGTCAATAGGAAGCGCTGGTTTGGACTCACTACAAAGCGTCACCAAAAACTGAGATGCGCCCGTTTTATACGCCCTTTTCCTTGCGTTTGCCCCGAAAAACCACGATTATTCCAAGTGTATGAAAGTGTACGAGGAGCAACGGTCGACAACGTCGCCCGTGACAAACAACCCCAGCCCATCGCTGCTGCATTCCATCAAACGACGCCAGTTCCTTAAATCCGCCGCTGTCATCGGAGCGGCGGGACTTATCCTGCCGCGTTTTAAACTCTTTGGGGCTGACGCCCCGAGCAACAAGTTGAACATCGCCCTGATCGCCACCGGGCACCGGGCTCAAGATCATTTCGATGTGATGTCCCACGAAAACGTGGTCGCCATCTGTGATATCAACGAGCAACATCTGGCTTCCGCCGCCAAAAAATTCCCCAAGGCGAAGCGCTACGCGGACTGGCGCAAATGCCTTGAGCAAAAGGATATTGACGCCATCGTCTGCTGCACCCTGGATCACACCCACGCCTTCGTCACGAACTGGGCGATGAACCGCGGCAAACACGTCTATTGTGAAAAACCCCTGGTCAACAGCGTGGAGGAAGCCCGTCTCATTCGCGCCACCTGGCTCAAGAACAAAGACAAACTCGCCACCCAGGTTGGCACGCAGCGTCATCAGTTCAAGAATTTCAGCCGCGTGCGTGAATTGATTCGGGACGGCGCCATCGGCCAGTTGCAGGAGGTGAGCGCCTGGGGCAACCGCCAGGTTTACCGCGCAGGTTTCCTGCCCTCCGAGGGCAAGGCGCCCGGCTATATAAACTACGATTTATGGCTCGGACCTGCTCCTTTTCATCCTTATAATTCGGAATACTTCAAAGGCGGCTGCCTTCATTGGAACATGTATTGGGACTTTGGCAGTGGTCAGGTGGGCGACATGGGCAGCCATACCATGGATCTGGCTTGGAATGCCATTGACGCCGGGTTGCCCACTTCGGCCGAAGGCAAGGGCGACCCGATTAATCCCGATGTTACGCCCGTCAAACTCGTGACCCAATTTGAAATCCCGGCCAATGACTGGCGTCCCCCAATCCTCGTGTCGTGGCATCAGGGTGGTGCTTTGCCCGAATCCCCGCATCGCGGCATTGATCTGAAAAACATCGACCACGGCGTGCTGTTTGAAGGCAACAAGGGTTTTCTCGTGGCCGATTTCAACACGCGAATTCTCGTGCCGCAGAACAATGACACCAATCACGAGGAGGCCGACTTTACCTACTACAAGCCTCGTGCCAAGGAAGAGGAGATTCCGCCCATGGGCAATTTCCAGCAGGAATGGATCAACGCCTGCAAGGGAAACCTCAAGACGTCCTGCAACTTCGGTTACGCCACAGACATGATCGAGATGATGTTGCTGGGCCTGGTGGCTTATCGCGCCGGCAAGAAGATCCATTACGACGGCGCCACCGGCCTCGTCACCGATTGCGCCGAAGCCAGCCAATACCTGAGTCACACCTACCGGAAGGGTTGGACACTGAACGGTTAACCACGGATTGGCACGGATGGCAGGAGAAGAAGAAACGCACATCGCCGCGAAAAAGCGCAAAAGATCACACAAAAGATTTGAACAGAAGGCAACGAAGGAAACCACGCCACAGATTTGCACAGATGAACACAGATGCCAGGAGGAGCTTTCCCTCATTCCCAACTCTGCACTCCCAACTCCTCGTCCGCCGTAGCGCTTTGGCGAAGGGAGATGCACTTGATACGTTGCTCCGGAAAATCGGCAACACGGCAACAAGTGTTTATAGTCAACGACTTAACTGGCAACACCAAAAGCTACACACCAGCAACATGTTGCTCCCGCTACAAGTGGTGAGTGGCGAGTGGGGAATGCAGAATTCTGAACTTCTGACTCCGAACTATGCACTTTGCACCCCCAACTCCTCGTCCGCCGTAGCGCTTTGGCGAAGGGGGATGCATTTGATAGATAGCTCCGGAAAACCCGCAACACCGCAACCCCGAAAGCTTTGGGACTTATATACAAAGTCACCCTGAAAACACCTGAAGCCAAAACCAGCCTCCCAATATGGCCGATCCCATGCAGGCAATTCCATCGGCGAGCTTATTTTTGGTTATCAGCCAGATTCCGAAGAAAATTCCCAAAAACGGGATCAGGAAGGAAAGAAAAAAAGCACCAACCAAAACCTCTTTTGAAATCGTCGAATGCCCAGCTTTTTGGCCCGTTCCTAATTCATCAAAATCAATGGATGTCGGAGTCATTGGATTTTCGATAGACATTGCTATTACTTTCGGCATTTGTTGAACAAAGAGAATGGTTTCCTGACCGCAATAAGGACAGGGCGTTTGCTGGCCCGCATCGTGAGAATTAAAGCCGATTGGCTGATTACAATGCTGCCAGGTGCATCTTGAATCCATAGGGTTGCCTTTTTAATTGGCTTACGGGCAGGAAAAGGCGCGAACCTGACGCACCCAACAGAGGCACTTGGAAGGCCATTGCAAGAATACGCCAAGTCGCGCCAGGGGGCGCGATGGCGGGCATGTCTTGCACTGAAAAGTTCCAAGTTTTCTGTTGCCAAACCCGTTACGCTAAATATTTGCTGCGTTTAGATTTACTCAGGAAAACAGGCCTTTGTCAAACAAGCATTTGACTGATACGTCTCATTGTGAAATCTATTTTTAGACGCCACGCTTCCGCTTCCAATCTTCGAGTAACTCCGCGAAAAAAGAGGCTTGTCCAGGATACAGATCGGCGTATTCCGCAAGGTGATCATTCGCAAACCGAACTACCATCTCGTCAATTTTTGATTGACATTCTATCAGATTTCCGGCCATTCCGCGTTGTCTCAGAATATCGGCGAGCATGGCGCGGTGAACGGAAAGTTCGGCATCGATCATCAAAATCCTAAAAGCAACGAGGGCTTCAAATGGCGCTGCCTTCTCCCTGCCTTCCCCGGCATTTGCGCCTTCCGATACGCTCACGACTTTTTAGGAGACGCTTTCTTTAAAGCGGATCTGTTTAATTTTTCGGGCTTTGGCTTGGTTCTGGTGGATACTCCCCTGCCATCAGCGATTGTGGCTAAAATGCTGTCGAAATCGCCTTTAAGAGGAGGATGAATTTTTGGTGGTCTGCTCATGCAATCAATTCTTTGTATGACAATTGCTCGCTCTCGGCAACTTTATAAATGACTTGCGTAAATATATTTTCGATGCTGTCGGAACGCGCATTCCAGCGGAAAGCAAATTCATCAACATAACGCTGCATGTGTTTGCGGCTCATCCAATGATAAACCCCATGATATCCCCGTTTGAATAATGCCCAAAAACTGTCAATGTTAGCCGTGTGAACCGCGCCCCGTGAAAACTCTCCGGTTTTGTGATTTACAACATCGTGGTCAAATTCCGGCATTCCCACATAGCCGCTATGCTCATCCGTAAAGATTTGCGAGCCCTGTTCAACGATTTGCCTGACCGCTTTATGCAATGTCGGACGATCCACGCTTTGAACAATCTTCGCCTTTGCCTTACCCTCTCGGCTTGCAACGCCAAAAACAATCGTTTTGCCGGTATGGCCCCGGCCTTCATGCTTTCTTTTGCAAGCATGTTTGTTTTTCTCTTTCCCGCCAACAAAAGTTTCGTCCGCTTCGACGGTGCCGAAAAGCTGGCCGTCATTGTCCTGCATTGCGGCCCGGAGCCGATGGTCCATAAACCAGCCAGTCTTTTGCGTCACGCCGACGTGCTTGGCTAGTTGAATACTGGAAATGCCTTTGCTGGTTGTCGAAAGCAGATAAATGGCGATGAACCATTTTTTGAGCGGTAATTTGCTTTCGCCAAAGACCGTCCCGGTCTTGATGGTGAAATCCTCCTTGCAAGACGCACAACGGTATCGCTTTCCGCTGGCAAAGCTGTAAATCTTTTTGTGCCCGCAATGGGGACAGAATTCACCATTGCGAAAACGTATTGCTGTGAAGTGTTCGCGGCAGGATTCTTCATCTTTGAAATATTCCAGAAATTCCGCCAGAGTTTCAAAATCATCTATGTTCTTCATTCTGGTAGCAAATTACCCTAAATCGGCGCATTTGTCAACAGAGAAAGTAAATATTTTTGCCCTTGAAAACGCCCGGTTTGTGGATTCAGATGAAGATTATGATTCCGACCGGACAGGCCCAGTATGCCTTCGTGATCGCTGAGCGCCCGAAATATAAGCCAGCATTACCAAACCCGGACGAACGATGGGCCAAGTTTTTATCCAGCTTAAGGCAAATCCACACGCCACACCCAAACACTGAAACCCTTCATGAAAATGTCTGGCTGATACCCCTACAAACCGAACTGACATATTTAGGGAAATTGGTGGAGTGGGCGCTCTCCTACCATATTCCCCTCTATATCCAGTTTTTAGATGATAAACCAGCGTGGATAAAATATCCGCCAGATGAGACAGCCGGGCCTTGATGCGAAGTTTCACGAAAATGTCTATAAGTCAATCAGGGTGACTTTGTATATAAGTCCCAAAGCTTTCGGGGCAACATTTACCACGTATTACGTGGTTTACATCATTCGGCCCGTTATAGAGGCTGGCGTGGCGCATTTCATTCTACTGAAATCAGGGAGGAACCGTTGTCAAACCAAGCCTTGTCCGCGCCCGGGGTTTGCGGCAGTCTTTAATGCAGACGACATTTCCGGCCAATTTTTAATACAAACAGATGGACACCCTTTGTCCATCCAAACGTGATACATTTGAGCAGATTGAACTAGAACTATGAGCGATAATTCTAAAATTGAATGGACGGATGCAACTTGGAACCCGGTTCGCGGCTGCTCGAAGGTCAGCCCTGGCTGTGTGCATTGCTATGCGGAGACATTCGCGGAGCGGTTTCGCGGCGTGCCCGGTCATCCTTTTGAGTTTGGTTTCAATCTGCGGCTCGTACCGGAAAAACTGGGCGATCCTATTCGATGGTCGAAACCCAAAAAGGTCTTTGTTAATTCAATGAGCGACCTTTTTCATGAAAGAGTGTCGGACGAATACATCGAAAAGGTCTGCCGGGTGATGCTGGCAGCAAACTGGCATACCTACCAGATTCTCACGAAGCGGGCGGATCGCATGGCAATGTTGTTACAAAGCAAACTCCGCCTGGCGGCGAAAGCTCCGCATATCTGGTGGGGCGTGAGCGTGGAGAACCGCCAACACGGATTGCCCCGCATCGCCAAGCTGCGCACCGCTAAACCGACAGTGGCGTTTTTGTCAGTCGAGCCATTGCTGGAAGATTTAGGGAAAGTGGATTTGGACGGCATCCGGTGGGTAATTGTCGGCGGGGAGAGCGGGCCGGGCGCGCGGCCCATGTTGCCGGAGTGGGTGCGAGGTGTTCGATCACAATGCAAGAGCCAAGGCGTTGCATTTTTTTTCAAGCAATGGGGCGGCGTGCGCAAAGCCAACACCGGGCGACATCTCGATGGCCGAACTTACGATGAGTATCCCCAAATTATCCGCAATTCCGTGCCGGCTGCTTCAAGTCGCGCGGGATTGTTGGAAAAATTGACTCATGCTTAACGCACAAAAAGAGAGGAATCCAAAATGAATTTGGATGAAATCGGGCCATGGTCGGAGATCAAATTGGACATACTCCGCGATTACGCCGCACCGTATTCCACGATTCTCAAGAGAAATGGATTTCACCACGGTTACATTGACGCATTCTCCGGGCCGGGCCTCCACGTCAGAAAAGTCGGCGGCGAGGAGATTTTGGGCAGCCCCTTGGTTGCTCTGGGCGTTGAACCACCATTCGACGAGTACCATTTCATTGATCTCGATGGCGAGAAGGTGGATTTTTTAAGAGGTCAGGTTGGCAATCGCCCAAACGTAAAATTTTACAAGGCGGACAGCAATCAGGTGATGCTTGAATCGGTTCTGCCGCGATTCTCCTACGCTAAACGCACTAGGGCACTGTGCGTGTTAGATCCGTATGCGCTCACATTGGATTGGAAAGTTTTATGCGCGGCTGGCAGCAGTCGGGCAGTTGAGGTTTTCATCAATTTTCCAATTCACCACATGAACCGCAACTGCAAGCAGGAAGATGCTTCAAGAATTTTGCCCGGTGAACTTGCTGTCATGGATCGTTTTTGGGGCGACCGTTCGTGGCACGCGACTATGTTTCGTCCTAGCGCGCAAACCAGTCTTTTTGGAGACGAAATGAAGGACAAGACCGAAAACCGGGATTTGGTAAACGCCTACTGCCAACGCCTAAAGGAAGTTGCTGGCTTTGGTTTTGTCGCTGATCCACTGGCAATGCGGAATTCACGGAACGCAATAGTTTATTATTTGATCTTCGCTGGACCAAACAGGACGGGGTGGAAGATTGTTCAAGATATTTATCGCAAATACGCATCAGGATGAGCACACCGTTACCTCAACGCCAAATCCTGATCCATAATTCTTTTTTTCTGTCACCTCTTTGCCTCGTTTCAAGACCTAAATGATGATATCCGTGTAAATCCGTGGTTAAAAATCTTCGCGGGCTTCGTGCGCTTCGTGGTGAGATTACGGAACAATCGCGTTTTTTATCGGCGTGAGGATTTGTTTGGCGAAGCCGGGGCCGGACCAGGAGATGTGCAGGGTTGGGTCGCCGGTGGCGTGGGTGTATTCTATTTTGACTTCGACGGGTTGATCGCCGGTTAGCTTGATTTTTTCCGAGGCTTTTTTGTGTTCGGCTGGCGTCTTGTGCAGCGCGGGTTTGGTGTTCACAGATATTTTTACCTGGCCGTCGCCTTCGGCGTAGAAGGTGTAGGCTCCTTCGGACGAAGGCAGGATTGTGCCGGTCCAACGCACGGAGAAGTTTTCTTGCGGCATTCCGGCCGAGGCGTCGGGCGAGCCGGTGCCGCGTTCGGTGCCGAGATCGAAGTCGATCATCGGGGTGACGGATTTTTTGGCGAGGACAGCGAAGTTTGTGTCTTTGTAATATTCCACGGCAAAGAGCGGGGCTGTCGCGAAGGCTTCCTCGCCGAGCAGGGCTTTGACGTCGTCCAGTGACCAGGGGTGGCCGTCGGGATAGACCACGCCGTGGAAGGGTTTGAGCGTTTCGTTGTTGGTCGGATGCTGGGCGTTTTCCTTCCAGGTGAAACGGCAGTTGTCCCGGCCAATGGCGAATTCCCAGAGGATAAAGCCGGTCTTGTCCTTGAAATGCTCGACAATGCCGGGAACGGTTTGTCCGCTGCGGTTCATGCATTCGGTGCAAAGTTCGTCGGGCGCGCCGGTGTAATCGTAGGTACCATATTCATGCCAGGACTTGAAATCGGAATAGGGATCGCCGAAGAATTTGCCGCCGGTGGCGGTCAGGGGAATTTTCGTGCCGGTTTGGTGGATCCAATTGTAGGAATCCTGCATCAATTGTTTGGTTTCGGGCGATTTGCTTGGTTCGTTGTAGGTTTCCCAGAAGGCGATGCGATGGTCGTCGAGGTGGGCGTTGACGATGTCCTGCACATACGCTTTGAGGCGGTCCCTGTTTTCCGCGTAATGTTTGCGCACGTTTTCGCCGGGGGAAACGAGCCAGCGGCTGTTGTGCACGCCAAAAACTGGCGCGGGATATTTGTAATCCGCCGCCAGCAGATTCGTGTCCGGCTGGTTCCAGCAATCGTCGAAAAAGACGAACTCCGTCTTGATGCCGTATTTGTCGGCGCGCGTGAGAAAATCCTCGATGTCCTTGAGCAAGGCGCGCTTCTTTTTCAGGTAGATGTCGTAATGAAGGTAGGCGCGGACGCAATTGAACCCGTAAACAGAGGCATAATGCAGTTCGCGATCGTTGATGACCGGGTCGTATTCGTCCCACTGCTGGGCTTCATTGACGTCTGATGTCGGCACGAAGACCGCGCCTTTGACCCAGCGCCAATCGGCGTGATAACTCAAGGGCGCGGGAATGTCGGCGTTGGTCACCGGCCCGGCTTTGCCGTCCGGGACGGACAACAGGCAGGCCGCTGCGATCATGGCAATGGTGTATTTCATCAGGTTCCAATCTTAATCTTACTCTTATCATCGGAAAGAATGCAGCCACAGATTAGCACAGATGAACACAGATAAAATACAATCGAGTTCAAGGCGCAACGTCAATGACCTGGCCGGGCTTGAGGGAAGGCAATAGGGCAAGCACCTTGGGCATGAGGGGTCGCGTGTGAATCAATCGGACACTTCCCGCCTTGAGCACCAGCACGGCGATGGAAAAGCCGGACAGGTTTTGTTGGAAGGAAAGGTTGCGGTCGCCGGTGATGAAGACTTGGAACTCCGCCTGGGCCAGCGCCAGCAAGCGACCGTTCTTGATCCCGTCCCAACCCATTTCCTGGACAGTCTTGACCTCGTGTCCCGGCAAATCGCGCCGCAGCCGCCAATCCAGGCACTCGTCCAGCAACAACTTCATTTCAAGCCGGGGCGAGCAGGCTGTCCCGGGCGGCCTCAATGAAGCCAATAATTTGCTCGCGCTTTACGGTAGGAAAACCAGCGAGAAAATCATCAATGGACTCGCCGCCTTCGAGATAGTCCACCAGGTTTTGCACCGGCACCCGGGTCCCGGTGAAAACGGGAGTGCCACCCATGATTTCCGGATCAGAGTGGAAAACTTCAGCCAGGTGCTCTTTGCTCATGCGGAGAATTTAACATCGCCGCGGAGAAAGGGCAAGGATGCAGCCATAGATGAACACAGATGAACACAGATAATTAATACGGAATTCAAGCGGATACTCTTTTCATCCATCTGTGTTAATCTGTGGCTAAACATCATTCCCACTCAATCGTCGCGGGCGGTTTGCTGGAGATGTCCAGGCAAACGCGGTTGACGCCTTTGACTTCGTTGATGATGCGGCTGGCCAGCTTTTCCAGCAGGTCATACGGCAGTTTGACCCAGTCCGCCGTCATGCCGTCCTGCGATTCGACGGCGCGGATGGCAATGGTGAAATCATAAGTCCGTTCGTCGCCCATCACCCCCACACTGCGCACCGGCAGCAGCACGGCGAAGCTTTGCCAGATTTTGTAATACCATCCAGCCGCCTTCATTTCTTCCACCACAATGCTGTCGGCCGCGCGCAGGATGTCGCAACGCGCTGGGGTGACCGCGCCCAAAATGCGCACAGCCAAACCGGGGCCGGGAAAAGGCTGGCGTAATACAATCTCCTTCGGCAAACCCAATTCCAGGCCCAACTGCCGGACCTCATCCTTGAACAGGCATTTGAGCGGCTCGATCAATTTGAATTTCATGTGGCGGGGCAGGCCGCCGACGTTGTGATGGCTCTTGATCAACGCCGCCGGGTTGCCCGCAATCGGCACCGACTCGATCACGTCCGGATACAACGTGCCTTGCGCGAGAAATTTGGCCGCGCCTGCCCGCTTCGTCGCCGCCTGGAAAACTTCGATGAACGTTTTGCCGATGATCTTGCGTTTGCGTTCGGGGTCGGTCACGTTTTTGAGACGGCGCAGGAATAACTTCGAGGCGTCCTCGTATTGCAGTTTGATTTTGAAGTGGCGCCCGAAAACTTCCCGGACCACGTCCGCCTCGCGCCCGCGCAGCAAACCATTATTGACAAAGATGCAGGTCAACTGGGGGCCAATCGCCTTGTGCAACAGCGCCGCTGCCACGCTCGAATCCACCCCGCCGCTGAGACCGAGAATGACGCGTTCCCGGCCGGCTTGCGCGCGAATTTCCTCCACGGCCTGGTCGAGATAATGGCGCATGGTCCAGCCCGTGCCGCAGCCGCAAATCTTGTGGACGAAATTGGCAATGATCTCGCGGCCCCGCGGCGTATGCGCCACTTCCGGATGAAATTGCAGCCCGAAAAAACGGCGGGCGCGGTCCTCGATGGCGGCGAACTCGGAATTGTCCGACGCGGCGGCGGCCTTGAAGCCCTGCGGGACTTTGGCCAGCTTGTCCCCGTGCGAATTCCAGACCTGGAGCGATGCCGGCAGATTGGCAAAGAGCGCGCATTTACGATCGATGATTGACAGGGTGCCCTTGCCATATTCGCGTTTCTGGCCGCGCTCGACTTTGCCGCCGAGGAATTGGGCCATCAATTGCACACCGTAACAAATGCCGAGGATGGGCACGCCCAGTTTGAAAATGGCCGGGTCCGGCAACGGCGCCTTGGGCGAATAAACGCTGGAAGGCCCGCCGGACAGAATGAGGCCCTTGGGTTTGAGGGCGGCGATCTCGGCGGCGGGGGTGTCAAAGCGCGCGATGGTGGAATAAACATGGCACTCGCGAATGCGGCGGGCAATCACCTGCGTGTATTGCGAGCCAAAATCCAAAATGAGAATCTGCTCCGTCATCGAAAATTTTTAACCACGCCGGTGTTGCATGTCAAAGTTTAAGTGCAGAGCCTGACCCGGAGAATAAACGCAAAGGCGCGAAGGCGCAAAGACGCAAAGGAAAAAAGACTGAGTTCTTTGCGCCTTTGTAACTTTGCGTCGTTGCGTTGTTTTTTTCTGCTAGGGTGGCGGCGTCGAATTTGTTGATGGACAGAGCGGTCAGGGTGGTTAATATGCCGCCGTCGTGAGCCAGCCTAATCGCATCTCGTTTGCATTCATCCTCGCGGTCATGGTTTTGACGGGGTGGCTGCACCTGGGCCCGCTGTTGCTCTCGGTTTTGTTTTCTTATTTTGCCATCAACAAATTGCATTTTTTGAAGGCGCGCGGGAAATGGCCGGCCATCGCCATCTTTTTGGCCCTGCTGGCCGTGGCCGCTTATGGCCTGGCTTTCTTTGTCCACGCCACCGTCGAGGCCCTGCCTGCCATCGCCGAGAAGGCCGTGCCCGCCATCATCCAATGGGCCGATGCCCACCAGATCACGCTGCCCTTTACCGACCTGGGCAGCTTGAAGGAACAGGCCGTGCAGTGGGCGCGCAGCGAGGCGAGGGACATCGGCAAGTTCGCCGATTTCGCGCGGGGCGCGACCGAGCAATTTGTGTACTTGACGATTGGCTGCCTGGTGGCGATGGGCCTGTTTCTCAACCCGCGCCTGGAGATGGACCGCCCTTCCCACGAGGCCCGGAACAATTTATATACACTCTGTTGCGAGGAAATCGGCCGCCGTTTTGCCACGTTTTACAAAAGTTTTGACATGGTCATGAACGCCCAGGTCACCATCTCTGCCATCAACGCCGCGCTCACCGGGATTTTCATGGCCGCCCTGGGCCTGCCGCATCTGGTGGTGGCGGTGGGCGTGACTTTTATTTGCGGGCTGCTGCCGGTCGTCGGCAATCTGCTCAGTAATGTTGTGGTGGTGGCCATTGGGTTCATGATCTCGCCGGCCAAGGGGTTGGGCGCGCTGGTTTTTTTGGTGTGCATCCATCATTTGGGCTTTTTCCTCAACAGCAAAATAATCGGGGCGAAGATTCGCAGCCCCATCTGGCTGACGCTGCTGGCTTTGGTCATCGGGGAAAGGCTGATGGGCGTGACCGGCATGATTCTCTCGCCGGTGGCGCTGCATTACATCCGGATCGAGGCCTCACAGATAACTGTCGATCATAATAAAAAATAAAACCCGCCCGCGCCTGGGCTTATTTTGGGGCCAAAGATTTCAAATAAGCGAGCATCGAGGCCAGGTCGGCGGGGGGCGATTGGTCGAAGAGGCCTTCGGGCATGACGGAGGTTTTGCGCGTGCCGCGCTGGGCGATTTCTTTTTTCGGAATAACCACCGGGCCGGCCAGATTGCGCAGTTCAAGGGTATCGCCGGATTCGCGGACGATGAAGCCCTCGTATTCGGTGCCATCGCGGATTTGCACAGTGACGGTGGTAAAGCCCTGGGCGATTTTGGCACTGGGCCGGAGGATCGATTCGATAATTTCCGGAGAACCATAGCGAGTGGTGATGTCGCCCAAAAACGGGCCTTTAAGCGGTTCGTTTTTGGCGATGGTGTGGCATTTATTGCAGGACAACTTTTCAAATAATTGCGCGCCGCGCCGGGGATCGCCTGTCAGGCCGGTCACTTTTTGCACCACGTCAGCGTATGGTATTTTGGCAATGAGATTGTCCGGGCTGGCCGCCGGAACGGCGGGTTCCAGTTGTTGGGCGACGGTGGCGGCGAGGGCGGCGAATTTGTCGTTTGCATTTTCCGAAAGTGAACGGACTTGATCGGCGTAATTGGTGGCGTGGGTTTCGCCGATGGCTTGCAAGAGATAACCCAGACGTGGCGATTGCCAGCCGCGATTAATGATTTGCAACGCATCGTTGGCAAGGGGTTTGGGGCTGTTGGCGTTGGCAGCGATGTTGAGCAACACCGCATAGCCGAGTTCTTGTTCGTTGGGAAATCCAGTCTCAATCCATCCGTCCAACGTCCCGACCAGTTTCGCATTACGGCAGGTGCTGATAAACTCCGCCCGCAGCGGTCTAATCACCGCATCATCTTCGAGCATGGCAACAAGTTCAAAGGCGGCAAAGGCAGCCTCATACTGATCGCCGGCTTTTTCCAATCCGTGAAAAGCAGCGGTGCGCAAGGCCGGATCTTCCTTTGTATCGCGAACAATTCGATTCAGAAACGAAATGGTTTCCTTGGAGTATGGGCCATGTTGCGTCACGGCAGCAATGACCTGTGGACGCAGGCCGGGGTTATCGGTGGCGGCGCGGATGAACACGGGAGCCAGCTCGGGAAACTCGAGCTTATGACGTTGCAACTCGGTGAGCAGAGCGCGCAACGTGCTTTCATCGGCCAGGACGGCCAAGTGTTGCAGTTCCTCGGCTATTTCGCCGCTTTTTTCCCAGGTGACAGGCTTGAAGTACGGGCCGCTGGTGTCCGGCCGTGTGCCCCACCATGAGCCGTCGTAATCGGCTTCGCGGTAATAAAGGCGGCATAACGCTTGCACAACCAGCGTCGGGTTGGCGGTAAAGCGTGATTCCCTGATTAAACCGTCCACTACCGCGGGCTCGTGCAGATTGCGCAGAACGCGCAACGCACCGGGAATCAGTTTTGGATTATTAGTTTGACGCAACGTTTGCAGGCAAACATTGGCCGCATCCAACGCCACCAGCGCGCGAAAGGCGACGTGGGAAATTGCCGGGTCGGCATCGGCGGTTAAAGGGAGGATGTCCTTGGCAGCTTCGCTGCGGCCAAGCCGATTGAGGGCAATGACAGCCTGGAGACGGACGGATAGGTTCGTATCGCTCAAGGCTTCGGTGAAGAATTTGGTCGGGATACCGGCGGCTTCATCCTTGTGTTCGGACAGCGCGGCCATGGCGTAAGGACGAAGCGCATCTTTCCCGGCCAATTCCAACAAGTCGCCTTGCGCGCCCGCGCCAAACAATTGTTGCAAAGTGAAAATGGCGGCGACACGGACGGCCAGGCTGTTGCCGCCGGAACGGGCGAGTTTATCCAGGCCTTTGCGGAAAAGGTCGTTTGGGCCGCGCCGCAAAATTTCGCGCTGGATGTGCAGGCGCCACACCGCGCTGGGGGAGGCGAGGTATTTGAGGAGTTGGGCGTCGCTCGTTTTCTTTAAATTGGGAAACGGCGGGGCTTTGTAGCCAGAAGGCCGGGTGCGCACGATGTAGCCGACGTTCGGGCCGACGTAGTTGAAGGTCGCACCGGCCCAACTGGCCACGTAGATGTTCCCCTCGCCATCCTCGTCGATACCGGTCGGGCGGGGCAGATGGATGAACGGGATCTTGCCGGCCTTGAAGCTGGCGCCGTCCGGCTGGAGCGGATGGCGGGTGACGTTGTCCCAGCCCCATTGACAACAATAAAGAGCGTGGCCGAGTTCGCCAGGAAAGCCGGGTTCATCGAGGAAAAGCGCGCCGGTGGGCGCGCCGCCGCCATAATCGGCCAGGGTCGGAATCATTTCGTCGGAGAAATTGCGGAAGAGCGAGGGATAACCGTAGTTGGCCGTGGGAATCATGTGGCTCAGGCGCACATTCCAATCGTCGCCGTCGTTGCTGTTGTCACAGGTGAAAAGATCCAGGAACGGATCAATAGCCACGTCGTAAATGTTGCGCGTGCCCCGGGCCACGACTTCCAGGCCGGTGCCGTCGGGCCGCACCCGCACGATGCCGCCGCCATGAACCTGGATGGTGGCGCCGTCCTTGCCCACTGCCTGCAAAGCGCCGTAATCGCCCAAGGCGATGTAAAGCCAGCCGTCAATGCCCATGCGCAAGCCGTTGCATGTATGGTCAGCCCCGCGGAATTTCAGATCGTGGGCCAGCCCGCACACCAGCACTTCGGAGCGGTTGGCCGTGCCGCTGCCGGTGTCGTCGTAAAACGCCTCCAGCACGGGCGGGTGCATGACATAAAGGGTGTTATTGTCAAATACAATTCCGCGCGGGCTGTCCATTTTGGCGAAGATGTTGAACTGGTCGGCCACGCCGTCCCCCCGGGTGTCGAGGCAGCGGACGACCCAGCCGCGATTCGTTTGTGCGTCGATCGAGCCGTTTTGATCGACGCCCACAAAAACTTCGCCGGTGGGCGCGGCGGCGATGCAGGTGGGATAACTGATATCGGGTGGCCCGGCAAAATACGTGGCGTCAAACCCGGGCGGCACTTTGACCTCAGGCATGCGCGGGTCCACCTCGCGCTCGGTCGTCTCCACCATGGTTTTCCCCCAAACTTCGACTTCCCAAAAACTGGCCCACACGCCGGACGGCGCATGAGTCACGGTGATGCGGACAAAACGGACGTTGTCCGCGGCAAACTTATGGGCATCCGGCTGGGGACGGGCCCCGCCCTTGTTTTCTTCGACAAAAGTGCGCCAGGTTTGGCCATCGGCCGAGCCCTGGATTTTGTACTGGTACGGACCGTTTTCTTTTTCCCATTTAATCTGGCAACCGGTGATGTCCTCGGGTTTTTGCAAATCCACCTGCCACCAGTAGCCGTCGCCGCCGCCCGAGGCGCACCAGCGCGTGTCGTCGTTGCCATCCACGGCCTGTTCCGGACCGTGGCCGGCCTCGGAGGCTGAGGCGATGGCGGGTTTGGACAAGGCGAGATTGACCGGGACAAGCTTCTTCGTGGCGTGGGGAGCGCCGGGGGCGAGCACGCGCCGGGCCGGCTTGAGATAATCGGCGTTCAATTTATTGACAGACCAGAGCAAGCCGCGGGTGATGAGATCGAGATAACGCGGATCGTTGACTGTTTCGTTGTTGTGGCCAAGGGTGGTGCTGAAAACGCGGGTGCCATGATAATCGTTGGCCCAGGCGACGACGTTGTTGTTGGTGTCCTGCCGGCCATAAACCAGCGGAGTGACAGTCGGATAAACTTTGAGGTTGTTGTAGAGTTCCTCGTGGATGGTCGTCCAGTTGGTCATGCCTTTGGTGATGGGATGGTCCGGGTTGACAAAATTGAGGGCAATGGGAAGCTGCGCCCCGTGGGAACGGGTGTCGAGACCGGTAAATTCAAACCACTCCTTGAAATTGTCGAAGCTGACGCGGTAACAGTGCATGGCGCAATGAAGATTGACGGCGGGCAGCCCTTCGCGATGCGGCTTGAGAATGCCTTCGACGAAATCCTTGTCTTTGACATCCGCGCAACATTCATCATGGACAACCACGTCGTACCCTTTGGCCCAGTCGGCATTGCTATAAATGCTCATCTTGTGTTTGGTGGAACCGTCGCCCTCGTGGACGATGGTCCATTCGACATTGGCCCGCGCGGAAATTCCGGCGGTTAAAATATACTGTTGATGGGCATAATCGTGGCAGCAACCGCCGCAGACCAGCAGGGCGTGAATGGGTTTGACCTCTTCGGCCTCAAGAACGGACGTCGGCGCGGCCAAAGCCAGCAACGACAAAACAATGGTAAGGAATTTAAAAGCCATTAAGAGTCGGACGATGGGCGGGTGATATTATTTAAAAATAATACCCCCTTATTGCGCCCTGGCTTCGTCGTGGAGCAGGATGTTTCCGTTGAGGATGTCCGCCACCGTGTCATTCTCATGCTGAGGCCCGGTGACCGTGACCACCCCCACTTTGAGGCCGTTGTGATAAATATTCAGGTGCTGGCCCGATTGCGGCATGGGGCCGGGCGGGAAAGTGATGACAACGAAACGGGCTTCGGCATTAACCATGGCCACCTGGCCCGAGATCTGCAAATCGGGCTTGATGACCGGCTGGCCGACGGGTTTGGGCGGTTGGCTCGCGACAGGCGGGGCAGGCTTGGACGCGGGCTGGTGATGAGCGCAACCGGCCAGCAACAAGGTCGCGCTGAACAGTCCAAGGCCAATGGCAATTCTCATGCCTACAGTAAAGGCAGGACGGCCCGAATCGTCAAGCCTACTTCTGCGGGGGGTGGGCGTTCAGCCGGGCCTGGATTTTTTCCAGGCGCGGGTTCCAATCCTTCCATGATTCGTCCCAATATTCCCCTGTAAATTGCTTGCGCGCCGCCGGCAACAGCTCGCGGAATTTTTCCATGGCGCGCGCAGCGGCGCGGGGTTCATTCCAGGAAAAATAAGACTCGATCAGGGTCAAATAGTTCTCGGGAAAACCGGGGCTTAATTCGACGGCGCGCGCCAGATGCTGCCGCGCCTTGGGGGTGTCGCCCAGGCTGACGGGCCAGCCGGGGGCATCCCGATACAGCATGCCGAGAAACCTGTCCGGACCGCCATAATCCATTTTTTCATCGAGGGCGAGAGCAGCCTTCCATTCGCCTTCCATCTGGCTCAAGAGCGGCAACGCGCCCAGCAACTTGGTCCGGGCCAATTGGGCCAGACACATGGCCAGCCAATAGTGGCCGGCGGCGAGTTTTGGCTGGTGGGCGATGACCTTCCGGCAGGCGGCCATGCCTTCATTGGCCAGCTTGGCCCGCTCGGCGTTGTCGCGCGAATATTCGGCGCGATCAAAGCTGGCTTGGCTAAATTGCCAAGCCGCCTGGTCGTCATCGGGATTGGCTTCATGACGGTGAAGGGCGGCGTCATAATTTCGTTGGATGATAGGCGGCACAATGACGGGAGACGAGCCGGCAGCGGCGGAAAACGGCGCAATTCCGGCCAGCGTGGCGCACAACCATAGCAGGCTGCAACAGGGCCATTGCCAGCCGCTCCTAATCTTAATCGTAATCTTAATCCTAATCTCCGGCGTTGAATGACAATGAAGATTAGGATTAAGATTAGGATTAAGATTAAGATTAGGAACCGGAAACCGCCACTCAAAAAATCCCTGTTTGATTCCCGGCTATTTCAGGCCTACGGTTATGTATGAAAACAATACGCCAGAGCCATGGGAAAATATCGGACCACTTCAAGGGCTTGGGCACGGTGACGAGCGAGACGGTGGTGGAACGCGCCCGGGAAATTGCCCTCATTAACGGCCGCGGACCCAATCATTACAACCAGGAGGATTTCATGGAGGCCAAACGCGAGTTGACCGGCGCCGTGCCCGATACCGACAGCGAAGACGAGGCGGACCTCGTGGCCGGCCTGGTGACGTGGGACGAATCGCCCGATGCCGCGGGGCATTCGGTTGAAAAGGAAGTGGCGGAAGATGAACAAGCCTGCGCCGCGCAATTGGCAGAGGAAGGGCTGGAAGAAGCCGAGCATGAACAAATGGTCGAGGGCGCCAGGAATCCTCATAACCAGGAATAGTGCGGAGTGAACTTTCGATTCCAAAACCGGGCGGAAGCCGGCCGGTTTTTGGCCGGTAAATTGGAAGCTTATGCGGGACGGTCGGAGGTGGTTGTTTTTGGCCTGCCGCGCGGCGGCATTCCTGTGGCTTTTGAAGTGGCCCAGAGATTGCAAACGCCGTTGCAGGTGTTTTTGGTCCGCAAATTGGGCGTGCCGGCGCACGAGGAATTGGCCATGGGCGCCATTGCCAGCGGGGGCGTCTGTTTCTTGAATCAGCCGCTGATCAAGTCGTTGGGCATTGCGCGGCGGACGATTGATGAAGTCATCGCGCGCGAGCGGCGGGAATTGGAGCGGCGCGAACAGGCCTTCCTCATTGGCCGGACGCCGGAATTGCGCGGTCGCGTTGTTATTCTGATTGACGACGGCCTGGCCACGGGGGCGACGATGCGGGCGGCGGTGATTGCGGCCCGGGAACAGCAGCCGGCGCGGATCGTGGTGGCGGTGCCGGTGGCGGCAGGCGAAATTTACCGGGAATTCCAGCGGGAAGTGGACGAGATCGTGTGCGTGCTGACGCCGGAACACCTGGAAGGGGTGGGACAGTGGTACGAGGATTTTTCACAAACAACTGACGAGGAGGTGCGGTGTTTATTGGAACAAGGTGCAAAGTTCCGGCCGGGCGCGCCGAAACAAACAGCGATGATTTCAGAAGGGCTGTAAGCCGAATTTTGTCTGCCCCGACAGAATCGGGGGAGAGAATCATTTGTCTCAGCAGCCAGTACCCGAAACCTGTTCCGCAGAACGGAACGCGGAGCGGGCCGCCCCTCGGTTTCCTATTTGGCCTTGCACCCGATGGGGTTTTCCGTGCCCTGGCGGTTACCCGCCAGGCGGTGGGCTCTTACCCCACCTTTTCACCCTTACCCCGTCCTTGCGGGCGGGGCGGTTTATTTTCTGTGGCACTGTCCGTCGAAATGCCTTGAAGCATTCCGCCCGCGTCTATCCCCTTGCGGGGTTACGTGGCATCGCACCCTCCGGTGTTCGGACTTTCCTCCCCCGTCTTTTGCAAGACGGAAGCGATTCTCCGCCCTTCCGAAATCAAGGGGAATGTAGCGCGGGGGAAGGGAAATAACAAGAAGGGCTTATTTCCGGTTTCCGCTCTTAATCTTACTCTTAATCTTAATCCTAATCTTAATCCTAATCTTAATCCTAATCTTAATCTTAATCTGTTTTTTCTGCAGGGAAGATTAGGATTAAGAGTATGATTAAGATTAAGAGAGGACGGGCTACTCCGCCACCGCGAGATCCATGTCTCGCGTCCAATATAAAATACGTCCGCAATTGGGACAGGTGACCAGTTCGCGGGCGGCCTGGCAGGAGACGACCAGTTGCACGGGAAATTTCATGTGGCAACCTCCGCAAACCCCATGCTGAATCCCCACCACCACGCTGTCACCCTTGTTGCGCAGCAATCTTTCGTAACGCTTTAAAATCGGCTCATCCACTCCGACGGTCAATTGCTCGCGATTGGACTCCAATTCGGCCAGCTCGGTTTTCAAAGTCTCTTCCCGCGCCGTCAGTTCCTTCAACTGGCCTTCGGTCAATTTGACGGCTTCCTCCGCTTCGCGGGTCGCCAGCGCGATTTGTTTTTGCACAGTGTCAGCCTGTTCCATCAACTCCAATTGCTGGTCTTCCAGACGGGCGATGCCTTCGCGGCAGGTTTCAATTTCATGGGCCAGGGCGCGATATTCCTCGTTCTTTTTCGTTTGAAATTGTTGCAGGGAATATTTTTCGATCTGCTGCTTTTTCGAATCCACCTCCAACTCGAGCTTTTTGCGCTCCGTTTCAACCAGTTTGCCCTTGGTTTTGACGGCGTCCAAACCGGCCTTGGCCCCGGCGGCCTTGTCCTGCAGCATCTGGCGCTCCGGCGCCACGCGCGCCAACTGGTCCCGGACGCGCAACAGGCGGCGATCCCTGTCTTGCAAAGTGAGGAGCTTTTCGATTACGTCTTGCATGGTCGCATCCATCGTCGAAAAATCCTACCCGTTACCGGACGGCAAGTCAATGCGCGATGCATGGGATCGTGCTCAAGATTTTTTTGGCATTAAACGGTCAAAAGTGCGATGGTTTCCTTGTGAGTAATACGCACCGACTTAAAATTCTGTTTTGCGGCCTGACGTCGGCGGCCTTTCTGGGTGGCGGCGCGTCTGTCCTGGCTCTTGATTCTCCTGCGCTTAGCCTCGCCCGCCAGTTGAACGAGGCGTTCATCGAGGTGGCGGACAAGGTTTCGCCGGCGGTGGTCGTGATCGAAGTGACGGAAAAACCCAGCAACAACTCGGACCAGGAATCCTGGTGGGGCTTGCTTCCGCCAGAAGATAGGCCGTATCACCATCGCGGGGACCGGGGACCGGTGCAGGGTGAAGCCTCGGGCATCGTTATTTCTGCCGACGGTTATATTTTGACGAATAATCACGTCGTCGAAAATGCGGATAAAATTCAGGTGCGGTTCAAGGACGGGCATATCTACACCGCGGAAGTCACCGGGACCGATCCGCTCTCGGACGTGGCCGTGATCAAAATAAAAGCCAAGGGCCTGACCGCGGCCACGCTGGGGGATTCCGACAGCACGCGAGTGGGTGAATTTGTCCTGGCCATCGGTGCGCCGTTCGCCCTGAGTTACAGCGTGACTTTTGGGCACGTCAGCGCCAAAGGGCGGTCTTTTGAAAAGGGCTTTGCCGATCAGGATTTCATCCAGACCGATGCCAGCATCAACCCGGGTAACAGCGGCGGGCCGCTGGTCAATCTTTACGGCGAAGTCATCGCCATCAATACCATGATTGAAGGGATGAACACCGGCATCGGCTTTGCCGTTCCGATCAACCTGGCCAAGCGGGTCAAGGACCACTTGATTGCCGAGGGAAAATTCACCCGCTCATGGATCGGCGTCGGCATCGAGGAGCTAAATGAATATCGCGAAGACAAGGATCCCGACCGGAAATTGGCCCCGGGTATTGACAACGGTGTTGTGCTCACGGGGGTGAAGAGTGGCGGGGCGGCGGCAAAAGCCGGCTTGCACCCCATGGATGTGGTCGTTGCCGTGGAAGGCAAAACAATCAAGACGGAGCGCGAACTCAAAGATTCCATTGCCCTGCAACCAGCCGGGCATGTCCTGGCGTTCAAGGTCATTCGCGGCAAGGAACATCTGTCGATCAAGGTGACAACGGAAGCCATGCCGGAGGAAGTCGGGTTGGTCGAAGCCAGGCCCCAACCCGCCAGGTATCTCCCCTTTGGCCTGAACGTTGAACCGCTGTCGCAGGATTTGGCAGATCAATATGGAGTCAAGCCTGGTTCGGGAGTGATCGTAACTTATGTGGATGGCGATTCACCTGCCGACGCAAAGGGCATCCAGCCGGGTGATATCATCACAGAGATCAACCACCAGCCGGTCACCAGCCGGAGGCAGTTCCACCAGGCGCTGAGAGGGGCGGATGCGAAGAAGGGCATCACATTCAATGTGATCAGCAACGGCTCGAGTCGGCTGGTCATTTTGCAAGACAACGACCGGTAGCAATCCGGGTGAATCGCAATTCACCGCTAACATTTAGCAATCCACCGCAAGCCGCATTTCCCATCTCTGGTACATTCACTCTGTGATGCATCAGAAAATTGCCATCAATTATCCTTGCCTGCCCGGGCAACCCTGTTTGCCGGACAAAACGGTTGCGCGTCCGATGCGCCTCGTATTTCGGCTGCTGCTGCTGGCGTCCGCGCTCCTCGTGATTGGCGTGCTGGTCTGGCAGGGCATCACCGCCGCCGGCAATCCCGACCCCGTTGCGCCCAACACCAGTCCGCTGTCGGCCCTCCTCAACATCAGCGTGCTGGTGTTCCGCGAAGGGTTGGAATGTATTTTGGTGCTGGCGGCCATCACGGCAGGCATGACCGGCGACAAGCAAGCCCATCGGCGGCCTGTCATGGCCGGCGCGGGTGTGGCATTCATCGCGACGCTCATCACCTGGTTCATCGCCGTGGGCATCGTCAGTGATATGACGGGCAGTGTTTCGGCGCTCAACCTGCAAGCCGCCACCGGCCTGCTGGCGGTTGTTGTTCTGCTCGTGATCATGAATTGGTTCTTTCACAAAATTTATTGGGGCGGCTGGATGTCCCTGCATCATCGGAGGAAAAAAGAGCTGCTCACCAGCGCGGCCAACCCGGCCACGGCCCGGACCAGCCTGTTGTGGGGCTTGGGCCTGCTGGGTTTCACCTCGCTCTATCGCGAAGGTTTCGAAGTCGTGCTTTTTCTGCAAAGCTATTATCTGCGTTTGGGCGGCAAGGCCATTTTGGGCGGCGCGCTGCTGGGGCTTTTCTTCACCGGCATCGTCGCGGTGCTGACATTTGTGGCGCATCGCCGGTTGCCTTACCGGAAAATGCTGGTGCTGACCGGCGTGATTTTGGGCATCGTATTACTTGTCATGGTCGGCGAACAAGCGCAGGAAATGCAACTGGCGCATTGGATTCCCACCACGCCGATTGCGCGCCTGTCCAATATTATTCCCGGCTGGATGGGCCTGTGGTTTTCAATCTTCCCCACCGTGCAAACGTTGGGCGCCCAAGTGCTCGCTGCCATCCTCGTCGTCGGCTCCTACTTCCTCGCCCGCGTCAAAACGGCCAAACCGTAATTTCAGAGCGGATTCAGTTTACCACAAAAGTTTAGACAAGGTAGGGCGAGACTCTGTCGAGCCGTGACCAGATTAATTAGGGTTCGACAGAGTCTCACCCTGCCGCATTTTTTCTTCGTGTTCTTCGTGGTAAAAAAT
>Ga0206860_10031_pt1 | contig 39297 bp, 38 predicted proteins | sample Alteio_BWOrgCont_44_FD_152624 | JGI IMG/M metagenome (GOLD analysis project Ga0206860, IMG submission 152624) | Enriched cells from forest soil in Barre Woods Harvard Forest LTER site, Petersham, Massachusetts, United States -... | ecosystem: Environmental > Terrestrial > Soil > Temperate forest >...
ACAGAACTCTTTCGTGGCAACAAAGAGCTTTTTAAAGATCTGTGGATTGGAAAACATGCTACCTATGACTGGCAACAATATCCGGTTATGCAATTCGATTTTTCTGCATTATCGGTAAAAACGGCCCATGATTTTGAGATTGATATTTCTCGCAAAATTGAACTAATTGGTCAAGATTTTGGTATAGATGTTATAGGCGAACCATCGCTTAACCTCAAATTAGAGAGGCTCGTATCAGAGCTAGCAAAAACAAACCCGGTAGCTATCTTAATTGATGAATATGATTATCCTCTTCTGAATAATCTCAATCGAATCGAAGTAGCCGAAGCAATTAGAGACATCATGAAGCAGTTTTTTACTACCATTAAAAGTTGCAGCACCAAAGGGCAACTTCATGCGATCTTTGTTACGGGAGTCACTAAATTCTCAAAAACATCACTTTTTTCTGGGTTCAATAATCTCTCTGATATAAGCATAAGCCCAATGACAGCCGCGCTTCTTGGCTATACAGAAGATGAACTACACCATTACTTTACCGAACATGTACAAGAATTTGCTCAAAAAGAAGGCGTTACAACGACATCTATTTTTGAGTCACTCAAGGAGTGGTATAATGGCTATCGCTTCTCAGAAGATGAAACCAAAGTCTATGCCCCTTATTCAATTATTTTTGCACTTCTACGACAAAAATTTTCTAACTTTTGGTTGAGAAGTGGCACACCTACCTTCCTCATTAAACTTCTACAAACTCAGTATTATGAGATAGAAAACATCGATGAGATAGAGTTTACTGAAAATAGTTTGGATGTGTTTGATATTGGTACACTACCCCTGATTCCTATTCTTTTTCAAGCCGGTTACCTCACCATCAGTGGCTATAATACTACAACCAAGACCTATACCCTTGCTCATCCAAATGCAGAGGTTCGTGAAGCTTTTAAGTGGTACATATTATCAGCATTATCCTCTATGGATGGTATACGCAGCGAATTTTCGATACAACAACTGCGCAACGCTCTTAACACCAACAATATTGAACTTTTTTGTCAAACGCTTAAAAGCATGCTTGCTGGCATTCCCTTTAATTTGCATATACAGGCCGAGGCATACTACCATTCACTTATGCATGTCATTGTTCAGTTACTTGGTTTCACGCCAAATTCTCAGGTGCTGACCAGTAGGGGGATCATCGATATGGTCATTGACACCAAAAAAACGTTGTATGTTTTCGAGTTAAAATTCAAGGATACGGTTCAAAAAGCAATGAGTCAGATCTAAGATAGGAAATATTACGAGAAATATAAACAGCTCAAAAAGCCAATCACATTGGTTGGGCTTTCGTTTGATCTAAAAGAAAAGGAGCTTACACTCGATTCTCTGCAAGAAGAGCTGGTGTAATGTATTCCTAGCTTGTATAGAAACTAAGATTTAAATAAGTGATGCAAATACAAATCTGGATTATCTAAAAACTGTTTTGTAATGCGATAATGTTCTGTATCAGTATATGCAATACTTGTTAAGGCTCCCGAATCACAAGAATAGATAGTTGCCTTGGGATATGCCAACAATATAGGTGAATGTGTAGCAATAATAAATTGAGAACTTGGATTTTTACATATCTCATGCAATATAGCTAATAATGCTAATTGCCGTTGTGGCGAAAGTGCTGCTTCTGGCTCATCAAATATGAAGAATCCGTGCGAACCTAAACGATTTTTAAAAAATGAGAGGAAACTTTCTCCATGAGATTGCGCGTGTAGCGATTTACCACCGTATAAAGCATAGTTGTTGCCACAACCTTCGCGCTCCATAGCATCTATATAATTAGCAACATTAAAAAAACTTTCTGCTCTAAAAAAATACCCATTAGTAGGTTTCATTCTCCAGGACAGCGTTAAGTATTGTGCAAGCCTTTGGGCAGCAGTATAATTTTTTTCTTCTGCTGTTTTAAAGTTAATATTTTTACTGCCACCTTCTGGGCCAAAGCCTGCTTTCTCTGCAATTGCTTCAAGTATAGTAGACTTTCCCGTACCATTCTCACCAACAAAAAAGGTTACTTGTGTTGGAAACTCAATATCTTTAAAATTTTTAATTATGTTTAAGGAAAACGGATATTGATCAAAATCAACAGTAGATACAAACCTAATGTAAGCTTTATCTAACATGGGCCCACTAACGTGCGACATATAATTATTTGATGATTTCTTTTTCATTAGGTTTTGTTATCATCTACAAATCTTTGGTAGATTTTACTTTCACGATATTTTTCTTCATTACCAAAAAACATGAATGCAATTCCAATTGCAAACAAAATCATAACCCATAACATAAAAAAATAATTTGGCTTGGGCACTTCTTTATCTATCCTACTTTTTATCAAATAATCGAGAGCAATGTTGAAGCTAAACAACAATGAAAACATTAGAATGGAAAAGCCTACAATGCTCTTCAAATCAGAGAGTGTTTTAAGGAATTGAAACTCGATAGTTAAAAACGATGTAATTGATGCAAAAAGACCAAAGACCGTTGTTAATGTTGCTTTGTCAGCCTCTATATCCCTTTTAAAATCTGCACGAACGGCAACAATTTGAACAGTAAACTCTTCTCTTGCTTTTGCAACTATTTCATTAACTTGGTAAATATCAACCGGCTTATTATTTTGATCAACAATTTTTTCTGGTGAATTATTTATTTTTAAATCCATACATCCTATCATCATAGTCTTTTAGAATTGCTTTTAACGCAAAAAAATAAACTTGGCCGCTGTTATTTCCAAGCAACATAATCATTGGAATTGTTGGACCACCAATTACAACTGAATTTGATAATCCCGTACTGAATGGTTGGCTAACAAACCCATCAACTAAACTAACCGGCTCATTTATAGCAATTTTTCTATTAGGCTCCTGAAGCTGCTCAAGAATGTCTTCTTTAACATCTTCAAATTTTATTATTTTATCCTGCTGATTGCTTTGCATATTTAAAATCCCTCTGTATTTCGGATTTTTTTAGAACCAATCTTTTCACCCTGAACCTGTCCCAGAAGCTTAATCAAGCGGCTTCGACGGTCAGACGGCCTTCGCTCGACCCCCTAACTCAATGTATTGATCATTTAAAAAACCGCCAGGCCAGCCGTCGCCCTACGGGCTAATGACCGGCAAGCTGTAGTTTGCTTCAGGCGTGCAGCCCCGGATAAACGTATGCTGGTGGAGCTAACCGGGCTCGAACCGGTGGCCTCATGAATGCCATCCATGCGCTCTACCAACTGAGCTATAGCCCCACATATTATTCTGTATAAGATCTTATAATTTGCTGTAAAAAGCATTATAATTATAGCGTAAAAAATATGCAAAAAATAGCAACTTTTCTTCGAAAAAGGTCTTTCTATGTATCATACTTTCTGTACCTTGAAACGCACTGTATTTATCGGCACTGTATTCCTAGCTCTGAGCATGTCTTACCTCAACCTCATGGGGCAAAGAGGCGCAACCATCGTCCCTGCCAGCGCAACAACTTATGATGTTTGTCTTGCTCTTGATCTTGCACCGCAAGATTTTGTTGATAAAGATTCTATCATGCTATCGGTCGATCATCCCGATATTGAAATCACCCAGTGGCATGGCACTCCTGAACAGACAAAATTATATGATCCAACATATCAAGAAACACGCACAGTGTATGAGCATGCCTGCACCCTCCACATAACCATGCACGCTTGCCAACCAACCGATTTTAGTGATGCATCTCTGCATGTATCATACTACCAAGGCAGTAAAAAGGGGATGGTACAACAAATAGTACGTTTGGCATCTGCGCATGCATTCCCGCAAGCAATCAACGTTGATACCACGGGAAGCGTAAACCAAGAGCCAAAATTCAGCAACCCATTACCATCAAAGCCACTCGAAAAATCATCTGCAATGTGCTGGTCAAACTATCTATCGAATCTGGTTGAAAAAACTGATTCGATAGGAATACGGATATTGTTAGTACTATTACTTGGCTTGTTGATGAGTCTTACGCCGTGCATATACCCGATGATCCCCATTACGGTTGGTATTTTACAAGCACAAGGCAGCAGCTCATTCTTGCGTAATTTTTTGCTATCGTGCACCTACACCCTAGGCATCGCAAGCACATTTGCCATACTCGGCTTTACCGCTGCAACAACCGGAAACCTTTTTGGTTCACTCATGGCTAACCCAATTTTTGTCGTAACCATTGTTGGCATACTTGCATATCTCGGCCTTTCCATGCTCGGTTTTTATGATATGTACACCCCCTCTTTTATGCGCACAAGTCACGCCAACAAGAGTGGTTCGATCTTTTCTGCTTTTGTCTTTGGCGCTATCAGTGGTACCGTTGCATCTCCCTGCCTTTCACCTGGCCTTATATTATTGCTGAGCATTGTCGCCACGATGGGAAATAAATTTTTAGGTTTTATATTACTTTTTGCATTCGGTATTGGCCTCAGTTTACCACTTTTGCTCATTGGTACCTTTTCAACGTCACTATTACTACTTCCCCGTGCAGGTATGTGGATGGTAGAAGTTAAAAAGTTTTTTGGACTTTTGCTTTTTAGCATGTGTTTTTATTTCTTACATGCGATCATTGCATGGCCTCTCCTGTTAGCACTTATTGCCTTTTCGCTCATAAGTGCCGGCGTATTCTACTTGTATACGCGCACCCCACAAGACTCTTCCACCTGGCACTCTATAAAGACGCTGCTTGGCATAAGCTTTATTGCGCTTTCTGTGTTTATTGCGCTACAGGCATTACAAGCATTCATACGGCCTACCTGCCCTATACCACAAGAATTCTGGCTCTATGATATCGATCAGGCACGTACTCAAGCGCGCACTGAACATCGCCCTCTTTTTATCGATATTGGGGCTTCGTACTGTTCAATATGCAAAGCAATTGATCGCACCATATTGTCGCATCCACGCGTTATCGAGAGATTACAACGTTTTGTGGCGGTAAAGATTAATGCGGCGGAAAAACCCGAGGTTGTTCAAGAATTGCAAAAAAACTATACGATTAGGGGTGTGCCTACCTTGTTACTGATCGATGTAGCTACCGGAAAAGTATTACAGCAATGGGGAAGTGAACTCTACGACAAGGCTATCGAAGAGTTTCTACAACAGCTCGATGCAATCTCTAACCGCTAACGTTGTTTTTTGAACTCACCATGACGACCAACCATCTTTTTATCATCTTGATGGCGTCGCTTATCTTCATGGAGCTTAAGGTACATCGTATCAACAACACGGGCTAAGGCATCGTACATATCAGGGCTTTCATGATGCACAGAGCGATCATATTGCGGTGTTTTTATGAGTAACTCAACTCTATGATGCGCATGTACTTTTGATGGTTCCAAGAACAGATCAAGATAGACCGGCGTCCTTCCTTCAAGCTCTAAGAAATGAATAATGCGCTGCAGCTGTTTATTTGCATAATCTTCGAGTGGCTGAGAGTGGTCCATGTCTTTAAAGACGATTCTTTTTTGCATAGCGCCTCCTTAGGTATTGCTAACTTAACTGCCTGCACTAATAATACCGCAGAGGCGGGGTACTATGCAATGTTTGAACTTATATAAACTACTACCACTTAATACGAACATTAGATAAAAGTTTTTTATTTTTGAGTTTATTTTGCCATTGCTTTTGTTCAATAACTTCTCGAACAAATTTTAGATAATCTGAATGAGGACCACAGTCAATATCATATAAATTTAGAAGTTGTTGGCGGTTAAACGCCGCCTTCTTTTTTATGAGAAACGTTAAAATCTTTTTTTCTGGAGGGTTTTGCTCATCATTAGCTCTATATTTGAAAAGAAGATTACCTAAAGAGTTTTCATACGCGCCATGCGCACACACAAATTTCCTTATAGCTGAAGTCATAGGCAACTCTCCTACGACAAGTCCTTGACCATCGATCTCTTCTCTTACTTTTTCGTAACTAGCAAGAAATTGCACTAATTCGAATTGCCCATTATCAATTGCCTCCGAGATTGGAGTGCTTATCCTCGAGAAACATCTACCACTCTTCGGGAAACTTCTGAAACAAAAACTTCTTATGAAAAAAAAAGTTTCTACTGATCTAACTGGGCTTGCACCACATGTATTGATAAGAGCTTGAGCCGTTAATATACTTTTGCGCGTCAATAACTCTTGATCGGTTTTGCTGGCAAGAAATACAAGAGGACTCGTTTTCCATAAGTAACCATAATAATGCTGAGGCACTATTTCTTCATTTGGATCGATGGGACGGCCATTTTTTTTACTAGTCTCAAAAATTTCTATAACTTTTTTGTGATCACGATTTATTACCGCCTTTACAAATTTAGTCTTATCATTTTTCTCCTTTTTATTGCGAAAATATATTTGTGATATACGAGGAGCAAACCCAAAAAAAGCCAATACTAGAGAGGCAAACCCTGAAGCCTGAAAGGGAATGAGGCATGATAGAAAGGTAATGGTTAATCGTCCAATAGTATTGCGTAAGTTCATAAAATTATTACTTTCTTAAAAATCCAAAATTTTCACCTGCAATTTAGATTAGACCTTATGCGCAATTAGAAGAAGAGAAAAACATAGTACCCCTTACCCATTTTTCTATGCAGTGACAGAAGAGAATTGCTGTCTAAAGTTGATCAAAGCAGCAATATTTCTAAAGGTTTGATTATAGGTATCCAACGGTTGTCTATAAACCCCCGAACATATTCTGAATTTTTTAATTTGAGCAAACCGGTGCTCAGAAACCACACGCCGCTTGCTATTGGCTTTGTTGTGCTCTTTTTCGAGAGAGTTTAGTTCTCGACTACGTGGTTTTTTTATCGGTAAGATAAGATATTTTTCTGGGTGTTCCTTTTTTACGCCCTGGTATCCAGAGTCAAACCTATGTGGTACGTGATCAGGAATTTTTTCTACAGTTTTTTCTTGATCAATAATTGCTTTATCATGAACGCTTCCTGGATAAGAATTGGACACATCAATGATACGATCAGTTGAGGAAACTGAAATTTGTGTTTTTATTGCATGTTGCTTTGATTTACCCGAGTAATATTTTTTTTGCTGATCATAATTCTTGCTGCGATAACACTGCTGTTCCGTGGCATCTGTTGCTACATCTCTAAGATCTGGATACCTCTCAAAAAGTTCATTTATTGATTTGATTTTATTTTTTTCCAAATCCTTTTTTGCTTGTGTCAAATAAGTTTTCAATGAAGGATCTGCAGCTTGTTCGATGAGTATCAACATTCGTTTAAGCAGTCTAGAAACTGCACTTTGATCTATTCCTACTATAATTCCAAGGACTTCTTGTGTGGGATATAATTTGTAATAAAGAAGGACTGTACACACTTTTTCTTCAAGTGTTGGAAGAGCATATGGATGGCCTGCACCAATTTCTCTTTTTCTATCAGATCTTGCAAGACTTCCATGGGTTGGTTTTTTCCCATATTGGAGTTAGTGTAACTACTAATGTTTTTAATTGCTGTGCTCTTAAACCAAAAATTCGTTGAAATTTTTCTTCATTCTTGATAGCTTTTTTCAGAAATTTCATTAGTCGGTCTCCTTTTTCTGTTGGGGTCCGACTCTTTTTTTACCAAAAATTTTTATATCTTACAAATTTGAAAATTATGACGGGTGCAAACGAAAGTGTTAATTGAATTGACGTGATAAATAAGTGTTTTTAAAGTTAATGAGAATCCGTTCGTGGTGAGCTCAGTCGAACCACACGGATTCCTTCCTTGGGATTTTACCATCTTTATAGCTGCAGCCTATTCCCATTTTATGGGCAGATATACGCTCTTCAATGCTATCGGTGTGTCCAATATAATATGAATTATCCGAACATTTAAGCATATATACATAAAATGGTTTCATGGTATGCCAGCTTTATTCGGAATCCGTGTGGTTCGACTGAGCTCACCACGAACGGATTCTCGTTAATTTTCACCTGTACTCTAGATTATTATATCACAAAAAGTTAGCCCACTAATACTTTTGTTTGCACCCATTATGACCTAATTACGCATAAGGTCTATTATTGTATCGCAGAAGTGTTAGCTGATTAATACTTTTATTTAAAATTATTTTTTTAGCTTATGATTTTTCGGTTTTTTAATATTCTAAAAAAATTATGCTTGAGTATGCCGCTTTCAATTTCCTCATGTATAATATTTCTTGGTGTATAGGTTAGCTTCTCTACTACACTAAAATCTCCATTTTGTAACTTTTCTTTTGAATCCCATGATGCCAGATGGCATGGTCTTGTGGTCCTATTGCAATAAATAGTACCTTTACCAAAATACTCAACTACGTTTGCCCCCTCTAACAAAGCATTTCTATTTTCGAGCAACGAGGTTACCCAACGCAACATATCTCGATGCGTTCTTCCGCTAAATATAGTCGGTTCGATATCTTTTTTTTCTTTATTATCATAAAAAGATCCAGCCTGAACAATCGGATTCAATTTAACGGAATTCGATTTAATGGGAAAAAACATCTTATAGATTTTCTTTTTATTTGGGTCCTTTGATCTAATGAGCTTAGCTACGACATTGTCCTCGTTAAGAGTAATTTTCGTTCCGCTCTCTATATGCTTCCAGACTTCGGGGTTCTCCTCTTTTACTTGAACAAAATTTACAAATGGACAATCTTTATTATTCACGGCATGTGCAGCGAGCGTCACTACCAATATCCCAAGAGTGATAAATGTATGTATCTTGACCATAGCAAAATCCTTACAATTAATTATTTTTATATAAAACAACAAAATACCTTTATATAATAATTCTTTCTATAAAATTTTCGAATAGGATGAAAATTATACCAGAAATGTTCTAAAAATCATAATGATAACATGATGACAAAGGGAGGAGTTTTGCATAAAATATAGACATGAGCTATTTTAAATTCGAAATCATTCATCAATCTCGCACATCCCGTGCACGCGTTGGCCGCATCCACACGCCACATGGTGTTATTGATACGCCTAATTTTGTAGCCGTTGGCACTAATGCAACCCTCAAAGCACTTGATACCAAGATGGTCCATGACATTGGCTTACAGCTCATGTTTTGTAATACTTATCATCTTCTTTTACAGCCAGGCGTTGAAACTATTGCACAGGCAGGAGGGCTGCATACCTTTATGAACCGCTCGCTGCCAATCATAACCGATTCTGGAGGCTTTCAAGTATTTAGTTTGGCTCAAGGCACGGTAAACGATGAACTTAAGAGTCGGAGCAATAAAAGATACGAAGGATCAATCCTTAAAATAACCGAGGATGGAGTTCTTTTCCGCTCATACCGCGATGGCCAGAAGATATTACTTACTCCTGAGACGTCCATTGCAGCACAAAAATCTCTCGGTGCCGATATTATCATTCCTTTTGATGAATTATTACCAAATAACGTTGCGTATGAGCATCTTACAACATCTTTGCATCGTACCCACCGATGGGAACAACGGTCACTTAATGCTCACCGGGCACGGCCCCAAAATCAGGCTATGTATGCCGTCATTCATGGGGGCACTGATCAGCGCTTACGAAAGCTCAGTTGTGAATTTTTAACGAAATTAGATTTTGACGGATTCGCACTGGGTGGGTCACTTGGCAAAAACCATCAGGAGATGTTTAATCTGCTCGATTTTGTTATTCCTATTTTACCTCAGGATAAACCAAATCATTTGTTGGGTATTGGCGATCTACGCTCTCTTGAGACCGTCATCAAATGTGGTATTGATACGATGGATAGCTCACACCCCACGCGATGTGCACGCCACGGATTTTTATTTACTAACGCTGGTGGCATAAAAATTTTACACAGCAGTAACAAGCAGCGCTTTAGACCTATCGATGAGAGCTGTACCTGTTTTACCTGTCAATACTATACGGCGGCTTATCTTCATCATCTTTTTAAGGCCAATGAACTAACTGGGCATACGCTGGCCACCATACACAATCTTCATTATATGGTGCAAATAATGGCAGCATATCGAGAAAAAATTTTACACAATGAAATGTAATACTACGCAAAAACTAGTTCTTGGTCTTATATTGTTGATATCCCTTATAAAGCAGACCCACTCCCGCTATCCCACCGAATGTCCCTCCAAAAAGCTTGGCAAATTTCGTGTGATTTTTGATCCTACGCGAAACCAACTTCATGGTAAATGCACCTAGCGCTGCGCCTAGCGTTACTTGAGCCACATTACTGCTATACAATTTTTTAAAAAAGCTATTATTTTCTTTAACTGCGCATAACCCTGCCATATTTAATAACAAGCTGATAACTATTATTTTCTTATACATATCTTTTCTCCATCTTAAAGAATGGTACACGGCCAACTTTGTTCTTTATTTTTTTCATCATTTGTCGTCGAGGTCTTTTCTTCTGGTCGAGCTTTGATTATCCAAGAAACCGGCGGATACAGATTTTCTTTTGCGTTTTGAGCTATAACGCCACTTACATCTTTTATGAGCAGTTTTTGAAAATCTTGTATAACATTCTTAGTATTTTTCGAATGCAAGGCTTTATCAGCACCCAGCGTTAAGCCACCTCCTAGTATGATACATTTACCCATTTGTTTTAAAACTTTTCCTGGATTTTCATGTTTTAGTATTCCTGCTAATCCTTGGGCCGTAAAACCAAGCATAAAAATAGCTGCCGGTTTCAGCATAGGATTCACGCTACTTTTTTGATCTTCGTTCTTAGGCGGCAATGCTCCAATAACAAAGTACGAGTAGACAGGATGTTCTTCTTTAAAGGTTCTTAGTCCATTCACTGTTGTTTCAGCAACAAGAGCTCGAATGGGCTTCTTAACAAAATTAAAAAGGTTTTCTGCAATTTTTTGAGAAAAATTCGAATCTTTTAAGGCATTGGTATCAATATCAAAATCCTCTGTTTTTTCTCCTCTATAATAATTTATGACATGTTTTACCGAAAAACGAAGCTCGTTCAGGAGCCCTTCTTTAAGGTCATTTTTTAGGATGCTATTGAATTTCTTTAATTCTTCTTTACCCTTCAGTTCCCAAAGCGTAAGGCCAGTTCCGCCTACACCCACCACAAAGAAGCTACCCTTTAATAGGGCCTTTAGGAATGGCTTTAGTGTTTTTTCTCCTAAAATTCTCTTAAGGCCCACACAGGTAGCACCTCCCAAAAATCCTGCACCTATCTTTTGCCAAGTAGAATCTCGATCTTGAAGCTTTTCTATGGTTTTTTTGTCCATAGCGGTCAATGATACTACCATTGCGGTAGTTATCATTATAAGACCCAATCTTTTAATACATCTATTCCCAAACATAATTCCCCCTATACATACTAAAAAACAATTTTCATCAGAGATAAGTCTACCTGAAACAAATAATTTGTCAAATTTTATATAAAATTTTTATTATGACATTTCAATTTGAATAAAAAGACCATTTGACCATTTTGACGGAAACTTTAGTCTATAGAGAAAAACCCAACCATTAAGAAGTCATGCAGAAAATAACCTCACCTGAAAACATACAGATCAAAAAAATATGCGCATTACAGAGCAAGAAGGGCCGCGATACCCAGCAGCGCTTTATCGCCCAAGGACAACGCGTTATTACCACCTTTTTGGCACAAAACTATCATCTTGAACAAATCTGCGTGACTAATGAGATGCTTGAACAAGCACACCAAATAGCCCCTGGGGCGTCCACTATTCTGGTCAATACCCACCTCATGAACAAAATAAGTACCGTATCAACACCAAGCGGTATAGTGGCTGTATTTCAGATACCAGAAACCAAAAAAATTCCTCTTGCCCCAGGCCTCGTACTGGCCAACATCACCGATCCCGGTAACATGGGCACTCTTATCAGAACGGCAGCCGCCATGGGCTTTAACACCGTAATAATTATCGAAGGTTGCGACCCCTGGTCGCCAAAAGTAGTGCAAGCAAGCGCAGGAACCCTTGCATATGTCTCGCTCGTATCGTGTACCTGGCCAGCATTAGTAGCTCAAAAAGGAGCTTTATCCCTCTGCGCATTAGCAGTCGAACAAGGCATGCCCCCGGAGCAACTTACCTTAAAAAATACACTACTGGTTGTGGGTAATGAGGCTCACGGACTACCACAAGAGTGGATAGACCAGTGCGAACAATGCATGACCATTCCTATGCCCGGAAATACCGAAAGTCTTAATGCTGCGGTGGCAGGCTCTATAGCCCTTTATGCCATGGCTATTGCAAAAAACACCTAAGGAATAAGAATATTCAAATTACGCATATGGCTTAACAAACCGATTTGCCGTAGCAATAAAATAGGCAGCGCTTGGTTTGAGCGTGCGTTCGAGCGTCTGTTGATCGACATAATAGAGTCCATACTTTTTCGCACCAAAGGTGCCCCATTCATAATTATCCATCAAGGACCAATAGAAATAGCCACGCACATCAACTCCTTCTTGCATAGCCTGCGACAAAGCGTAGAGATAGCGACGTAAAAAGAGATCGCGATCTTCTTCGTTGCGTGGTGAAATACCATTTTCGGTTACATAGATAGGAATATTGAGCGGTTGAGCAATATTCGCCCACAATTCTTTAATCGCTTGGTACAGCCCTTCAGGATAGATCGTCTTATCTTTACTGGCAGTTGCAATATCGTTTTCGTAGGATACCGATTTTGTACCGTGCATCTTGGCATGGGTGTAATAATTAAGCCCTATAAAATCGAGCGAGCGCGGCGCATCAGGAGATTCGTGATGCACATAAGCCTTAAACGGTATATAGAAATGAAAGACGCCCGTCGTAAAAAAACGATACACACATTGATGCGTAATATAATCGGCCATACGGGCACAGAGGCTATTCCATCCCTTCTGCCATGGTTTCCATACTGGTACCGGCGCAGGATCAACCTGCATAATATTGTGCAAGGTACCTACATGTGCATGAGCACAAACCGGATCCTCTTTAACGGTCTTATATAATTGCACGTGCGCTTCAAGAACGTTTTTCATAACTTCGGCCATAGCTTGCATATCTTTTTTCCCTGGTGGCATCATACCCGCCAAATACCCTTTTGCCGCATAACTTGCTGGTGAATTAAAGGTAAGCCATAAATGCACCTTATCGTGCAGCCGATCAATAACTTTTTTCGCAAAACGAACGTAGTAATATATATTCTCTTCTTGTTCAAATCCGCCTCTATCTGCAAACCAAATAGGGTCATTATAATGGTGCAAGGTTATCACTGGCGCTATACCTCGTGCCAGAAGCTCATCACATTCTGCGCTATAATGGTCCAAAGCAGCCTCGTCAAAAACACCCTCTTGTGGCTCAATACGACTCCACTCAACCGACATGCGATAGGCATTAGCACCTACATTTTGTATTAATTGAGCATCTTCTTTATAGCGATTCCAGTGATCACACGCGTTACCGGCTGCTTGAGGGCAACGACCTTGTTGTGCCCATCGATCCCACACGTTGGTATTACCTCCCTCAACCTGATATGATGAGGTAGCAACACCTAATAAAAAGGTTTCGGGAAGCTGTATATTTTGGGTATCAATGGTGGACCAGTCCCAGGAGAGAACTTCGGCTACCATACTCGCAGCATTGCCACACATCAATATTAGACCCAATAAGGCTTTATTTCTGATAAAATGCATGAACTGCCTCCTTATACATCTGCCATGATACTGGTGATAAAAATAACTTTCCATGACGCCCTCCGGGAAGTTTTAGTAATTGAACCTTGATACATCCTGCTTTACATAACTCTTCATATAAACGCTCAGTACTCGAGCAGGGAACGAGCTGATCTTCCTCCGAGCAGATTAATAAGATTGGAAGGTCACGGGGAACCTCAGCTATCAGATCAATAGGCTTTATCCCGTGCCAGTTATAGCGAGGAAATATAACAGAAGCTATGCCTCTCACTATACGACTCGCCAGGGGAACACGATCAAATCCACACGCCTTACTAATATGTTCTACGACATCATCAAAGGCAACAAATGGTGACTCCAAGATAATTGCTTTCACACTGCCAGGCTTTTGTAATGCTATGTAATTCAAAATAGCCACTGCCCCACGCGAAACACCATATAAAACGATATCCTGATCGGGCTGGCAATGAATAACCTGTTGATAGGCATTATGTAGGCAAGCAAGCTCATCTTCTTGCCCAAAGGTAGTTTTCGCGCGATCTACTCGGATAAAACTTTCTGTAGCATCGGGAAAATTAAAGGTGTAAAAAGGCCTGCTAAACATCCCCAAATTATAGTAGCGAAACGCCTGTTTATAGGTATCGGCAATACCATGTACAAAAAGTACCGGTTGAGCCCCACAAAGTCCTACCGACTGCGTAGCGATAAGAGCCAAAGATCCTACATACCAGAGATATTTTATCAATCTTATTCTCCTTACAAATAGCATATTACTCATAATAAACCGTATTCTTGCTTTTGCCAAACGCCACTCGCTATTATTATTTTATAGTAATTGTAATTTTTTTTAAAAAATTTAGGTATTATTATGATAATTTTTTCTAAGAAAATAATACTTTTTGTGATAATCTTACTCCCTAGCGCTCTTGTCTTAGCAAGCTGTCCAAAAATCTCATTTGAACATGGTAGGGAGGACTACTTTAAGAGCTTCCTGACCGAAAGCCAGGTCAAAGAAGCCATGTCGTTATTTAATGATCCCAATATGGATAAAAAATTACATAAAATTTTTTCTGAAGGAGAAAACGCTTACGAGAAAACACAGATAGATTTCACAGAGTCAATTGAAAAAAATAGTAACAAGCCAGAAGCCCTAAAAAAATTTGCGCAGGATACAAAAAACAAATCTGGCCTTCTTGGATTAATGCACACATGTGATGAAAAAAGCTGCTTAGATTATAATTATCGAAAAGATGTTGCAAAACAGTTAGCAAATCTTATGAATAAACAGGATGGACAGCCCATTTCATATATGTCAATAGGATCAGGAACTCTATTACCAGATCTTCTTATCATTCACCAGGCGTTGCAAGCAACTAAGGCAAATAACATTTCATTAAAAATATACCTCATTGATAAAGCGTACTTTGGCAATCTCGAACCATCTTATGCTGCTTTTAACCTTCAAAAACCCAGCTTTGATTCGATAGATGAAATGATAAAAAATCCCGGTTTTGAACAGGGTGAGATCAAAAGCGGTGAGAGACTCATCGCTTCCAAAGATGTTGATGCTCTATGGTACTGGCTGCAAGATCTCATTCATGAAGATATGCGTTTATATAAATTTATGAGTTGGCTTGTCTGGACAGCACATACAAAATTAAAGAGCGTTGAACTTTATGGCTGCGGATATTTGGATCTTTTTATAATTGATAACAAACAACCGCGTAGTATCGACATACTCGTAGGCATGAATCTGAATAATCAATATGCTCAACAAGATTTCGATCGAGCTCGCAACCAGGTACTCAAACCGGGAGGAATTTCGGTCGGTGGCGTCAAATCTCCAGAAAAATTTTCTTATGCCAATGCCATGAACACCGCTCTACAAACGCTCAAAAAAGTTTTCGATGAGCTCAATAAAGCATTTTTCAAACAAACCAAGTAGAGGAAATATACCTATGAAAAAAGCACTGCTTTGTGGCATTATGTGTGCTAATATGGCCTACGCCATTACACCAGTTAAGCTTGCATATATTGAAAAGACGATCAACGAACAGATACAAAAAATGAAAATCGCGACATCAGAAGATGAGATTAGCACCCTATATGATCAAGCTATGGGAGAAACAGAAAAATTAAGCAGTGAGCCTCAACTTAAGGCTAAGTTTCAAGAACAACTTACAACCCAATTTCGCGAGGCATTAAAACCTAAAGTCGCCCAGTACGCTGCCTATACCTATTTCAATAACCTTGCCGATATCATCAACAGTTGGATCTCCCTGGCAACTAATGGTAAGGTAGCCTGTGAACATCAACAACAAACAGATGATTTAAAAAAATTATTAGCAAGCATCCCGGAAAAGCCCATCAACGTTGCATGGCCTCAAGTCCCCGAACCCATTCTTGCAAAAGTTTTTCCCATATTGGTACCCAATGGGAATTATGCAGAATTCAAATTAGCGATACAAAGTCTTGCCAAGCATCTTACCAAGACTACGACGGACGAATTATTACCAGCATTACAAGCTATTATGACCTATATTAATGAACTCATTGAAGCAAAAAATGAATTTGTAACCAACGGATGCAATCTTATATGGCCCAACACCAAGCTCTACACATTTTTGAACAAGCTGCGCAGCATACCTCAATTTAAATCGGTCTATTTGAAAAAATAAAAGAGTTCTAGTACAGTAATGGTACTAAAAAATTACTTTTGTGCGCATAGGTATAGTTCATGAGCAGTCACCGCCCCCTTTCTCTTACTACAGCCGTTCTTATTAACGTCAATGTCATGCTTGGCATTGGCATCTTTATCAATACCGTAGAACTCACCAAACGCGCGGGCGCCTTTGGACCTATTGCCTATGCCATCGTTGGCATTATGCTTCTACCTCTTATCATTTCGATAGCAGAATTAATAAAATTACATCCACAGGGTGGTTTTTACGTCTATGCACAAAAAGAAATTAGTACTTTTGCCGGATTTTTAAGTGCATGGGGTTATTTTACCGGAAAGTTAGGATCTGGAGCCATTGTACTGCATACGGCAGTGCGCCTGATTCAACACGTTATTCCCCTCTTACAACCTATTCCTACGCTTATGCTCGATGCACTCATGATCTGCCTTTTCGTTGGCCTCAACACGCTCAATATGCAGGCAGGAGGATCAATTCAAAAAGGATTTATGGTATCAAAAACCATTCCCATATTTTTTGCTATCCTGGTTGGATTATTTTTGTTTCAGCCAAGTTTTATCTGCGCAGCACCATTTGATTGGGCCGGCATTGCATCATCGATTCCATTGGTTCTCTTTGCCACCGTAGGCTTTGAAGCTGCTTGTTCCATTAGTAGCAAAATCCAAGATCCAGAAAAAAATGGCGCTCGGGCCATTCTTATTTCCTATGCACTGGTCATTTGCACCGTCATGCTCTATCAAACGATGTTTTATGGCGCACTTGGACCATCTCTTGCAGAAAAAAATAGTTATCTCGAGGCATTTCCTGCATTACTTAACCATCTTTTTTCCGGACACCCATACCTTGCTGCTGTCATTGGTAACCTTCTCCACTTAGGTCTTGCAGCATCTGCCTTAGGTGGAAGCTATGGAACTATGTTTACCAATGGATGGAACTTATATACCTTGGGCACTCACGGCCACCTCTTTTTCGGCAAAATCTTTACGCATCTCAATTGCCATGCCATCCCGGTCGCTTGTATCATCGTTGAGGGTATCATTTACATGAGCTATTTACTTATTAGTCATGGCAATCAAGTACCCTTGCAACAACTCGGTGCACTTGGCTGCGTATTGGGGTATACCTTCAGTGTATTGGCGCTCCTGGTTGCATGTTGGAAAAGAAAATATACCCATATAAAACTCTGGATTCCTCTGCTCGGACTTATTAATTGTCTAATTCTTATCGGTTCGTGCGTACGCGGTATGTTAATCTCTGGTCCCGCATCATTTATCGCACTGTGCGTACTTTTATTATTTGGTACTGGCATGTTTTGGATACGCAATTCTATGTATCGGCCAACAACACAACGTCAACCATAATATTTCTAATTAATGTTTTATTTTGCACAAAGAATCTACTTGATTTTTTTATCTCAATAAAGAGAACAACAATCAAGACGATATAAACATAGGCACGTATATTAAAGAGCAACAGAAAAAACATAAAGAATTTCTGAAGAGTTTGACTCTAGAACAGACAAGTGCGCTGTCGCGACGGAAAAAGAGAGAGATGCGGGAATGGCTAAAGAAAAAGAATAAGGGAGGGGAAGAGCGGCGGGTTAAGCTCCATTGCCCAGAGGAATACAAAAACATTATCGAGGATCGCAAAAACAGGTTCGAGTTTATAAAAAAACTTCGGGAGGAGAATCCAGATGAACTCTTCTGTGAAAACCCATATAATCAAGAGTGAACGAAACGGCGGACCCCGGCTTTAAAACGCTGGGGCTTTCATATCACCTAAAATATACTGACAATCTTTTAATTCTTAGACCTTACTCCTCTTTTCCACCCCGCACCACAAACCTCACCGGCACGCCACGCAGATCATATTCCTTGCGCAACACACCTTCAAAAAAGCCTCGCTGGCTTTCCTGAAACCACGGTGCTTCATTAACCATTAACAAAATGGTCATGGGCTTTGCACTCAGCTGACGAGCCCAATGAACCTCTAATGGTCGTGTTTTATGGTACAGCGGTTTGCGTTGTAACGCATCTTTAAATAGGCGCGTTAATTCATGTTTTGGAAGTATCAACGTATAGCGCTTGCCTACCTCGTCAATAAGCGGTACTATTTTGCCAATATTTTTACCGGTAAGACAGGAAATATCAATTTTAATAATTTTTTTCAGAAAATATTCATATTTTTTCAAGTCCTGTGCAAGAAGCTCCTGCTCGTATGGCTGCACCAAATCTTGTTTATTGCATACCAATACTACCGCTTTATAGTGAGTATTAAAGGCATAAAAAGCAAGTTTAAGCTCTTGATCAGCAAAGGTCCCCTGACTTGCATCGAGCAATAAGAGAATTATATCGGCCTCTTTAACTGCCGTTAATGTACTTTTAACCATCAATGATTCAAGCGGCTCATTAACTGAGCGCTGTCGACGTACCCCAGCAGTGTCGGTAAGCAAAATGTCTTCTTTATAAAACGTAAGCCGCTCGCTCACTGCTTCACGCGTGGTACCTGGTACGTCAGTCACAATAGACCGCTCTTGCTTGAGCAACGCATTCATGAGCGATGATTTACCAACATTGGGTTTACCCAAAAGCACCACACGACAAGTGGTTTCCTCGGCAGATGGTGCTAAGTTTCTTTCTGGCAATGCGCTCACCATGGCATCCAACAATTCATTGATACCCGTTCCGTGCTGCGCAGAAAGTAATACCAATAATGGATGCCCCAAGCGCTCAAACTCAAAACTATGCTCCTGCGCAAGCGCAGTATCTATTTTATTAACCGCAACAATAACTTTTTTTCCAAGCTTGTGTAATGATTTTGATATTTCACGATCTTCGGGAACTATGCCAACTTTGGCATCAACCACAAACACAACAACAGGTGCTTGCTCAATAGTACTCCATGCTTTACGGCGCACCTGCTCAAGAATAACATCCTGCGTGGGGCGCACAGAAATACCACCAGTATCAAGGAGCTCAAAGGTAGTTCCTTTCCAAATAACCTCATCTTTAAGCACATCACGCGTGACGCCTTCATAATCGAGGGTAATACTTTTTACCCCAACCGAAAGACGATTAAATAGGGTAGATTTGCCAACATTCATTCTCCCTACAATTGCTATTTTAGGTATCGCCATAGTTAACTTTCTTTAATTTCACGAACAATACCAGGAAAATGATGCAATAGCAGGTGCGTGGTTGCAAAACGCTGCGTATCTGAAATATCAATCATCCCTGGTTGCTGTTTATATGATTCTGGAATTGTTTTTTTTTCGAGCGGTGGTTGCTTTTCATACGTAATCTTGTCTGGTAGTGGTAGCGGCACAATTGCTTCTGGAACTTCTTTTACCTTGCTCCCCGTAAATCGCGCCCGCAACGTCGCCTGATCCCCAAAATAGGTATGCAATAATGGCATCCATAAAGTCTTGGTTTTATCAAGCCAATCCTGAAAAAAAACAAGCTCTTTTGCAAATTCAATCTCAACAACATGTGTAGCTTGATCGCAGGTCCCATACACCCCCTGCGCAAAAATAGAGCTCAAGAGGGGATCATGCAACTGACCAACTGCTTCGACAAATGATTGCCACGGTAATTTCGATGAATAAGGCACTATGCTTGCTGGCAATGGTTCTGGGGCCGTTATAGGCAACACCGGCTCTAAAATTTTTTCGTCCAAAATTTTCTCAGTTGTCCTCTGATGTGCCACTATCGGTGCGCGTTGTTTATGCTCTTGAACACCATAGTTAGTCGGCGTAGGTGATGAAATACCCCGCGTATCACCAAGGATACCGGCAATGCGGAGTAACATCATTTCCAACAACGTATGTTGGGCCGATGTTTTTAAAAAAATACTTTCTTGTCGATACAACATCTGCGCGCTTTCTGTTATTATCTGCCACGAGCAGGTAGCAATTAGTTCATGCAACCGTTCATGGTAATTGATAAATTCCAATGGCTTTGCATCAAACTTACACCATATTAATGCTCGTACTAAAAGCACCAATCGCTTCCATATATAATAGGCACAAAATTGTTCTAACTTAATACGAGCAATTTCCTGCAATAAAGCGGTCGGTTTTTGCGTTATAGCTAAGGTATATAAGGTGATGATATGTTCGTCATCAAGATACCCCAAAACCTCGCTTACCGCAGATGCCGTTACTACAGGATGAACAAATCGAACTTGTTCGAGCAGATTAAGAGCATCACGCACACACCCGCCAGTTTCTTGAGCAATATACGCAATACCATCCTCTTGAAAATTTATATGCTCATCATAACATACTTGCTTAAGATATTCCTGTAAGATCCGTAATTCAATTGGCTTAAAAAATAACTGAAAACAGCGAGAACGAACGGTATCGATAATTTTTTGTGTATCGGTAGTTGCCAACATAAAAACAACTGATATGGGTGGCTCTTCAAGCACCTTAAGAAACGCATTAAACGCAGCCTTACTTAACATATGTGCTTCATCAATAAGATAGACCTTTTTATTTCCCATAACAGGTAATAATGATGCCGCATCAACAAGCTGTCGAATATTATCAACGCCCGTATTAGAGGCCGCATCAATCTCTATAAAATCGGGATGATTACCAGCATGCATAGCCCGACATGAGTCACAAGCCATACAAGGAAGCGTAACTTGTTTCGGATTTTGTTGAAAAACAGGCAACTCACGACAATTTATAGCAGCAGCAAAAACACGCGCCATGGTGGTTTTACCACAGCCTTTTTGTCCAGCAAATAGGTAGACCGGAAAATAGCAGTTTAGATATAAGCTATTTTTTAACATTTTAACGGGAAGATCTTGCCCTATTATATGATCAAATATTTTGGGACGCCACTTACGAGCAAGATTGAGTGTGATGCTATTCATATAGTTCAAGTATACTCGTAATTTATGTTACGTCACGGGAAATAATTGTGTTGTGTTGCAGCAAAGTGATAAGTCTTGCTTGTTTGCTTTACTCAAGTTACTTATAATACAAGACAGCCTTATTTAATACAGCAAGGAACGCTGAAATAGTTTCTTTAGTGGCCCTTTCCTCGGGATTATTTGTAAAATAGGCTTGGAATGACACCGTGGCCAGCTTGATATTATTAGTATTAAAACCTTGTTTGATAAGGTTACAAAATTCTTCAACCATAAATGTAATATCCTTTTTTATAAGCTCACCTTCTTTAAGGCATGGCAAAGCTGTTTTAAATAGCTCGTGGGCTTTTTTAACAATTTTTTCAAAAGAACCCCTTGCTTTTTTAGAATCACTTACTTTGGCATTGACGTATGACCATATATCTTTGGTAAGAATTTCTATGTTGTCCGGTTCTTCTTGTTTTTTAAGCTCTCTCAGTTTCTTTTGCAGTTGATTGCGTACATTTACTGCTTTACTATATATGTCTAACGATATACCGTTTTTTAATTTATCCTCAATCACTAGAATTTTACCCTCAATAAGCTGTTCTGCGTTGTTACCAGGCTCTTCAAGAAGATCCTTTGCATTCTCAAGGAACACATCAAACTCATAATTCCGTTGAACATCTTTTACAAATTCTTCTTTATAGTCAGCATTGTTGTCACCAGCATCAGAGTGTTTTTTTGAAAAAATAACTATTGCTACCATAGTCAAAGCGATTGTTCCTAGTCCCCACGCACCCTTGTGATTTGGAAGCAACTTTCTTGTATATTCGATGTAATTCGTTAGGGTTGCCCCCATATTTTTGATATGAGTCCATACACCGTCAGCATGAGCCCCAGGACTTACCAGGATCGAAAGACCAAGGGCTATGCGTATTATTTTGTTCCCCACCATAAAGTAACCCCCCCCGGTATTATAAATATGGTTTCTTTTTTTAAAATTTATCTTCTTCTTATAGACTATCAAATTTATTCAATTTGTCAATAAAAGGTTTGGTTGCCTCTAGGAATAGAAAATGGCCCTAAGGCTGTGGGTAAGAAAAAGCCTGTTTTTTATAAGAATTAGCCCATTCGCGAATTTCCGTGCCCCATATTCTCTTGATAACAGGCTTCTTAATAAAGTTTTTGGTTTATCTTAGCATTTATTGGGGGGCTGCAACTGCTCATCAACTAAAAAGGGAAGTATCTACAAGAAATAACTAATGAAAATCTGTTCGTGGTGAGCATAGTCGAACCACACGGATTCCTAATCAAAGAACCAATATATCCCTCCGATAAACGCTTGCACTCACCTAAATCTGTTTTTATAAGAGCATTTTTTTCGCTCTGATTTATCTCTTCATCGGAAGATCCGTGTGGTTCGACTATGCTCACCACGAACGGATCTAAGTAATTTTTATCGTCAGCTAAAGCTACTACATCATCAGATGATCAACTAACACTTTTGTTTACACCCGTTATGTAAAAGATAAGCTTTAGGTTTTTGGCAAAGGTTGTTGACTAACAATGTGTTCTAATTTTTTCTTTTCTTCCATGCACCTATGCGCTTCATCCACAATTTCCTGGCTAATTTCTGTTGCATTGTTTGCAAGAGCCAATTGATAAATTTTGTTAATAAATTGTTGAATATCACGCCCTGAAGCCCCCTCAAGCCGCTGTGCCAGCTTTCCATTGTATGATTCATTAAAAATCTTGTGATCAACTGGCTTTTTTGCACGACCAAAAACATCTTTGATATGCATAGCAAGCTGATCTTGTCGTGCCTTTAGATCTGGAAGAGTAAATGAAACCACCGTGCTAAAACGACTGAGAACAGCATTATCAAGCTCCTCAGGAATATTAGTGGTACCAACGATAATATATTTATCGGAGGGGGTTCCTGTTTTTGTAAGAAACGCTGTAAGCGCATTTCGAGCATTATCAGATAAAGATTTTCTATTTGCGAGGAATTTTTCAATTTCATCAAGAAATATAATGGTCCCCTCTTGATTGTTTTCCGCCCATGAAAACAGCTCATTAAGCTCTTTCACAGCAGTACCGTCTGTTAAAAATTGTGATACGTTAGCTGCAGGAACAAAGGCAAATTTCATACCACAATATTCTGTAAGAAGTTGCGCAAAGAGCGTTTTTCCCGTTCCTGGGGGGCCATAAAGTAATACATGTCCAAACTGGCCATTATTTTTTTTAGTATTGGTCGCCATATTCATAATGGACGAAAGCTCTTTTTTAAGCTTCTCATCAATGACCATATGATTTGTAAGATCATTAATATTGGTACTCTTATCCGCGACAATGAATGAAGAGAAGTAATGCCATAAGCCACCCGGAGACTTATTTTCAATTAATTTTGGTTGAGGTCTCTCGAATAGATATTTTGTAACCCATTTATCTGCAACATATTTTATGACCAAAACAGTTGCGATGCTTGCAGTACCCCAAAAAATGACCTTTACCGCTGTTTGACCTGCAGTTTTCAGTTGATCATTGGCAGCGCCTCCTATTTGCTGCACCCCCTCGGCACCTGTGCCAATGAAATTTTTAAATTGTTGGTGCGCAGCACCCTATAGTGAACCCCATTGTCAAGACACGAAAATGAATTTATTTAGGAGTCATGACAACCTCCTGGTTTAAGGCCTGATGGTGCAAGGAAAACTGTTCAAACAATTCTTGTCTAGTTGGAATCTTTTTTAAAGCATAAACAACATCGGGTGTATGGTAGTTGAGGGCTTGATGAAAGCGGTTACTGTTATAAAAATCTATGAACTTGCCCAGTCCCACACGAAGCTCCAACACTGTATCAAAGTTATGTAGGAAAACACATTCATATTTTATAGTTCGCCAAAATCGTTCAGCAAAAACATTATCAGCCCAACGCCCCTTGCCATCCATGCTTATCAAAATGCCATTCTGCAAAAGCACGCCGGTCCATGCACTGCTGGTGAATTGGCACCCTTGGTCACTGTTAATAATATCTGGCTGCCCATGCTTTAAGGCATTATTCAGAGCCTCTAAGCAAGGTGACGTATCAAGAAATGTGGAAAGTTCCCATCCCATAATTTTCCTACTAAAAACATCAATCAAACAAATCAAGTAAACAAATCCATGTCGAATTTTTATGTACGTAATATCAACCTGCCAAACTTGATTTGGTTGCACAATCTGCATGCCGCGCAGAAGGTATGGAAAAACCTTGTGAGACAAATCTCTAATCGTTGTTGTGCGAGTCGGATATATGGCTCTTAAGCCTGCCAAGTTCATAAGTCTGAAAACCCTTTTATGATTAACAATAAAACCCATTTTTCGTAACTCAACAGTCATCCTACGATAGCCATACATCGGCTTTTCCAGATAAATGTCCCGCAATTCATTCATAATTTTTACATCATCGTCTATCGTTTCCTTTGGCTTGTAATAAATTGTGCTCCTTGCAACACACAAGAGTGCACATTTACGTTTTATGTCTACCGCCTCAGAACCGTGCTCAACCATTTCCCTACGTTCTTCAAAGCTTAACGCTTGAGCACATGTTCTAAAAAATCGCGCTCTGCCGTTATCTGTCCAATGACACGATGCAATCTATCTATCTCTCCTTGATGATCTTTTGATTTTTCATCTTCAAAAATTTTATCGCATTCTTCTTCAAGTTTCTTTTTCCATGCAAAGATTTGGCTTGCTGAAACACTATATTCACTACATAGCTCTTGCACTGCTTTTTTCTCTTTTATTGCTTCCAGTGCTATCTTTGCTTTAATTGTGCTTCCACGTCTTTTATATATTCTTGGCATAGGTTACCCCAATAGTTTAATGATACTTTTTGCACCATTATACTACCCCCTTTTCTCCAATCTCTCGTGTCCAGTTTCTGGGGTTCATTATACTGTCCGTTATTCATCGAAAAGATATTAAAAGAATGTCCGAGACAAAGGGATATACCAATGCTGAGTAGAATTTTTTTCATGTAATTACTTTCATAAAAAGAGAAGTATCTACAAGAAAGAACTACTCTTGCTGCTTCCTTTCGGACCTGACAAAGTAAGTAATTTTTCTTTAGATACTTCCCTATTCTTTTATCCTCTTTTGAGGATTAATTTTTAAACTGCCCTACTACGCTCTTGCAGAGCTACAAAGGGCATACTTCGCTATATTATTTCTAAAACTACGCCGCACAAGTCCTGGCGAAGCATGGCGTGCCGGGCGTAGCCCTATATGGGCGAAGCCTGGCGGAGAGAGAGGGATTCGAACCCTCGATGCCCCTTTCAGGACATACACGATTTCCAATCGTGCTCTTTCGACCACTCAGACATCTCTCCTACGTAAGTAAACAATTTCAATCTTTTTTCGGAGCTCCGTTCTCTGGGGACGCTTTTGCCATAGGCCTTTTTGCCTTTTTTAACTCAGCATCTGTATCTTTTAGCTCCGTATTCGATGCTTCAACATGAGCTTTTTCGGCTGCATTAACACCGTGACGCGCTGGTCCTGATTGAGCGGCCTCCGCTTTTTCTACTTTTTCTGCTTTTTCTGCTTTAACTTGTGCTGCTTGCTCTTTACCAGCAAGAACTGCATCACCTAAATAATCTACCAAAAGTTTAATTACGCGCGGCGCATCATCATTGGCAGGAATTACATAATTTACATTGCTAGGATCACCATTGGTATCAACAAGCGCTACAACCGGAATCCCCATGGCCGTTGCCTCTTTAATGGCAGACTTTTCCTTCAAAACATCTACTACAACAACAGCGCCTAATGGCCAAGAAAGATGGCGAATACCACCAACACTTTTCTTTAAACGTTCCACAAGTTTACTAAACGTATTGAACTCTTTTTTTGTATAATGTGGAAATTTAGCTGCTCTGCCAATAACATCTTCAAAGTGAAGAAGCTTGGTAACCGATTTTTTTACTTGCGAGTAATTGCTCAGTGTTCCGCCAACCCAACGATGAGTTACGTGGGGCATATTAACGCGTTCAGCAACCGATTTAATTGCTTCTTGAGCTGCCTTTTTAGTTCCCACAAATAAAATCGTTTTTCCTTGTGCTGCAGCAGTTTCTAAAAACTTTGCTGCCCGCTCAAGCTCTTGAGCAGTCTTGGAGACATCGATAAGATGAACATTATTTTTGTGTCCCCAAATATAGCGATCCATTTTTGGACACCAACGTGACGTCTGATGGCCAAAATGGGCACCAACGGCAATAAGTTCTCTTAAATCCATCCTGCGTTGTCTTAAATCCGTCATGATATAAAAACCTTTCAGGGTTACGGTTATGGCATTTTCTAGGTCTGAAGTTATTTCAGTAACCACCCTTACCAGAAAATACCTATTTTAGTATGGAATCTACTTAAAAAAAGATAAAGTACAGTGTAACAGAATACCCTATCTTTGCAATGCACTCTTAAAGTCCAATAACCTCATTATTTTGTACTGCTTTATCAAAGCGGCGACCTAATGAAAATGCGGTCAAAAACCACAATCCAATTACCCCGGCAAAGAAGAATGAGAGTGCTGGTAAAAATAATATCTCACTGATATGCAGCGTCCAGTAATTAAATATCGAACCGGTCGTTTTAGCAAATTTGCTGCCAAACGCATCAATCCAGGATTTTGATTTAAATTTAATCTCTTTGGTGGTCGGAATGTATAAGCTTTCACGCACCGGCCAACTAAAGGCATAATTGATGACTTTAGTCCCTATGAATGCGGCAAGCAATGCGTCAGGATTATAGCTTATTATAAAATAGAGCAAGAGCATCCCCGTACCCAGAGGAATGAGCAGTATACAGATGCGTTCTCCCAATACTTGCAATAAGGTTCTTGTCCCAAAGAATGAAAGCACAAAACCAAATGCGTGCATCATAAACGTTATCTTAAACAAGAAGCTACTCACACCAGAGATCGAAGTTGCATGGGACTGCGCTATACTAAGACGTGATAAGCTGAGTACCTTAGTCACCACTTCATAAAAGAACACCATGCCAAAAATACCCAGCACATAAGGATAGCTCAGCAACATGGAAAGACCTGCAAATACCCCCGTTTTATCCTGCCCTGTTTTCATCTGTTCTTTTTCGGCTCGATACACCGCTTCATACCCGTGCAAATAGCGACCAGAAACCTTTTTCATAAGCAATATAATAACTACCGGCACACATAATAATAAACACGCAGAAAATGCAACCAAGAGCTGATGGCTTATGACATCAGAAAAATACAAAGCGCCACTATTATTTTTTAGTCCCAATAAAAACCATCCAAGACCCGCGGTCATCATGCCACCAATTTTGGAGGCTGAGGTGAGAAATGCATAATTTCTTTTTGCTGCTTCGGGACTATTAATCGAGTTTGCAAATGCCCAAAACACACTCACCACAAAAGGAGAAAAGCCTTCGCCATAAAAGTACACAAACCATCCAAAAAGACGGTAATGGTGCGCATCAGTATTGGCAAGCCCAATGTGAGGATCTCCTAAAAAATAGGCAATAACTAATCCCAAGCACCCAAATACTGCGCTATAGAGCGCCATAAGCTGATAACGTCGTATTCTATCGACCAAACTAGAATAGATCAAAATAGCGGGAATGAGCACAATCATCGAAAGCCCTGAAGCTATCGGTACATATTCGCGACCAACAATGCTTACAAAAATCGCATCTTTCAGCTCTTTAATTAACGTGTATGACCCTATAATAAAGAAAAACGACAGCGATAAAAAGAGCAATTTAAGCCGCTCACGAGGATCTACATCAAACAAATTTTTAAGCGCTACTTTAAGTTTTGAGCCCATCCTTACCCCTCTACATGTTAATTGCGGATAAACTTTGTAACAGTCTTATAGAAAAAAGGCCTTCTTGCCATACTAGGAAAGAAGACCTTTTTCATATTCACCATGCTATAATTACGTGCTTAACAGATAACTTTATTCTGCTCAATCGCATGATTATATTTTTTAGCTACGAACAGCGCAACGAAAAGCCATCCAATAATAAAGCCAAATGAAATCATACTGCTCATACTCAAGAACATGCTAATACCGGCCACACCATATTTAGATTTAAAAATACCCCGAAGCATATTGACCCCGGAACCGGCAGCCTTTGAACCACGAGATCCAAACATTTCAATCCATGCTTGAGACTTATATTTAACATCTTTAGTAGTAGGAATATACAGTTGTTTTAAGGTTGGCTGGTTAAGAGCATAGTTTACGGCCTTAGAGAGCACCATAATCCAGAATGCTACCCCCAAACTTGGATTAATCCACAACATGCATACGGCAAGACTTACTAATATTGGCAATAATACCAGTGACCAGGTCATACCCAAATGACGCTGAATATTATTAATACCTAACAAAACGCACAAGGTGGCCACAATACCGGTCCATACTGCGTAGCTGGAAAGATATGCCGCATTGTCAGCTTCGATTGGGTATGCTGCTTTGGCGCTTGTTTTTAAATGAAAGTCGAGAATGGTAACGATAACTTCATAAATCGTAATGATCAAAAAGATACCCATCAAATAGCCTTGGGTAAGCAAGAGCTTGAGCCCTTCAAAAAATCCTGGCTCTTCTTCTTTATGGGTCTTCTGCTGCCCCTGTTGCTCTGCACCCATTTCATAACCAACGAGCTCTCGCGCAGGAATAATTTTCATAAAGAACCACAGAATAATCGCCATACAAAAGATGAGAACACCACAGATTGCAACAATTGGCGCACTTGTGCTAAAACCAAGATTTCGTGCCGTCAAAATATAGGGCCCGACAATGTTACCCATTTGACCAAATAAGGCGATCATAGGGAAACCACGTTTAGCCGATTCAGGTTTCGTAATATCGGTAGTAAATGCCCAGAAAAGTGCCACAATCAATGAACCAAAACTTTCTACATATACATACCATAACCAACCAATAACACGGGTTGGATCTTCAACCGTATTGGTTAACCCATAGACCGGATGGCTAAAAAAGTAGGCAAATGCAAGCGCCGCACATCCGTATAGTATCGTTAAGGCATAAAAAACCTTATGCCGTGGAAACATATCGACTAATTTACTATAAAAAAGAACTAACGGAATGATAACAACCAGAGAAAACCACTTAGCCCAAGGCTGGTAGTCGATACCTACAATAGCACCAAAAATACTATCCTTGATGGGACGAAACCCCCAATAAGTACCAATAATAAGGGCAAAAAGCAGCGCTAATAGCCCAAACTTATTGATCTCATCCTTACTTTCAAATTTACCCCACAGCATCGTAGCTATACGACCTAACATAAACACCTTTCCGTTAATGAATTTTATGATAATTTTATGACTATTGTGTTACCCCACCATATCAGAAGATTGGTAATTTGTAAAAAAAATTATACTAAAAAAGGTAATAGCTCTTGCAAAAAGTTGTAGTCGCCCTACAATTGATAAAAAAGATAAAATGGGAAGAGATATCCATGTCAGAACTAGAAACTCAATATTCAGAACTAATTTTTTTACCTATTTTACCCCTTAAAAATGTGGTAATGCTTCCAAAAAGTATTATCCCTATCATTGTTGGCCGACCGAGCTCTATTAAGGCGGTTGAATTTGCACTTAAAAATAGTGCCGATAAAACTATCTTTATTACCGCTCAAAAAAATACCGATTTAGAAAATCCAATGGCTCAAGATGTTTTTGAAGTAGGAACTAAATCAACTATTCTTCAAGTAATGCGCATGCCTAATAATGCCATTAAAATATTGGCAGAAGGGCTACAACGAGCTCGCCTAGTAACGCCAGAAAGCACCGAAACTTTCTTAGCTGGGTGGTGCCAAGATATTTTCACGCCACATGCTGAGGCGACCATGGAGTTTGAAGCCATTTGGCGCCAGCTTAAGATCTTATACAGCTCCTACGCAAAACTTAACGAAAAAGCTCCCTTAGAACTTATTTCTATGGCAAAAACACCAGAAGATATCGATTATATTACCGATACGATTGCCATTCACATTAATCTTGGCCTCGAAGAACGCCAATCAATATTGGAAATTACGAACCTATCAGATCGCATGCTTAAACTCTGCGGATTTCTCCAACGAGAAATTGAAATTCTTCAAACGGAGCAACGTATTCGAGGGCGCGTACAGGATCAGGTAGAAAAAAACCAACGAGAATACTATCTTACTGAACAGATAAAAGCGATTCAAAAGGAGCTTGGGCGCGAGGATATTTCTCAGGAAATAGCCCTCATTAAAACAAAGCTAAAAACCCTTGGCCTTAACCAAGACGCTCGAGCAAAAGTAGAAAAAGAGCTCAAGCGACTCGAGCAAATGCCGCCACTTTCGTCTGAAGCCGTTATTAGCCGCCATTATATCGATTGGATTGTTTCATTACCATGGAGCAAAACTAGTAAAGATACGATTGGCATTGTACAAGCAGAAAAGATTTTGAATAAAAGCCACGCGGGACTTAAAAAAGCTAAAGAACGTATTATTGAATTTTTAGCAGCCAAAAAATACTCCAAACATCTTGAGCGCTCCCCCATTATCTGCTTGGTTGGACCTCCTGGTGTTGGTAAAACATCTCTGGCAAAATCGATAGCAGAGAGCCTGGGACGCGAATTTGTCCGACTTTCGCTCGGTGGCATACGCGATGAAGCAGAAATTCGCGGGCACCGCCGTACCTATATCGGCGCATTACCGGGAAAAATCATTCAAGCTATGAAAAAGGCCGATACAATAAATCCAGTTATTCTGCTTGATGAGATTGATAAAATGTCACAAGATATTCATGGTGATCCTGCATCTGCGCTGCTTGAGGTACTCGATCCCGAACAAAATAAGGCGTTTGTGGATCACTTCCTTGATATAGAATACGATCTTTCAAAAGTTATGTTTATTGCAACCGCTAATATGATCGATGGCATCCCGTATCCACTTCTCGATCGTATGGATCTTATTACCTTAGCCGGGTATACAGAAGATGAAAAATTTGCTATTGCACAAGAATTTCTCATTCCTAAGAATTTGTATGAATATAGTCTAACGCCAACCTCCTGCAAAATTAAGCCTGATATTATTTCTACTATTATCAATCACTACACCAAAGAAGCTGGTGTGCGACAATTAGAACGCATTCTTGCAAAATGCATGCGCAAAGTTATTCAGCTTCTTTTAGAAAACCCCAAACTTAAGGGAGTAACCATAACCCAAGACCATATTCGGGAATGGCTTGGCAACCCTAAATTTAAGAAAACTACGCTGAACACAAATGCTAAAAAAATAGGTGTTGCTACTGGTCTTGCCTGGACCGAAGTTGGGGGCGATGTCTTAGAAATTGAAGCTACCGCACTACCGGGCAAAGGAGGACTCACGCTTACCGGACAACTGGGCGATGTTATGCAAGAGTCTGCACATGCAGCATTAAGTTATATACGCAGTCGAGCCCAAGAATTAGGCCTTAAAAATTCATTTTACGCTGCTAAAGATATCCATATCCATATACCTGAAGGCGCTACACCAAAAGATGGCCCATCAGCCGGTATCACGATGTGCGTGGCGTTAATTTCTGCGTTAACCCAGAAACCAACACTTGATCACTTAGCGATGACCGGTGAAATAACCTTGCAAGGTCGCGTGTTGCCTATCGGCGGCATCAAAGAGAAACTGTTGGCCGCTAAACAACATGAAATGAAAAAGGTTATTCTACCGCAGGAAAATTATGATGAGGTACAAGACATTCTCAAAGAAATTACACTCGACGGCATGGAGTTAATTTTTGTTTCCAGTATGGATGAGGTATTAAAAGAGGCTTTTAAAAGTTCATTTATCGCTAAAAAAGAACGTACTTCGAAAAAAAAGAACTAATTTTTCTACCATATATTGCAATTGCTACACCGTTCATCCTACAATATCTTCGTGGTTCGATACGAAAAGAAGTTTCACGTATAATTATTATTTAAAAAGGAGAACAGATGACAAAGATGTTCTATGCCATGCTTAGTCTTGTAGGAATCCTCTTGCTTCCTTCCTGTGGATGGTGGTGCAAAGAAAAGAGTGACTGTTACTACGAAAAACCTTGCAGAAGCGAAAAAGGTGGCGAAGTTTACGAATCAAGAGGATCGTGTCCTTCAAAACGCGCCATGAGCTATGACGAAGAAGAAGAACCTGCTCGCATGAAAAAGACCCGCCGTGGTGAAGGCAAAACAACCATGCAACCAAGAAAAAATGGCTCAATGATGGAGATAACTGAAGGACCAATAAAAGAAAAGGGTTCGCAGTCTTATAAAAAGACCGAAATGCAAATGCCAGTTGAAGATGGTGACGAACCGGACATGGAATAAGAGAGCAGAAAACTCATAATTTAAAGAGGAAGCTAAAAAATCTTGGCTTCCTCTTTATTTTTTAGCCATTTTTTCTTTTCTTCGAGACTTTATCTGGTCAAAAAATAAAACTTTCAAAAACCTTGCTTTCCCTATAATAATGTTGATATTATTTCAATTAGAAATACTTTAAATCTAACGGTTTAACCTTATATAGGGAGACATAAAATGAATAAACTCCAATTGGCTCTTGTGGCCGCATTATTTGGTGGGCTTGTAGCGAGCGATGCTGCTGCCTTCTTTGGTCGTCGTAGTTGTAATAAGGCGGATGGTAGCTGCTACAAACGCAGTGAAAGAAAGAAAAGCTGCGCGCCTAAATGTGAAGAGCGAGTAGTTGGCTGCTTTGAAGAAGAAGCTTGCTTGGAACAATGCATAAACATCAGAGTTCCTCGAAAAAAGACTCGTCTATGTGAAAACGTTGAAAAGTGCTGCACTGAAACGCGATGCGACAAAAATTGCTGGAAATTAAAGCCTTGCGACGTTAAAGTAGTGTGCGACGATGGGTTTGAAGAAACCATCCACTTAAATGGCGACAACGAGTAATTCAGCACATTTTAGTGTGAAATTAAAGGGAGACTTAGGTCTCCCTTTCACTTTTTACCAGGTCTTGAACCTGTCTCTCCATCATCGCAAGAACCTGATCACGATTCAGCGCAGAGCTATCAATAACAATGGCACCTTCAGGTACCACCAGAGGTGAAATTTTACGCTCAAGGTCACGCCTATCCCGTTCTTGTAGTTCATGGCGTGCCCCAGCAATATCTAATGTTATTGCCTTTTTTTGCTGATCAGCAACCCACCTCTTTGCCCGCACCTCAAGGTCAGCCGTTAAAAAAAACTTACTGTCTGCCTGCGGAAATACCACCGAGCCACAATCGCGTCCATCAATGACAATATCATGGTGCATGCCAATATCTCGTTGCATGTGCATCAATTTTGTTCGCACCAGCGGTATACTACTTATAAGAGAAGAGGCCAGATCAATTTCTGGCGTTTTTAAATGGGAAGTAATATTAACACCTTGGTAGCACACCTGTTCTTTATGGAATGTATCATACGTATATCTAAGTTGCGCAGGGTCAAGAAAGCGTTCAATATCAGCCTGCTGTGTATGCGCAAGATCTTGCATGGTATACGACGCCTTATGCAATAATAAGTAGGCACAAGCGCGGTACAAGAGGCCCGAGGACACGTAATAAAATCCTAATTTTTCTGCCAACAGACGAGCAACCGTTGATTTACCACTTACTCCTGGACCATCGATGGTAATAATCATACAACTCCCTTAAAAGCAACATCAACACCCAACAACTCAACAGAAATTTTGCCATTCCAATGATTTTCAGTTACCTGGGCCGCAATATCAAACGGTTCATCGGCACATACTAAGAACTTTTCAAATAATGCAGGACGATTAAAGAATACTAATGGTTTAATAACGTTATCGGCAAAAACCATGCATTTAACATGAAGATCCTTCATCAGTACTGGCTTTTGAACTTGCACGACATTCGGCAAATAGAATACCGGCTCACGATTTTCAGCGCCAAATGGCTCCAAAAGGTGCAAATCGGTCGTAAATTTTCTGGTTATATCGCCGAGTGATGCGGTAGCATCAAGCACAAGTTTTTGTTGTAGCTCCTGGGGCGTTAATTGTGCAGCAATGCGTTCTTCGAGCGCCTGTTTTAATAGTGGCACATTGTCTATTTTGATCGACAGTCCCGCTGCGACCGTATGACCCCCAAACTGCTCAACAAGTGATCTTGACGCTTGCAATGCTTCAAACATGTTAAATTCAGGAATCGATCGACAGGACCCTTTAGCAATACCCTGTTTTGTGAGATGAAACAAAATCGTTGGCCGACCATACATACCGACAAGTCGAGAAGCTACTAAACCAATAACCCCCGGCGGCCAAGAAGAGCTTGCGGCCAAAATAATATTTTCTTTTGTGAGATCTATGCGCTTTTGTTCTATTTCCGCCACAATTTCAGCGACAATGCTACGCTCGATACCTTTACGAGTCTCATTTAAATCCCGCAGAATTCTGCCCACCTCAGCAACTTCTCGCTCATCCGTTCCTAATAAAAATTTAACCCCTTGACGAGGATCTTCTAAGCGACCAAGGGCATTAATTTGAGGCGTCATACCATACCCAATATCGGTAGCTGATAAGACTGCCTTGGTGATATTGCCATTTTGTTTAAGAACTTTAAGCGACGTTGTCTCATTTTTGTTAACAAAATTAAGCCCATGACGCACCCAAAATCTATTCTCACCCGTTAATGGTACCACATCAGCAATGGTACCTAACAATAAGAGCTCATATGCTTTTGGTGGTAACGCAAGACCTTTGAGTTCATATAACAATGAAAGAATTTTAAAAGAAACACCTACGCCGGCAAAAAACTTATACGGGTAGGCACAGTCGTGCTGGTGAGGGTCAACTACGGCATAGGCATCGGGCAAGTGTCCATGTGGCCGGTGGTGGTCGGTGATAATCAGATCAAGGCCCAATTCTTTTGCTCTACGTGCTGGCTCAAAGGCAGTAATACCGTTATCAACCGTAATAATAAGCTTATAATTATTCTGCGCTGCCCTATCTACAATTTTGGTAGAAATACCATAGCCATCATGAACACGATGGGGTAAAAAGAAATTAACCTGCGCTCCAAGCGGAAGCAAACAGGTCATCATAAGAGACGATGATGTGATACCATCCACATCATAATCACCAAAAATAAGTATCTTTTCTTTCTGTTCAATAGCCCGAATAATACGCTCTACCGTACGCACGGCATCCTTCATCAAAGATGGATGATGAACATCGCGCTCAAATGATGAAAAAAGATAGGTATCGAGCACCTCTTTTTCACACAAACCGCGTGAAATTAATGTTTGGGCAATTGGCAATGAAAGATTGTAGGCTGCAGCAATAGAAAGGGTCTGATGCATATCGCCTTGAGGAAGTTTCCAAAGATATTTTTCACCTTGCAGCATAGAATGTTTTTCAAAATGAAATCCGTTCGTATAGACCCTTCGTCAGGCTCGGGACAGGCCCTTCGACTATGCTCAGGACAGGCCTCAGGGCGAACGGATGAATTATTGTAACCCGTTCGTGGTGAGCACAGTCGAACCACACGGGCACCAAAAAATACTTACTATCAAACGTACCAAAGAAGATAATGGAATTTCAAAAAAATGCAATTGAGAAGTATCTTAATTTTTATTGGTCAATAATGTTCTGAGCTCGAAGAATTGCATCTCCAGAAGGCTTAATCTTGTTAAATGCTTTTTCAACAGCATTCTTATCCTCTTCAGTAAGCACTACTATGCGTATTTCATCGAGATTCTTTAATATCGCAAAAGCTTTAATCGCCTCTATCGCCGCATGTATAGCCTCTTCTTTTGGCCATCCATACACGCCTGCACCAAGCAATGGGAAAGCAATTTTTCTGGTACCTTCTGGCTCTTGACTAACTATCTTCAAGGCCTTCATAAAAGTATCTTCAAGCGCCTCCTTTCTCCACGGCTCCTGAGGAACCATTTTGCCAGTCATAGGGGCCACCGCATGTAATATAAGATGAATATTACGCTTACCTAAATCACCAAAATTACCTCTGGTAATCAACACCGAACCACGAGCCAGAGCGTTTTGATCAACCTCTGAGGGTTTATGCGTTTTAGCAGGATTCTTTTTTGCTTCTTCAATTACTTGTTCAAGCTTAGCAAGGTCATTGCCAGCCGCATCTGCTATGGCCTTTGTTACGCCAGCCATATCTGGCGATAGTTTAATTTCAGGATTTGCCGCATTCACAATAATCATGCCATCTTGCTTGGTAATATCGCCAATAACAACATCAAATTTGGTTTCAATCTTTTTATTTTCTGGTTCAGCTCGATTCATGGATTTTTTTACCCATTCTCGTATCCCAGTTGATCTTGCATCAGGTACCGATAGTAATAGTCCCATCATAACAATCAAAATATTAATTCTCATGAGCTTTTCCTCTCTATTTAGCTGGTAAATTTCTTATAACCTGCTGGAGCTCAACAACCGCCTTTTTTGATGCTGCATTCGCAAAAGGATCTTTTTCCAGGATTAACCGAGCCTCTTCGAGTTTGCCAACTGCACCACCAATATTAATGGTAGATGGTTCTGGTAATGCTTGTCCATCGGTCACAACCATTGCAAACTGATGATCTTGGGAAGCTGGCGGCTGGATAAGCGTTATTGCCTCTTTAAACTTTGTAAAAAGATTTATCAATGTTTTAAAGTGAGAAACTATCTTTTGCGATTGTTGATCAAGTGGCTCTTTTTGCAATTTACGGTTATTCTTTTCAGCATTCTCTATGCCTTCTATAATAGCATTTGCTACGCCGATAACCAGCGAAAAGTCTTCGTTTTTTTGCTCTTTAATGTAATCCAAGATGCCACGCAACCAATCGTCAACCTGAACGTTAATAGCAGCTACCGCCCGTGGCACTGGTTCAGAAGCGCCATATACATTAAACTGACAAAGAATAATACCTACCAGAAACATCAATGATCTATACGTAATCACTTCATTCCCCTTTTTTAAATACGAATATCGGCATAAAGTAATTTTATATTATCATCAATAATGCAAGATTGTAAATATTATCTCTCTAAAGATTATGATCACTATCATTGAAGCCGTTATTTTTTTATGCTATATCATAGGCAATGATAATACCCTTTAACCATCGAGTTAGTTATCATGAAACACATCAATCAAATTCTGACCATAGTCATGGTTACCTCTCTTACTTCAACACTCATGGCGATGGACAACCCGAAAACTACCAAAAAGGCGACATATGAGATTTGGTCAGGAAATTTATACGTCACAGAAAATAAACAACAAGAAGTGGGGAAAAAAGTGTTAAACGTGATAACACAAGATACAGATACAAAAAAAAATCCCAAAAAAAATAAGTTATTCCATACACTCACCTGTAATGTGTTTTGTAGCAATAACCTGAAAGATAAAAAAGATTAACAAAATAGACTTCAAAATATTGAGACCACTAATTCTTTATGCTATACCATAAACAATCGTAATACCCTTTAATGATCGGAGTTGTTATGAAGCATATCAACCAAATTCTAACCATGATCGCTGTTACTTCTCTTGCGTCAACATTAATGGCAATGGAAAACAACACCCAACCAAAAACTGAAACGATAGATATTACTCAGAAGACAGATTTTGTCCCGGTAATTCAGCAGCTCACTGAAGTTAAAGTTACTAATCCAGTTACTAATCCATCGGAAGAAAAAAAATTGGTGAAAATAAAATCAGCAAACAATCTATATGAGCTAACGCAAGATATAGTGAACCCCATTGTCAAGACACGAAAATGAATTTATTTAGGAGTCATGACAACCTCCTGGTTTAAGGCCTGATGGTGCAAGGAAAACTGTTCAAACAATTCTTGTCTAGTTGGAATCTTTTTTAAAGCATAAACAACATCGGGTGTATGGTAGTTGAGGGCTTGATGAAAGCGGTTACTGTTATAAAAATCTATGAACTTGCCCAGTCCCACACGAAGCTCCAACACTGTATCAAAGTTATGTAGGAAAACACATTCATATTTTATAGTTCGCCAAAATCGTTCAGCAAAAACATTATCAGCCCAACGCCCCTTGCCATCCATGCTTATCAAAATGCCATTCTGCAAAAGCACGCCGGTCCATGCACTGCTGGTGAATTGGCACCCTTGGTCACTGTTAATAATATCTGGCTGCCCATGCTTTAAGGCATTATTCAGAGCCTCTAAGCAAGGTGACGTATCAAGAAATGTGGAAAGTTCCCATCCCATAATTTTCCTACTAAAAACATCAATCAAACAAATCAAGTAAACAAATCCATGTCGAATTTTTATGTACGTAATATCAACCTGCCAAACTTGATTTGGTTGCACAATCTGCATGCCGCGCAGAAGGTATGGAAAAACCTTGTGAGACAAATCTCTAATCGTTGTTGTGCGAGTCGGATATATGGCTCTTAAGCCTGCCAAGTTCATAAGTCTGAAAACCCTTTTATGATTAACAATAAAACCCATTTTTCGTAACTCAACAGTCATCCTACGATAGCCATACATCGGCTTTTCCAGATAAATGTCCCGCAATTCATTCATAATTTTTACATCATCGTCTATCGTTTCCTTTGGCTTGTAATAAATTGTGCTCCTTGCAACACACAAGAGTGCACATTTACGTTTTATGTCTACCGCCTCAGAACCGTGCTCAACCATTTCCCTACGTTCTTCAAAGCTTAACGCTTGAGCACATGTTCTAAAAAATCGCGCTCTGCCGTTATCTGTCCAATGACACGATGCAATCTATCTATCTCTCCTTGATGATCTTTTGATTTTTCATCTTCAAAAATTTTATCGCATTCTTCTTCAAGTTTCTTTTTCCATGCAAAGATTTGGCTTGCTGAAACACTATATTCACTACATAGCTCTTGCACTGCTTTTTTCTCTTTTATTGCTTCCAGTGCTATCTTTGCTTTAATTGTGCTTCCACGTCTTTTATATATTCTTGGCATAGGTTACCCCAATAGTTTAATGATACTTTTTGCACCATTATACTACCCCCTTTTCTCCAATCTCTCGTGTCCAGTTTCTGGGGTTCATTATA
>Ga0206860_10006_pt2 | contig 39095 bp, 37 predicted proteins | sample Alteio_BWOrgCont_44_FD_152624 | JGI IMG/M metagenome (GOLD analysis project Ga0206860, IMG submission 152624) | Enriched cells from forest soil in Barre Woods Harvard Forest LTER site, Petersham, Massachusetts, United States -... | ecosystem: Environmental > Terrestrial > Soil > Temperate forest >...
AAAGATTAAGAATAAAATGCAGCCTGTAGGGGTGCCATAGTCTTTGTGTTACACTTATTATGAAAAAATTATAAACTACCACAGAGCCCACAGAGCCCACAGAGGGGGATAAATTATTCAGCCAATCTTAATGTATCAGAAGAGATAGATGGACGTGAAACTGATCCTTTAATGGGTAATATTATAGGAGCTGCTATCGAAGATTACTTATCAATTTCAATGTAAAACATTTGGTAGAGGGCATTCGTCGAATGAAGATATAACCCCTCTCTGTGGGCTCTGTGGTAGTTTTTATTTTTGGAGTTTATTTTTTATACAAGAAGAATTTCAAGAGATATGATACATCAAAAAGATTCCGAATAGGTTCTAATAATGACATAGATATGAGTTCTAGTCTGAAAGGCTATAATTGCTATAGCTCATGAAAATGCCATGTGGTGCTAATATAAGAATAAAATGCAGCCTGTAGGGCTGCCATGGTCTTTGTGTTACACTTAATTTTGAGACAAAAAAAACCCTAGAAATTTAATTCTAGGGCATGAGGAAAAAGCTTGGCGGCGACCTACTCTCCCACACTCTTGTGTGCAGTACCATTGGCGATGAAAGGCTTGACTTCTGAGTTCGGGATGGGATCAGGTATTTCCCTTTCTCTAAAGCCACCAAGCAAAAGTTATCTAATTTGGAGTAATATCACTTACAAAAAACAGCGCTTTAGGCATCTCTTCACATGCTTGAACAATAATTTGTGACACACTTAGTAAGTGCTGAAGGCATTGTCTAGCCTTTCAGTAAAAAAAAAGTGGTCAAGCCGATGGACCTATTAGTATTGGTAAGCTGAACATATTACTATGCTTGCACGTCCAACCTATCTACCACATCGTCTATATGGAGTCTCATTGGGATACCTTATCTTGAGGGAGGCTTGGCGTTTATATGCTTTCAACGCTTATCCGTTCCGAACGTAGCTACCCAGCGATGCTCTTGGCAGAACAACTGGCTCACCATTGGTTCGTCCACTTCGGTCCTCTCGTACTAGAAGCAGCTCCTCTCAAGTATCCTACGCCCACAAAAGATAGGGACCAAACTGTCTCACGACGTTTTGAACCCAACTCGCGTACCGCTTTAATTGGCGAACAGCCAAACCCTTGGGACCTTCTTCAGCCCCAGGATGCGATGAGTCGACATCGAGGTGCCAAACCGCCACGTCGATATGAACTCTTGGTGGCGATAAGCCTGTTATCCCCGGAGTACCTTTTATCCGTTGAGCGACGGCGATTCCACTTTCCACCGCCGGATCACTAAGCCCGACTTTCATCTCTGTTCGACTTGCAGGTCTCACAGTTAACTTGCCTTATACCTTTACGCTCTACTCGTGATTGCCAACCACGATGAGGCAAGCTTTGGACTCCTCCGTTACTCTTTAGGAGGATACCGCCCCAGTAAAACTGCCCGTCTGACAATGTCCGATTCCCAGATTCATGGGATATCGTTAGATTCCCGACTGATCAAGACCGGTATTTCAACGATGACTCCAGCCCACCTGACGATGAGCTTTCACAGTCTCCCGGTTATTCTACACATGATAAGTCAAGAGCCAATATCAGAGTACAGTAAAGGTTCACGGGGTCTTTCCGTCTTATTGCGGGTAAACAGCATCTTCACTGCTACTACAATTTCACCGAGTCTCTTGTTGAGACAGTGCCCAGATCGTTATACCATTCGTGCAGGTCGGAACTTACCCGACAAGGAATTTCGCTACCTTAGGACCGTTATAGTTACGGCCGCCATTCACCAGGGCTTAAATTCAATGCTTTGCCTTGCGGCTAACATCTCCTTTTGACCTTTTGGCATTGGGCAGGCATCACACCATATACTTCGACTTAGACGTCTTTGCATAGTGCTGTGTTTTTGTTAAACAGTCGCCTGGGCCATTTCTCTGCGGCCACCTGATGCTCAAATCGCGAAGATTATCACACCCTGTGGCTCCTCTTCTCCCGAAGTTACGAGGATAATTTGCCGAGTTCCTTAACAAGAGTTCTCTCGCGCGCCTTAGAATATTCTTCCCACCCACCTGTGTCGGTTTTGGTACGGTCGCCATCAACGATTAGGGTCTATTTCTTGGAAACTTTGCGCTACGCCATCGGTTCCTCGTGAGATTCCCCTTGGTGATTACCTGGTATTATGCTAACGGATTTGCCTATCAGCCTACCTCATAACCCCACGGACTCTTCCAATCGTCCGCGCGCTTAACGTGCTTCGTCAACCCTTCATCAATGTTTTAGGCGGCGCAGGAATATTTAACCTGCTTACCATCGCTTACGCTTTTCAGCCTCAGCTTAGGAACCGGCTAACCCAGGGAAGACGAGCTTTACCCTGGAAACCTTAGGTTTTCGGCGAGGGGGATTTTCACCCCCTTTATCGTTTACTCATGCCATGCATTATCACTAGTATGCGCTCCAGCACTCTTTACAGTATACCTTCGACGCACATACTACGCTCTCCTACCGCTTATTCGTATTTCAGAATAAACCCGCGATTTCGGCTCTATGCTTTAGCCCCGTATATTATCGGCGCAGAGTTTCTCGATTGGTGAGCTGTTACGCACTCTTTAAATGATGGCTGCCTCTAAGCCAACATTCCAACTGTTTTAGAAACTCCACTTCCTTACTCACTTAGCATAGAATTAGGGGCCTTAATCGGCGATCTGGGCTGTTCCCCTTTTGACAATGTAGCTTATCCCACACTGTCTATCTCCCGGACAACTTTACAGTATTCGGAGTTTGATTTCCTTTGGTAGGCCGGTAGGCCCCCGCGTGAATTCAGTGCTCTACCCCTGTAAAGCCTCGTCCGAGGCTAACCCTAAAGTTATTTCGAAGAGAACAAGATATCTCCAAGTTTGATTGGCCTTTCACCCCTATCCACAACTCATCCAAAACTTTTTCAACAGTTACTAGTTCGGTCCTCCACAAGGTGTTATCCTTGCTTCAACCTGGTCATGGATAGATCACTTGGTTTCGTGTCTGCGCCACACGACTATACGCCCTTTTAAGACTCGCTTTCGCTTCGGCTCCGGAACGCTCGTCCCTTAACCTCGCCGTGTAACGCAACTCGCTGGCTCATCATGCAAAAGGCACGCCGTCAGCCATTTCCACTAAGTGGACATAGGCCTTCGACCGTTTGTAAGCTATTGGTTTCAGGTTCTATTTCACTCCCCTAACAGGGGTTCTTTTCGCCTTTCCCTCACGGTACTTGTTCACTATCGGTCATCAACTAGTATTTAGCCTTAGAGGGTGGTCCCTCCAGATTCAGACCGGGTTTCACGTGTCCGGCCCTACTCAGGTGCTCACTGTTTACTTCTTCTTTTTCGCTTACGGGGCTATCACCCTATACTGCCTATCTTTCCAGATATGTTTTGCTAAAGAATTGTTAACGTTATGTGAGTCCTACAACCCCCACATCATTGATATGGGTTTGGGCTCTTCCCCGTTCGCTCGCCGCTACTCAGGGAATCTCTGATTTGATTTCTTTTCCTCTGCCTACTTAGATGTTTCAGTTCAGCAGGTCTCGCCTCTTATACCTATTTTATTCAGTATAAGATAATCAGTTGTTATACTGACTGGGTTGCCCCATTCGGATACCTCCGGGTCTATGCTTTATTCCAGCTCACCGAAGCTTTTCGCAGGTTACGCGTCCTTCATCGCCTGTTGATGCCAAGGCATCCACCAATAGCCCTTAATAGCTTGACCATAAATTTGGTTTCAAACAATTAAGTATGAGTTCGACTAATATGTAAGCTCGCGCTTACATCATCCTTAATTACATTATGTGAAGATTATCCTAAAGCGCTGATTTTTATCAGTGAATTTTACTTCAATTTCTGATTGACGCTCAGATTTATCTGCTCGTCATCAGCCTTTAGATAACTTGTATTTAACCTCATATGACTTTCAAAATAGTGCTTTGACAATACGAGGAAGACAATATGTATAGCAGAGCTCGTTCAACCTGTTCGCCATTGTAGGCAAACTGTCCTTAAAAGGAGGTGATCCAGCCCCACCTTCCGGTAGGGCTACCTTGTTACGACTTCATCCCAGTCATCAGCCTCACCTTACACGCCTCTCTCCTTACGGTTAAGCCAGCGGATTCGGGTAAAACCAACTCCCATGATGTGACGGGCGGTGTGTACAAGACCCGGGAACGTATTCACGGCGATGTTGCTGACTCGCCATTACTAGCAATTCCATCTTCATGTAGTCGAGTTGCAGACTACAATCTGAACTGGGGCCGGTTTTCTTGGATTTGCTTCACCTCACGGTTTTGCTGCCTTCTGTACCGACCATTGTAGCACGTGTGTAGCCCCAGACATAAGGGCCATGCGGACTTGACGTCATCCTCACCTTCCTCCTGGTTAACCCAGGCAGTCTCATTATAGTTCCCACCTCTACGTGTTGGCAAATAATGATAAGGGTTGCGCTCGTTGCGGGACTTAACCCAACACCTCACGGCACGAGCTGACGACAGCCATGCAGCACCTGTGCAGCAGTCCCGAAGGAAGAATCCATCTCTGAATCTGTCTACTGCATGTCAAGTCTGGGTAAGGTTCTTCGCGTTGCTTCGAATTAAACCACATGCTCCACTGCTTGTGCGGGTCCCCGTCAATTCTTTTGAGTTTCAGCCTTGCGACTGTACTCCCCAGGCGGTATACTTAACGCGTTAGCTACGGCAAAGTCGGGGTTGATTCCAACTACACCAAGTATACATAGTTTACGGCAAGGACTACCAGGGTATCTAATCCTGTTTGATCCCCTTGCTTTCGCGCCTCAGCGTCAGGAATAAGCTAGAAAACCGCCTTCGCCACCGGTGTTCTTCCACATATCTACGCATTTCACCGCTACTTGTGGAATTCCGTTTTCTCCGCCTACCCTCTAGAAATACAGTTTCAAATGCAGCTCCGGGGTTGAGCCCCGGAATTTCACATCTGACTAATATTACCGCCTACGCGCCCTTTACGCCCAATAAATCCGATTAATGCTTGCACCCTCCGTATTACCGCAGCTGCTGGCACGGAGTTAGCCGGTGCTTCTTTACCTGGTACGCTCAAATTAGCTGGATATTAGCCAACCTCTCTTGTTCCCAAGCGAAAGAGCTTTACAACCCTAAGGCCTTCTTCGCTCACACGGCGTCGCATCGTCAGGCTTTCGCCCATTGCGAATGATTCTCGACTGCAGCCTCCCGTAGGAGTCTGGGCAGTTCTCAGTCCCAGTGTTGGCGGTCAATCTCTCAATCCGCCTAGACGTCTTAGCCTTGGTGTGCCATTACCACTCCAACTAGCTGATATCCCATGAGCCCCTCTCTAACCGCAAGGTCTTACGATCCCCTACTTTAATAAAATAAAGTTATCTTTACTCCACCACATCCGGTATTAGCGATCGTTTCCAATCGTTATCCCAGAGTTAAAGGCAGGTTACTCATGTATTACTAACCCTTCCGCCACTGAATCTTTCGATTCCGTTCGACTTGCATGCCTCATCCACGCCGTCAGCATTCAATCTGAACCAAGATCAAATTCTCACAGAATAATATTTCTTGAAAATTTACATTTTCTAATTCTAACAGCATGATAGATTGCTCTATCACGCACAAGCTCTTTATTGCGCTTTACATATTGTCTTTCTCATACTGTCAAAACAACTGCCGATATTTACTATCGACTTTTCATTCACAACTGATGTCTTGTTAACATCTGTTTTCGTGAAGATACGATCAATATACTCAAAGATGCGCATTTATGGCAACAGCATTTGTGAAAAAAAATGCAACATCTACTTTAGCACACTTGTAGATAGCATTTTTTTCACATTACTCAAAACGCTATGCATCGATCTCTCAAACATTCATTAGTTTAAACACAGCAATACCAGCAAAATAGCCAACAGATGCAGCCGCTCCAACATTGCGCATATACCAAAAGAAACTAACCCTCTCAAGGCCCATATAAGCAATACCAGCAGCTGAGCCAATGATTAACATACTTCCGCCAGTTCCTGCACAATAAGCAATTAAACTCCAAAAATTAGAATCCTGCGGATACTGCTCTAAGCTATACATACCCATAGTTGCTGCTACTAATGGAACGTTATCAATAACTGCCGATGCTATTCCAATAATAACAGCTATAATATCTGTATTGGCAAATGTGTGACTCATCCATTCAGCTAAACAAGCTAAACAACCTGCTGTATACAAAGCATCCACGGCTAATAAAATCCCTAAAAAAAACATAACACTACTTAAATCAATTTCACGCATGATTGTTGGCACGCGCAAATGGGGACGATCAGCAAACCTTGCGTGCATGATATCTGTAATCAACCACATCAAACCCAAACCAAGAAGAATACCCATAAATGGCGGTAAGCCTGTAAGGGTTTTAAAGATAGGGATAAAAATAAGTGAAGAGACTCCTAAGCATAAAATTAGCAAACCGCCAGGTTCAAATTCTTCATCGACATTTTTTAAAATTTGGGGGAAATTACCACGCAAATAAAAACTTAGATAAATTAAGGCGCATAGTAAACATACCAAACTAGGCAAAAAAAGCTTTTGCATAATATTACTTGCTGATATTTGACCACCAATCCAAAGCATTGTAGTAGTAATATCGCCAATTGGGGTCCACGCCCCACCAGCATTAGCTGCAATAACCACCGCACCTCCTAAAAGGGGACGGTCATCTGCATCTGACACCAATTTGCTTAAAAGAGAAATCATGACAATAGTTGTCGTTAAATTATCTAAAACCGCCGAGAGAAAAAAAGAGCTCAAACCAATTAACCACAATAGCTTACGTTTTGAGCGAACATTAATGGCATTTGACACTAAAGCAAATCCTTTATGAGCATTTATTACCGCTATGATGGTCAAAGCTGCCATCAAAAATACAATAATTTCGCTAATATTTGCCAAATGCTCACTTAAAAAACTGATATTGTGATCAGTAAATTCTCTATTTTTCATAAACTGTAAAAACCAACAAGCAATCGCTGTCAATAAGGCCACTGCCGTTTTATTGATTTTTGTACAGTGTTCTAAAGCAATCAATAAATAGCCAATCGTAAAGCAAACAATCATCAACAAATTATAAACATTCATCTTACAAACTTTCGTGAAAGAGTTAATAAACTGGGTTAGGCTCAGGCCAACTTTAATGATTATAAGTCTCTAGCAAATCTCTTGTAAAGAGATTTAAATCCATAATCAATAGATAATAACCTTTAGTTGCGTTATAGTTAAAACCTGAGTTTTCAGTTTTTTGGTCCTTTCGGCTAATATGAAAGCTCAATAGACTTCTTTCGAAATTACATTTATTTGTTAAAATTGCCTTTTTTGGCATCTTTGATCCTAAATTTTTCGATCATATTGCCAATATGCTCTTAAAATTTGGAATCAAATCTGCTCAAAAAACATCAATTTTTCCAAAAAAAGCCAATTTCGAAAGAAGTCTAATTTAAAAAGTTGATGTGCAATTTACATGAAAAGTTTTTCTGACAAATTTTGAGAGTATATTATCAAGATGTAAAAGCGAACCACTTTAACAAGCCAATGAAATTTCGAAAGAAGGCTAATTTAAACCATGTTTTTTTAAAACTGCTTGCGCTTCATGTTGAATAGTCTCTAGAGTTTTATGACCACTTGCTATTTCTGTAAGATATGGTACACAGCTCTCAAGCAAGTAAGCAATTGACGATAAAATGGCAATAATGGGCTCTTTGGCAACTCCTTCAGCAGAACAAACATGTACGTATCGATAATAAATTAAACGATCAGCTTCATAAACACCAAATGTTGATAAATCAAACATAGCATTCATACTCAAAACTAGTGTAATTGTCTCTTTAAGACGTTGTTCGGATATTTGTATTGGTAGAAGAACAAAAAAATGTAAAAATTTAGGATCTTCATTGGCAGCAATTTCATTGGCAGTTGACCAAAAAATGCGCAAAACCACCGCATTGTTTTCAACAGTACCTGGCATCTGCACAATGATCTGTTCATGACGACTCAGTTCAGTTGGGGTTTGCAAATCACAAATGAAACCTTGTTCTTCAAAAAGATGTTTTATTTCAGATAAATTGCTTAATAAGTGTTTACGGGTCATAATATCTCTATTCTTTTTCTATAATACATTTTAGAGTTTGTTCAAGCAATGAAGTGCCACCGGCATAGCGCGTATTAGTCGCGATAGCATTGATATCAAAAACATCGGGCAACTCAGATACAATTTGATGGCTTCTCAAGCTATCCTCGATAATACTTTTAAATTTAAACAATATTTTAGTCTCAGAACTATCGTTTTCTTCTAATTTTTTATTGTTAGGTAATGTCAATTTTTTTTGTACACAAATTTTACAAAATCCTTTCAATTTAAGTTTTTCAAAATTTAAACTATTACTCATCCGTTCAGCTATAGTATTAGCCAAATTATTCTGATGCTCTCGTCCTTTATTCCTACATTTATAGTAGCGATATGCAAATAAAGATAATGAGATAGAGCAGTCAGCTACCACGATGGCTGCCACCACCCACCCAATCGGAGTAAATCCAGTTACCATTAAGCTGGCAATACCCAATGGCACATAAACTGTGGCTTGTAAAGCTGATTGGACGGTCGTTAAAGTAGAAAACCAAGCTCTGGCTGAAAGACCCTCTTTTTCACGAGACAAAAGTAAAAAGAAAATGTTTTTATTTGCATCGGCAGACTTGGTAGTACTACTTTTGAAAATAACATCATTAGCTATCCGTTCGATTTTAGAATACAATTCTCCTACTTTTTTGTAGCGACCCACTGTGTGAATGGTGCTCAATACTCCAGTCAATAAAAATGAAACTTTCCCTAAAACCTTAGAAGTGGCCATTAACTTTGTCTTAGTTAAGTCTGAAAGAAATTTTAACCCTGAAATCGCAGAGGCCCAAAATCTACCGACCTCAGCACCAATTTTAAGTAGTTCTAGCCCTTTATACATTTTTTGAGATAATTGCTGAGGAGCATTTGCTGCTAAAGTATAAATAGAAATAAAGAAATTATGTGTTGAAAATGCCATGGCACGCCATTCTGCACCTTTAAAAATTACAGATAGATCGGTAGCAGTAATACCATTCATATCAACTACAGACTCGAAAAACGAGACAGTTAACTCAAGAAATTGTTCGCCTACTACTGCAGCTGTAGCTGTCAATACGGCGCAGGCCAGCGCTATTTTAAATTTCTCTTTTACCTCTTCCGATGGACGGATATTTTCTGCAAAATTATAGTAATTTGGATTAACTCTTCCTAACGAAGCTGCACTTTCCATAGTATTACCATATTTATAGATTAAAATAATAACATTTATATTAATCAAACTTAATATAAAGTTAACATATTTTATTTAAAAGTTCAATTTTTTGTTATATAAAATAATTAAATATGAAATATTTTATATATAAATCAAGAACACCTTTACCATCAACAAATATTTTTTATTTTTATTTCCTCTCAATTTTGATATCATTTAAAAATGAAAAAAAATCTTTCTATTGGTGTGGTTGTCCCCACCTATCAAGGGGCACATCATATACAACGCTGTCTTGTCCCATTACTGCAATCCCCTTTGCAACCAAGGATATTGGTAGTCGATTCTGGCTCAAGTGACAATACCGTGGACATTGCCAAAACTTTAGGTGTAGAAATAATTACCATAAAACAAGAGGCTTTTAACCATGGTGCGACCCGCGAAATGGCCCGCCAATATTTGAATTGTGATATTATTGTAATGATGTCACAGGATGCTTACCCTAAAACGAGTAAAATGCTTGAATTATTAGTTGAGCCGATAAAAAATGGTGCAGCTGCTATTGCCTATGCTAGACAACTGCCTCATAAAGAGGCCAATTTTTTTGCTGCCTTTTTGCGGCACTTTAATTATCCAACACAAAGCCATTTACGCAGTATAAAAGATATTGCTAAATATGAGAGTTATACCTTTTTTTGTTCAAATTCATGTGCGGCATATTTAAATAGCGCACTTAATGATATCGATGGATTTTCAAGAGTAAGTTTTGGCGAAGACACTCTTGCTGTTGCTCGATTACTATTACACGGTTATAGTATTGCTTATGTCGCAGAAGCACAGGTCTATCATTCTCATAACAGCAATTTGCGCGATGAATTTAATCGTTATTATCAGATTGGTCGATTGCATCGCCAATATGCAGATCTGTTTACTTTAGCTGGGAAAGCTAACAAACAAGGGAAATTATATCTACAGCAACTTTCAAGAGAATTATGGCGCAAATATCCACATTTACTTCCGTATGGCTGTATGCAGATATTTGCAAAATGGGCCGGTTATTATTTAGGGCGGGCCGCTGTAAGTGGGAAAAATTAGAAGTAGTATGCTAAGCCAATCTTACCACCTTTGCCTCTGAGACCATGTTTTTCTTTGGACAACGAAAGATTGTAAGCAAAACCAGCCGTAACAGACCAATTTTTGTTTAAGCTATAATCAAGGCCAATCATATAATTTGATCCTTCACAATGAGTGTGTGAAGAAATGATTGGTTTAATTTTGGTATGTGTACGACTCCAGGCATACTGATAAGCACCCGTAATAGTTAATTTGTCATTAAAGGTGTAACATATTTCTATCCCCACATAAGGGCCACATGCTCGAAAACGCTCTTTGAGATGAAACAAACCTACTTGCTCAAAATCAACTTTAGTGTGCAAATAACTCCAATTAACACCAACACTAGGTAAAATTTTTATTTTATCTGTAATCGGCAAATAATAACCAACACCCATGCTAGCTGCCGCTAAACCACCATCTTTCCAGCCTAGCAAAAAACCTGGTTTCAAGCACAAACCTTGATAAACTAGTATTGTTAAGTCGCCTTTTGCTCCAATCATGCGGAGTGTTTCAGTAGTTTTACCATGCTCTAAAATATCAATATTGATTAAAGCCGGTGCAAGTTCAACCTTACCTTTAATTTCACTATGCGCGGATCTTGCAAAAAAACAAGTTAGCGCTAGTGTAAACGCCATTATATTACAATAAAATGTATGCATATTAATAACCCTAAGTAGTTAAAATTTAAATTATATTTACCACTGAACCAAAGGTGGCATAGAACATAAAATTGCCTCAGGATTGCCACCAGATTGAAAACCAAAGCGAGTGCCTCGGTCATACATGAGATTAAATTCGGCATAATGCGCTCGAAAACGCAATTGCACTTGTCGCTCTTCCTCTATATATGGTTGAGCAATACGCTTATGATAAATAGGCAAAATGGCGTGGATAAATGAATTACCTACAGCTTGCCAAAGTGCCATATCTTTATCAAAATCACCACTATCTAAGTGATCAAAGAATACTCCACCAACGCCTCTTTCTTTGGAGCGATGCGGTATGTAGAAATACTCTTTTGCTGTTTGCGCAAAATTATCATAAATTTCGCTACCAAAAGGCTCTAATGCTTTTCGCGCGACGCTATGAAAATGTTCAGTATCCTCAGGGTATGTAATACCCATGGGAGAAAGATCGTAACCTCCACCAAACCAACATTTACAATCTGTCTGAATAAAACGTAGATTTAAGTGTACAGTGGGTGCATGAGGATTAGCCATGTGGGTAATTAAACTAATCCCTCGTGCTAAAAAAGGGCCGTTTCTATCTGACAATGGATAGGAAGGCCCCCCCACCGCAGACCAATTGACGGCCGCTTTTTCAAAAACGTCTCCGCGTAGCAGAGCAATCTCACCGCCACCTTCATGATGATATTTCCAAGGAGTGCGAATAAATCGTGCCTGTGACTCTAATTTTTCAAAAGCATCAATCAGCTGTGCGCGCAACCCTCGCAAAAAATCATTTAAGTGTTCTTGCTGAGGATGAGATAAAATCATATACTATTAACAAAGCTCTATAATTTATTTGGTTGATCAACCTTAACGCTCATGCGTAAGATTTTAACTTCTTGCAAAGGTCTATTCTCGCCATTGGTAGCAACCCCTTCAATTTTTTTGATGACATCATAGCCCTGCACAACTTCACCAAAAATTGTATGTTTTTTATTCAACCATGGCGTAGAAGCAGTGGTGATGAAAAACTGACTACCATTAGTTTTAGGACCAGCGTTTGCCATTGCCAAAATACCCGGATGATTGAATTTGAGACTATCGGTTACTTCGTCTTCAAAAGGGCTTTTCCAAATTGATTGACCACCTCGACCGGTTCCAGTTGGATCGCCGCCTTGAATCATAAAACCACTAATGACACGATGAAAAATGAGATTATTATAGTAGCCATTCTTAGCGTGTGTTAAAAAATTTTCAGTCGCTTTGGGAGCAATATCCGGACGCAATGCCACTTCAAAAGTTCCTAAATTAGTTTCAATTTCTACAGTTGGACGACTATCCATGATTGTTTCCTCATTAGCATTCAATAAATTTAAGCTACCTATTAACGATACGAAGAGTGCATAAAAAATAACATGCAATGGCTTCATAATGATCCTCATTAATTGTTTTTAACAACGCAAAGCATATGATTATTGCTATTATCATACAAGAATTATTGCAAATGATTCTGTACCAAAAAATAATGGCTATGCAAATATCATAAATCTAGAATTTACAACCAAATTTTTTAGTTCTATGCCATTTAAAGCAATCTGAAATTTAACTTTTTTATCATTTTGACAAGCTTGAGAAGGCAAAAAAACTAGCAAAAATCAAAGATTATTTAGGGAGCGCAACATTTATATGAAACAAAAAAGCATATTATCACAAGCTTTGATTAAAGAAGCGCTATATGATAGTTTCATCAAACTGACTCCACAATATCAATTTTGTAATCCAGTAATGTTCGTCACCTATATTGGTGCGATCGTATCTACCATTTTAGTCTTGATCAGTCCATTCTCTAGCTTTAATTTTCAAATTATGTTGTGGCTATGGTTTACAGTTTTATTTGCTAATTTTGCTAGTTCTCTTGCCGAAAGTCGTGGCAAAGCGCAAGCCCTAAGTTTGCGAAAAGCACAAACTAATGCCATGGCAAAAAAAATTATCGCTGATCAAACCATAGTTGTTCCAATGGTGGATTTGAAAAAAGGCGACTGTGTATTATGCGAGGCTACTGACATTATTCCAACTGATGGAGAAGTAATTGAAGGAATCGCTTCAGTCGATGAGTCAGCTATTACTGGAGAATCAGCACCAGTCATTAGAGAGAGCGGTGGCGATCGTAGCGCCGTAACAGCCGGAACTCGCGTTGTCAGCGATTACATTATTATTAAAATAACTTCAGAAAAAGGGCGCAATTTTTTGGATCGCATGATCGCTTTAGTCGAAGGGGCTAAAAGACAAAAAACTCCTAATGAAATTGCCTTAAATATTGTTTTATCGGCACTAACCATTTTATTTTTGCTAACTGTATTTTCCATTACAAACTTTGCGCAATATAGTGCAGCAGCTGCTGGGCAAGCTCTATCTCAATTCATCACTCTACCCATTTTAATCGCTTTGTTGGTTTGTTTAATTCCTACCACCATCAGTGCATTGTTAAATGCAATAGGTATCGCTGGCATGCATCGTCTAATACAACACAATGTGGTAGCCAAAAGTGGTCGTGCTGTTGAAGCAGCTGGTGATATTGATACATTGATTCTCGATAAAACGGGAACAATTACTTTGGGAAATCGAATGGCTGTTGAATTTATACCTGCACAGAAAATAACACCATTTGAATTTGCACAAATAGCACAATTAGCTTCTATTGCTGACGAAACACCTGAAGGTCGTTCAGTAGTCGTATTAGCCAAACAAAAATTTGATCTAAGAGCCGAAACACTAGATCCGAAAAAAGTGCAATTCATCCCTTTTTCTGCTGAAACACGTATGAGTGGTGTTAATTTTATTGATGAACAAGGGCAAATAGTTCGCAAAATTCGCAAAGGTGCTGTTGATACTATTAAAGCACTGGTAGAAAACTTGGGAGGTATTTTTCCATCTGATCTTAATGGGGTCGTTGAAACGATTTCAAGCAAAGGGGGCACGCCATTAATTGTTGCTGATGGTGCCAATGTTTTAGGGGTTATATACCTTAAGGATATTATCAAGGGTGGGTTAAAAGAACGCTTTGTTGAAATGCGTAAAATTGGAATTCGCACCATTATGATTACTGGTGACAATCCACTGACCGCAGGAGCAATTGCTGCCGAAGCTGGTGTCGATGATTTTATTGCTCAAGCAACACCTGAAATAAAATTAAACTATATTCGCGATGCGCAAAATAAAGGTCATTTAATAGCAATGACCGGAGATGGGACCAATGATGCCCCTGCTTTAGCACAAGCTGATGTAGGTGTAGCCATGAATACTGGCACTCAAGCTTCACGAGAAGCAGGTAATATGGTAGATTTAGACAGCAATCCTACCAAATTACTTGATATCATCGAAGTAGGCAAACAACTTTTAATGACGCGTGGAGCTTTGACCACTTTTAGTTTAGCTAATGATGTGGCCAAATATTTTGCCATTATACCGGCCATTTTTGGCAATCTTTATGCGGTTGCAAATGAAGATGGACCTTTAGCAATTCTCAACATCATGCAATTAAATTCTCCACATAGCGCTATTTTAAGTGCCGTAATTTTTAATGCCTTGATTATTTTGCTATTAATCCCTCTAGCCATTAAAGGTATTCATTATCGTCCTAAGCCTGCCGAACAATTATTGCTACATAATTTACTAATCTACGGCGTAGGTGGACTTATTAGCCCCTTTATTGGTATTAAAATTATCGATTTATTTGTCTCACTAATAACCTAAGTAATAGGATAAAATGCGTCACTTAACTTTAAATAATATAGCTAATTTATTAAATGTAACAGCAGCCATTCCCCCTCATAACACATCACAGATTATCACTGGGTACGCAGTTGATTCACGCAAAATATTGCCCGGGCAACTTTTTTTTGCATTACCTGGCCAACGAGTTAATGGACATGCCTTTTTAAGAGAGGTCAAAAACAAGGGGGCCATTGGAGCCGTCGTATCAAAAGAAACATTGCCTACTGATTTAGATTTGCCTTGCATTGTAGTGAATGACCCCCTCGCCGCATTGCAAAAAATAGCCTCTCAATTAATCATTAACTCGCAACAACGTGTGGTTGGTGTCACTGGTTCAGTTGGCAAAACCACCACAAAAACGTTTATTTACGAATTACTATCACCATCCTATCGAATTGCCGTTTCAAGCGGTAATAGCAATAGTCAAATTGGTTTACCACTCACTATCTTAAATGACAGCAGCGCGCAAGATGAGTTGTTGGTTTTGGAAATGGGCATGACTGAACCATCACACATCTTGCAACTCGTAGCTATTGCTCCTCCTGAAGTAGCCCTTATTACCACAGTCGCTTTGGTACATGCTGCTAATTTTGAAACACTAGATGAAATATCTAAAGCCAAAAGCGAAATTTTCTCACATCCGCGCACCAAAATAGGCATTTTACCACATAATTTGGCAAATTATGATTACGTCTACAATGTTGGCAATTGCCAAAAACGATCTTTTGCAATTGACACACTAGCTGCAGACTATCAATTAAAACTGCTTAACAATCAATTGTGGTTTAAAAATAGCAGCGGGCACTTAATTGGCCCATTTGCAAAATGGCAAATTAACGGTTCGCACCACTTGCAAAATTTACTAGCCGCACTGGCTGTGGCTGACTATTTTAATGTACCAAAAGAGATTCTTGAAAATGTTATACCTAAATTAAATTTAACAAAGGGGCGTGGTCAAATAATACAACACGAAATGGCTTTGTTTATTGACGATAGTTACAACGCCTCAGAAATTTCGACCAAAGCAGCATTAGTCGCTATGCCCACACCACAAACAACGGGCCGTAAAATTGCCGTTTTAGGTAGTATGCTTGAACTTGGCTCATTTTCGTTTAGTTGTCATCAAAATGTCGCAGCCACGGCTTTAGAAAATGTCGATATTTTATATTGTCTCGGTTCTGATTGCCAACCCATGTATGAATTATGGAAAACCAAAGGGAAACCAGTTTATTGGTTTGATCAGCGCGATTCATTAATTAATGCGTTACGACAAGATTTAAAAAAAGCTGATGTTGTTTTATTAAAGGGATCGAATTCACATATGCTCTGGAAAGTGCTCGAAGAGCTCTAAACTTCGGCTTTGTATTTTTACTCCAAGCCTATTTTAACTCACCTTACGCATAATTTGAACAAGTGATTTTTGACATAGCCTAGAGCTATATATAATGAGATACATTGCAGCAAATAGCCTAAGCTCTTTGCAAAATGTGTCTACTTTATAGATGCTTTCGGATAGGTACTAAAGGCACTCTTCAAATTATGCGTAAGGCCAGTTTTTAAAGCACCCTACTAAATATCAAAAGCAAAGATTGTCAAATAAAATTTTTTTCTTTAATGTGTCAACCGATAGATAAAATTTAACTTTTATTAGACTCTTTTGGAAACTAGCTTTTTTTGGAAAGATTGATATTTTTTGAGTAGATTTGATTCCAAATTTTAAGAGCATATTGGCAAGAAGGGCCGAAAAATTTGAGATTAAAGATGCCAAAAAATATCAATCTTTCCAAAAAAAGCTAGTTTCCAAAGAAGTCTATTATTACTAATTCATCTTCTAACGGAGAGACTAATGTTAAGATATGAAAATTGGACGAATATTTCCTTAATGGCTCTTACAGGATTATTTTACATAATCAATCCAATCCAAGCTTGGGAACAAACCAGCAGCCATACACAAAATGAAATGCTTCTTCAAGCCCCTGAGATCTTAAAAATCATCGCCAATTTAACAGACAATGGCCAAGCCGAAGCAGCAGCACCATTTTATCGCTACTTTGATTGCCTTTTAGTTGATGAATGGGTAATAGCGCACAGTAACCGCGTTATACAAAAATTGCAAGAACAAGGGCTGCAAGTAATCGCCACTACTGATCCAACCCGTATACCTAATGAGAACGAACTTGTTATAGTCTATGGCAATTATCACCATAGTCACAACAATCTACCATATACTAATAAAATTTGGCGGCATCCACTTTATTTTAATCAAATCAAACACGATGTTTGTGAGTATCACAAGTCTTGGGAATCGGTTGGCATTATTTACATTCTGAATTTGAAAGAGCGTGCAGATCGCTATCAAGAAATTTTAGCTGAATTATGCCGATTACAAGCCCCTTTAGATCGCATTTATCATTATCAGGCACAAGTGGAGCGGCCAACCAATGATCCAAATATTGATCCAATAGCTGGCGCAACTAAAAATCATTTAGATGTCGTTTCTCATTTTTTAAGTACCGAACATGAACACTGTCTAATATTAGAAGATGACATTACCTTCACAGCTGATATTCAAGGATGTTTAGAGCGTCTTGGTCTATTTTTTGAACGCGATTATGATTATGATGTTTGCTTGCTAGCCGCAAGTAAATACCATGATATCAAGCCTTATGATGATTTATTATTGCTATCTTATCAAGTTTGCACAACCTCTTCAGCCTATTTGTTAAATAATAAAACAGCGCACAAAGCTTTATTTTATTTTCAAGATGGCTACAACAAATTATTGACTACCAAAAATCCATATTATTGCTGCGATCGTTATTGGGCTGAAATGCAAAAAGACAATCGCTTTTTTTTATTTCAGACCAAATTCGGATATCAACGCTGTAACTACAGCTCAATTACCAAACAAACGGCCTGTCATTTCGATTAAAATCAATATAGAGAAATCTTATGAAAAATTTTATCGCCTCAAAATTGCTAGTAAGACTATGTCTGGTATTTATTTTCCAAACCTTTTTATTGGGAGAGTTGTTTGCTGCCAGTGTACCAAAATCAACTGCGGTATCAAATGAAGCTGCCCCTAAAATTTGTTTGACAATGATTGTAAAAAATGAATCACGTATCATTGAGCGTTGTTTAAATAGCGTTAAAAATATTGTTGATTGCATTTCAATCAGTGATACTGGTTCTTCTGATAATACAGTGGCCATAATTGAAAAATTTATGGATGAACACAACATTCCGGGCAAAGTACATCAACACACTTGGCAAAACTTTGGTCATAATAGAACTCTTTCTGCTAAGGCTGCTCAACAAACCTTGAGTGAATTGGGATTTTCTTTGCCAAATACTTACTTATTGTTACTTGATGCCGACATGCTATTAGACATTTCACCAGAATTCACCAAAAAAGATCTGCGCGATGATTACTATTTGCTAACCCAAACTAACATTTTTATTTCATATTACAATACACGTTTAATACGAGCTTCACTACCCTGGTCGTGTGTAGGTGTAACACATGAGTATTGGAATTGTCCATTTGCAAATGGGCCCACAAAACTTAAAACTTTAAGCATTGACGATCGTGAAGATGGTGGCTGCAAAGCCGATAAATTCGAGCGCGATATTGCTTTATTGACAGCCGGTCTAAAAGATGAACCTAATAATCATCGTTATATGTTTTATCTAGCTCAGTCATATAAATCAATAGGCCGTTGTGAAGAAGCAATTCCATGGTATCTAAAAAGGATTCAACAAGGTGGTTGGAAAGAAGAGGTCTGGTATTCTAAGTATATGCTTGGAGAGTGCTACGAAGCTTTAGATTTATGGGAAAAAGCGCTGAATTACTATCTTGATGCCTACGAATATAATCCAGAACGCTCTGAAACCTTACAAAAAGTAGCTAGCCATTATGGTTCAAATTCGTCTCCACACCTTGCCTACATGTTTGCTAAACATGGCAAGCGTATCGCCTACCCAAACGATCAACTCCTTTTTGTATCTTATCCAACATATGATTATCAATTTGATGAAATTTTATCAATAGCATCATACTACACACCATATCGCTCAGATGGACTAGAAGCGATCAACAGACTTATTCTAAGTCGTACGGCACCCTCTTACATAATACAGCGAGCCTACCTGAATGCCCTTTTTTATGTTAATAACTTAGCTGATATTACCTATCATCCAGTAGGTTTAGATTTACCATATGTTAGGCCCGGTTTAGCCGCCCGCTATCAAGCTAAAAATGCTTCAATTCAACGTACTGAAGATGGTTATAACTTAATCTGTGGTGCTGTTAACTACACTCAGAAAGGAGCTGTTAACTTTACTCTTTTAGATGGCCAAGATACAACTCACACCGTACGTTCACGCAATTTTTTAGTAACTTTAGACAAAAATTGGCAGACCACCAAACAAGAAGAGATTCTCGAGGAACTACAGCGTCCGCGCCACCCTTCGATTGTCAATGTAAAAGGTGTGGAGGATCCACGCTTTTTTCATTATGACAATGCCATTTGGTTTACTTGTACAACCCTTGATACTAATCCGCAACCACCGCATATCCACCAACAGTCTTTATGTAAGTTAGGTTCATCCAATAAAAACAGCGAACGAAATATAGAAAAATTATTACCATTAATAGGTCCTGACTTAACTCGTTGTGAGAAAAATTGGTTGCCTTTTGTCAAAGATGACAAAATACACATTCTCTATTCTTACGATCCTTTTATTATTCATCTGCCAGACTTAAATAATGGCATGTGTAATAAAACTATTGAATACACCCCAAAACATAATTTTTCACAATGGCGTGGCTCAGCTGCTCCCATTGAGTTTGATGGTGGGTATTTGGCCTTAGTACATGAAATGGTTTTTCAAAATGAGCGTTTTTATATGCACCGCTTTATTTGGATGGATCGCGATTTTGTAATACAAAAAGCTTCCTTACCTTTTATTTTTAAACATAAGGGGATAGAATTTTGCGCTGGCATGACTACTGATCATGATGAAAACAACTTAGTTTTAGCTATAGGCTTTGAAGACCGAGAAACTAATGTCGGTGTTATACCTTTGGCAAGTGTGCGCGAACTATTACAACCGTTGCCGTAGCTTGCGGCTATGCTAATAGTGTGAGCAGCATATTTAGCTAATTTTTTTTCATAACACCATCCTCATGCTACTTATGGCATGAGGACTTTTTTTTAATCTGATGTTAAAGCATAATATATTTCAAAAAATAATAAAAAAAGAAAATGTTAAAAATAATCACAGATCAAGAACTTTGGTATTCTAAGGGTTTACGTTTTGAGTGTACTGGCTGCGGAAAATGTTGCACTGGGCCCCCTGGATATGTGTGGGTAAGTGAAGAAGAAATTGAAGCCATGGCCGCACATCTTAAAATAAATATTTTAGACTTCAAAGAAAAATATGTGCGTGCAGTAGATGGACGTCTATCATTACGCGAGGTCAAAATAGATGATAATTATGCTTGTATTTTCTTAAGCGTCGATAATAAATGTCAGCTCTATGCTAATCGTCCCATCCAATGTCAAACTTTTCCGTGGTGGCCAAGTAATTTGAAATCAATAAATGCTTGGAATGAAACTGCCCAAAGCTGCGAAGGTATCAATGCCTCCGCAGAATTTGTAGATAGTGATGAAATTTCAATCCAACTCAAACGACAAATCGAAAATTCGCCAGAGGGCCCTTAAACCTTTATTTTGGAATGTATACCTTCCAACCGCTATCTAGGAATAAGACTGGTAATGTTGGATTAAATAGTTCGGCTGCTCTACTAAGATTTGATTCGGTTCTTATCAAAAAATCACATTGCGATAAAAGCAAACAATCAATCAGCGCTTCTTTGCCTTTTAAATAATTACTATAACCATTTTCATAACCAGCTCTATCATGAATTGCGATGTCGTCTGTAGAACGAAGAGCATTCGTGTAGATAATCGGGCAATTAAATTTTTGGAAAATATAATCTAAAAACTGTTGTTCATCAGTAGCGATAAATAGACGATAATTATTTTGCTTATCTTCTGGAACTGATTGTATTGTTTTTTTAATCGCTTCTGTAATGTATTCAAAAGAGAGTTTATTTACCTCTAGTCTAATTTTATCTGTTCCACGATAATGCATTCCGATAACATAACTATCTTGAAAGTTATCTCTTTTAAATTGTGCCACTTCATCTAAGATATTTTCTTTAACAACCACATATTTTTGTATTAATTCAAATCCCCTTTGACGTGGCATGTGCAGCAGGGTACCAAAAGCAAAATCATAAACTTGTGACAAAGTTAGAGCTTGTCTTGTTAACACGTTACCTGAGAGCCCCAACGGCTCAAAATAATATTCCCACCAATTAGGACCAACTGATGCATCATAGTAGAAACCTGAATTCAAATTAAAATATATCCCCCCATAACCTTCATTTTCATAAAAGTCCAAGGCCCCTAAGGCAGTTAAGAAAACGCCAAACATTCCACTATGATGTGTGGCACTCTCTAAGCATAATAAAATGTCTTCATTAGCTAATTTTTTTTTGCTCTGCGCATATAGCGCTGATTGCCACATAGTTGTACTGATAAATAAAAATAAAAAAATTGACAATATGATCTTTTTCACATTCACTCCTTATTTTTCGACCTACATCAGATAAATAATAAATAAAATTTTGTCAATTAAAACACTTAAAAACTGACGCTAGAGAACACAAGGAGTGTATTGTTCAAACCTACGCCAAAGATAGATTTCAATTTATATTGTAAAAAAAAAATAAAAAATTTAATTTAAATCACCCATTCTAAACAGGAGACATTTTATGAAGTGGATTAGCCTAGGCCTACTTTTGATTGGTTCTACGAATTTTATATGTGCTCAATCTAACGAAAGTATTTTAAATCAAAATAATCACGTTATAAGTTTTGAAGAATATCCTACCATCGATGCTGGGTACTATCCAGGTAAATTAAATATGGAAGCCTGGCGGTTGGGCTTTTATGCTTTTAATTATGCACCTGAATTAATCCCCCTTTTTGCTGATCTTAAAAAGAACTTCAATATCCAATGTGCTGTCGAAACTGGTACTTTCCGAGGTGGAACAACAGTAGCCTTTTCATTACTTTTTGATGAGGTGTATACAATTGAAATAAATGAAGATACATATGTGGATTCGAAAAAACGTTTAGATGAATTCTCCAATACACAATGTTTATTTGGTAGTTCAGAAAAAGTTATCAGCGAGCTTTTGCCATCTTTGCAAGATAAGCGCACTCTTTTTTATCTTGATGCGCATTGGAATGCGCACTGGCCTTTATTACTAGAATTAGAAGAAATAGGCAAAACACATAAAGACAATTGTATTGTGGTAATCGATGATTTTAAAGTACCTGGTAGATGGGATATTGGTTATGATTATTATGCAACAAGCGACAAAATAAATGAGTGTTCGTTTGAATATATACATTCAACTTTGAAGAATGTCTTTTCTGCATATTCGGTATATTACATAATTCCTAAAAACAAAGTTTCTCGTGCTAAAGTTGTGATCGTTCCACAAGCTTGGCTAAATTCAGCTAATTAAAGTTTATGGTCGGATAACCTGAGTTTCAAAACTCAGGTTACCGTCTTAACATACAAATATTAGATCAATTTTTGGTTTTCTAGACTTTTTTGTAAAACAAAAGTTGGCCCAAGGAGTTCTGCTTTCTTTTTTGCCTTAGTTTTAATTTTGTCTACTAATACCCAATCGATCTGTTTTGAGGTATGTACATATTCCTCTAGTCCTTTGGCACGAGAAAAAGAGGTGAAAATTTTATAGAGTTTTTTCCCTATTAAGACCCCAAGCGCTCCTTTAGCACTTGCCCAACCACAATTGCCAACCTTTTGATCTTTTTGCTTAAATCCACCCAAATATGGCAAGTTTAAATCGGTAATCATTTTATTAAAAGTTGCTGCACTAGAGTCTATTGTCCCAGTACCATATATTGTCGTCAATTTTTTGATGAAATCTACCGTGATTTCTTCTGGAAGTTTGTAGATTTCTGCGGCATTATCTTTGCCACCCATACCTCTATTAAAGATCACTAATTTACCTTGAAAAACAACCATAGAAATCCAATGACCTTCGATTCCCGCTAGAATTACGCAAGGCTTTCCTAATCTGGCCCTAGTGAGAATTTCATCACTATCGATTAAAGGATAGGAGCGCTCCAATGATTCTAAGATTACTTGCTGTTCTTTTTTAGAGATCATGCTCTCATCAATAAGATCGCTACTCTCAAAAAAACTAGTCCCATATTCAGAGAGCATTTGCATAATATAGGAATCTCTACAACCTTCTAACCTCAAATTGTGTGATTTTCCTTTTTTATCCTTTAATATCGAAAAACCCCCTACTCCCCATATATGTGCTAGAAATATTCTTTTGCAACCTTCTATGGCATATTCCTGGTCTGCCCCAAGATTTAATAACATTTCTTCTAACGCTGGTTTTTTGTTGAACATTGCGAATATAAGAGGGGATAGTCCCTGATGGTTATACACATTGACCTCTTGATCTCCTAATTTATAAACTAAATCAACCATTTTAGCCTCTTCGCTCTCTTTTACTGCCCAAAAAAGAGGTGATTCACCATTCTGGTCACGATGATTTATCTCAGCAGTGCCACCCCATAATTTGACAAGCTCAAAGTTATTTTTTTTTATGGCCCACATGTATGGTGATACCCCTCTTACATCACATTGATGCGTATCAGCACCTAATGCTAGCAGTGCTTTAATCAAAGGAGGTTTATCTACATCGATAGCCTTAATTAAAGGAGTTCGGCCATTAAACAATCCATTAATTTGAAAATTTTGTTCTATGTTTCCGTAGATTTTAAAAAAGCCCAAAAGGAACTGAGGTGGTATCCTATATTGCCGACATATTTCTTCAATTTTTGGTTTTATTATTGAAGCGTATATGCTAAAGTTCACATTTTCATGTACAAATTCATTTTGCTTTAGTAAAGGGCATTCATTGCATGTAAACCTTTCACATTTTGGAAGTGCTCCTAAATGTTCTAATTGTCTACAACCACTACAATCGACTTCTTCACACATGGGAAAAGCTTGAAGTTTTTTAATATTGGATGAATTAATTTTTAAGTGCTTTAGGTTAGAACAGGTACTTAAAAAGCTCTCGATCTCCTCTACATTCCAGCCATCAAGAGCATCTTGACAGTCTAGATATGTTAAATAAGATGCCATTTCCCGTACTTCTTGTGGATTTAAGGAAAGCTCTTTGATGGGGATTTGGTCTCGATTTATGATGTACGCTAGCACATAAGCTTGTGCATGAGGGGGTAACATTAAGCGGATTTGTGAAAGATCTTGAGGTAACTTGAGTTGATTGATATTTAAACTTAGAGAGATCATTTTAATTGATGCTGCCGTGATCGTATCAAGTAGTCGTAAACGTTCAATATCAGCTGTCGGCAAACCTGGCTTGTTTAGCAAATAAACAGATTTTTGTAGTTCCAGTAATGAGTAAGTGTCGCGACTGTCCAGTTGACTTACATTTGACATTAGAAATTCTTGCAAAGAGATGATTTTTTTTATTGTATCGGTATCGATGGTGGAATTGACAGTGCGACTGCTATTTACTAAATAATCTAGGAAATTTTTTGATAAATACTTAAGTTGATTGTGGAAGTCTAATGAAATCATATAAACCCCTATAAATTTTAAAGCCTCTAAGATTTAGGCAAGCTCTTGCGCTTTATCACTGCGTTTTAAAACACTATCTTGAATACTCAAACCTTTTGCCGCCAATTGTGGATGATTATTCACCCAACTTAAACATTTTTTGCCAAGACGCATGGGTGCATTTACCCTCTGCCCAGCATATACAAAAGGAGTTGCAATGGTGTGGGCACGTATATATCTCTGAAGCTTTTTAAATAAAATAGTGTTTGAAAATTCAGATTGCTCTTTAATCACATGCACAACGTTGTGCTCGTCTAAAAACAAGTGTGGAAAAGAGAATTGAATTCCCCACTGAATAGTATCCAACCCAAAAACCATAGAATGAAACTTATGGCTATTGTTTGAATAAGTAAAACGGTGATCTTGTAATTGTATAGCTGGTCGACAAAGACGTATTAACTGCTGTTTATCATTAATCGCCACCTGATAAAGCGCTGCGCAGTTATTAGTCCATACCGCTGAAAAATATGTTGCCAAATGAGTATTTTTTGATAAATGACCTTGTTGCAATGCTTTTATATATTCACTATAAACTTCTAAAAAAGATTTTTTGCTAATCACACCACTATTGATGGGCATTAAACCGCTAATGCGAAAAATCCAAAAGTCATCTAAAAAAGTCAACAAATCTGCCATTTCATCAGTATCAAGCAATACGGCAATTTTTTGCCATTGGGAAGCTTGAAGAGCTGGTCCGATAGTAGCTCTTTGCGGAACAATTGCAACATCATCAAGCATTATTTACAATCCTGTTACGCCAAGATAAACAAAAAATAGCAAACACTCCCAATGTGATGGCACTGTCCGCCACGTTAAAGACTGGAAAATCATAACCCCAAAGTACTACATGAAACATATCAATAACGTGACCATAAAGAAAAAAATCGAGAATATTGCCCATTGCGCCAGCGATAATCATTGTCATGGGAATTCTGAAGAGCGTATCTATGTTAAAATAGAGCAAATAAATTGTGAGGATGGCAATCAAAACAATCCGTAAAGCAATTAATCCGTGTGGATAACTATTAAAAATACCCCAAGCAGCACCAGCATTGGTGGTGTAATTTATAGAAAATTCAACCCCCCCCCAATTTTCAAATATTCCAATACCGCCGTAAGGATAGTTATAAAATGCTGAATCGATCAAAGGCAAGCGTTGCAAGACGAATTCTTTTGAAAGACGATCTAGTACAAATACTAACCACCCTATAACGATTAACGCAAAAGAAAATCTTGGCGTAGAAGTAATCTTTGGAACAGAAGAGCTAATCATGTGACCTTAAATTATAAAAAACCCTTCTCGATTTTTTCTTGTGCTTCTAATTTTTCTTGGGCTTTTACAGTCATCACAGCATAAGGTATAGCTTCTAAGCGCGCTAAGGGGATTTCTTCTTGAGTAATATCGCAAATGCCATAAGTATTGTTTTCAATTTTTTCCAAGGCTCGCTCTATTTGTCGCAATAGACTGTACTCTTTACTAGTTACTTCCAAGTTAATTGTGCGTCCAAAATCGTCAGTACCTTGATCAGCTTGATGTTGTGAATAACCTGTTGCTTCGTCTGGCGTCTTAACTTCATCAGTCGACCCCTTTAAAGAACGCATTAGCTGCCTACGCATTTCTTCCAAGCGCAATTTAAAGCGCTCAATATCGGATTTTTTTAATGCCATATTCGACTCCCTATTCTTTAGCGTTTGCGGCCATAGTTTGGCCAAGAATGTTTTAACTAGGTTCCGGTACCTTTATCAACAATGTTTCATCATCACTGTGAATAATTTTAATGGCCTCTTCCAACTCGCCCAATTTCTGAAAACGCTTATAAACACAAGCAAATCGGATATAGGCAACAGGATCACGTGCTTGCAATTCTTTCATGACCAACTCACCGATCCGCACAGTACTTACTTCTGTTAATTGAGACTGCATTAGTTCATCTGTTATACTAGAAGTAATTAATGCTACCTGATCACGACTAATTTTTGTATGACGACATGCAGCCTCTATGCCGTTAAATAATTTTTGCGCCTGAAATTCTTCACACGTCCCATTTTTTTTCTTAACTTGAATGGTTAACTCAACCGTTTCAAATGTAGTAAAGCGACGTGCACAACGCAAACATTCTCGCCGTCTCCGAATTGCATTTATATCGATAGCATCGCGCGAATCGGTGACTTTTAGACCATCATGTTGACAAAATGGGCATTTCATCCATTAATTTCCTTATCGCAACAACTTTTTTTCGAAGCTTCTCATTGTAAGTAAAATCGATAAATTCATCAAGCGCTTTCAAAAATTTTTTAAAACTACAATTTTTATAGCTGCTGTAATCTAACTAAAAAACTCTTTCTTTTTCAATCAAGCAACCAACCCTAGTTTTGCTAATTCCCAAAAAAGTTAATTAGCGCAAAACAAATTTAGTGGTAATAATATAGCCCAAAATTCGCCATTATGCTAGCATCCACAAACAGATTTGAAATACATATTTGAGTGATTTATGCAAAAAAATATTGCCAATAAACAGACTTTTCTTCGTTCTTTATATCCATTAGTTTTGCTCTTGTTAGCTTTGGTATGCAGCAGTTGCGAATCTAATCGGGTGATAGTAAATAAATTAGAAGAAAAAGATGCTAATGAAATTTTGGTATATCTTTCAGCTAATGGCATTTCGGCGACTAAAAGTGAGGCTGCTGGCGAGGGTGGAGGCGGCTCTAAAGTACAATTGTGGAATGTCAGTGTACCAGAATATAAAGCAAATGAAGCAATGGCTTTACTTAACCAGGTAGGTTTACCACGTAGACGTAGTCAAAATCTACTAGGGATATTTTCTTCATCAAGCTTAGTTCCTTCAGGCATGCAAGAAAAAGTGAAATATCAGGCAGGTTTAGGAGAACAGTTAGCGAGCATAATTCGCAAAATCGATGGTGTGCTTGATGCCGAAGTACAAATCTCAGTGCCAGAAGAAGATCCTTTAAATCCTGGTTCCAATAAACAACCTGTTACAGCCGCTGTATTTGTGCAACATACTGGTATTTTAGATGACCCAAATTCACATTTAAGTAATCGCATTAAAAGCCTCGTCTCTGGAAGTGTGCCGGGGTTAGCGTATAATAATGTTACTGTAGTGGGAGATAGGGCCCGTGTCAATGAAGCACAATTCCGAACATTATCTGATTCAGATCGCAACTTAGTACAAGTATGGTCGTTGATGATTGCACAAGAATCGGTCGGTTTATTTCAAACAATCTTTTTTTCTTTAATTACTTTGCTTGTGCTAGCGCTATTTATTTTAGCGCTCTTAATTTGGATGTGTTACCCACTATTTAAGCAGTTTGGAAGCGTTAAATCTTTTTTTAAACAACTTATTTCTTTTCAACCCATTACACTTGAAAATTTACAACAACAAGCGCAAAATTCAGACAAAGGTGAAGAGCATGACCAGACCACACCTAATACAACTGAGTCTACTGAATCGAATTCACCAGAAGATAATAGCAATAAGGATGTGCCATAATCGCGCTGTACCAAAGGGTATAGATGGATAAAAGAGGTTGGTTAATGTTGCGCGTGTTTATTAATCGTTATCACAACGCAGCACAAGAGCACTTGATTCAATTTTTAGATGCCAGTGAAAAAGGGTCATTTTTAGCGCAAGAGGTCACTTCTAGTGAATTATCACCTATGCTAACTCAAGCATCTACCTTACTGCAATCGATCCATTATTCATGGATAGAACCTTTATTGAGTTCTTTTCCAAATAATTTACAGTCTGTTATTTTAGGTAGTCTAAATTCTCATCAGTTAATTGGTTTACCACAAACAGATTATGTGCAGCCTGCACCAATTGTTAAAACTTTTATCCACAATCAACTGTATTCTCTCCTTAAAGGTGATGAACATTTGGCTATTGAATATCTACCCATTACTAAAATCTCTCAATTAGTGAAATGGAATAAATCTAATTTGATAAAATTAATAGACTTTTTGGGACTTTACGACGCTGCTAGTGAGATTAGACATATTGTTAGTCGCGAACATTTGCAAAATTTATATGCTTGTCTGACACCACCGCAATTATATTACTTAAAGCAATGTTTGCATCAGAAAGAGCAATTAGTTACCCCAAAATTGGGTATTGACTTAGCAAAACAAGACAGCACATTGCTTAAGCGAATTTTACATCGTCGTGGCTTATTGAGATTAGGAAGGGCTTGTTGTGGCGAACATCCTGATTTTGTCTGGTACATATCGCGTATTTTAGATACTGGGCGAGGCAATATTTTAATTAAAGAATATCAACAAGAGGCAATGCCAAAAGTCACTGATATTCTTCAACAACAAGTAATAAATATCATTCAATTTTTTAATAGTGCACAAGTGTGAAAAGAAAATTATTTTCCTTGATTTCAGGGATCCAAGTTAGTCCAGTGCCAGGCAAAAAAATTATTACTGCTCAAGAATTTTCTGAATTACAAAATTTAGATGAATTGCTCATCCTTATTAAACAAGAAGCAGAAGATTATCGTTTACAAGTCACTAAAGAATGTGAAGAAATAAAAGAACAGGGTTACCGTCATGGTTATGAAGAAGGCTTTAATGCATGGAGCGAACAATTAGCAGCTTTTGAACAAAAACTACAAGATATTTATCAAGAAACACAAAAGATGATTGTACCTTTAGCATTAAAAGCGGCCAAAAAAATTGTTGGTCGTGAAATTCAGCTTTCTGAAAATAGCATTGTTGATATTGTATTAGCACAATTGCGTTCTGTTTCTCAACACAAAAAAATCATCATTTACGTTAATAAAAAAGAATTAGAAGTTTTAGAACAAAACAAATCACGCCTGCGCGAGCTTTTTGAAAATTTAGAAAGTCTGTCAATACGATCACGCGATGACATTGAAATGGGTGGTTGTGTGATTGAAACAGAAATTGGTATTATCAATGCGCAACTTGAACAGCGCTGGAAAATGTTAGAAAAAGCTTTTGCCTCATTGATGAAAGAAAAACCTAAAACAACTCATGAATAAACTTTCTTATGCTCCCCTCTTTAAATTTATGAGATTTGACAGTTTTAGAGATTAGGCTAATGGAATTACAAAAAAAAGTTTAAGTATGATAAGGAAGACTGCATGTCATTTTTTGCGACTTTATTTAAAATTTCTTCTTTTAAGATTTGCATAGCCGCATTAGTAGGTTTGGCTCTTTTTGGTTTAGTTCCAGACTGGTTATATTCACAACCTTCATCTATTGCATTTGGTCAAGAAATAGCCTCATCCCCATATAATGAAATTGCGGCTACTCAAAATAATAAATCAATAACACCAAATCGTGCCAAGACAACCCCTACAGGTAGCACTGGAGCTCATCCTTTAACAACTGCTACTACTATTACTCCAGGTGCAAGCATAACAAAACCTTCGCTAGTATCTCAATCGCTGTTGTTAGTTTTTATGGGGTTATTGCCATTTATAATCATGGTTTTGACCTCTTTTCTCAAAATTGTTGTAGTCCTCTCTTTACTGCGAACAGCCTTGGGTGTACAACAAGCGCCACCAAACCAGGTTATTAACGGTGTAGCTTTTTTACTTAGCCTATTTGTGATGTATCCAACAGTCTCAAAAATGTATGATGCCGCAAAAGTTGTCATTGATAAACAAGGTGGCACACCTGAGTCTATATTATCATCTGATGCCTCTACCTATGTGATTGAAGTAGTAACGGCTGCCCGCGAGCCTTTTCGCGAATTTTTGAAAAAAAATAGCTCTTCACGCCATCAAGCCCTATTTTATCGCTTGGTTTACCGCGGATTACCAGAAGAATATCGTACAACACTTGAACCGAGCAATTTTATTGTTCTTGTTCCTTCTTTCATCACCAGTCAATTAAAAGATGCCTTTGAAATCGGCGTGTTGATTTATATTCCTTTTTTTGTAATTGATCTTGTGACTTCAAATATTTTGCTTGCGATGGGGATGATGATGCTCTCACCTGTAACTATTTCAATGCCACTGAAATTATTCCTCTTGGTAATGCTAGATGGTTGGACTATCCTCATAGAGGGCTTAATAAAAACATTTGTATAACGTATGAGGGAAAAAGATGATTCATTCACAGGTTATTCAACTAGCATATCAAGGGTTATTGCTTATTTTAATTCTGTCAGCTCCGCCAATTCTAGTTAGCATGTTTTTTGGCATAGTGGTGGCTATTTTTCAAGCCGCTACACAAATCCAAGAACAAACCCTTTCTTTTACAATTAAGCTAGTTGCGGTAACATTAACTTTGATGCTTTTTGGCTCCTGGTTAGGCTCACAAATTATGGCTTTTGCCACCAACATTTTTCTTAATTTTCCGCAATGGACTGTTGCCAGCTTGCGAACTTAAAATTTGCAGAATAATACATGACAGATAGTTATATTAGCCTATATCAAAATTCGAATTGGAGCAGCCTTGATCCAAGTGATTTTTTGACACTCATGTTTTTATTTTTAGGACGCATGACTCCCATTATTGTGTTAGTTCCATTTTTTGGGGCCAAAATGTTGCCGGGGGCAGTAAAAATAGTTTTAGCTTTATCATTGTTTGTTGTGTTGCTACCACAGTTACTTTTTGTTGCTGAAAAACCAATCCACTTTGACTTCAACGCCACCATTTATTTATTTAAAGAAATTTTCATTGGTCTTTTGATTGGCTTTATGCTGAGTCTTCCCTTTTTTATTGTACAAACTGCTGGTATGTTGATTGATAATCAACGTGGTGGTTCAAGTTTAATGATCAACGATCCGACTATGCAAAACCAATCATCTCCACTTGGAACACTTTTTAACTTGGTTTTGATATATCTTTTTTTCAGAATTGATGGACCTTTTACTGTAATTGAAATTGTATCAACTTCCTACACAGCCTTGCCACCCGACAAATTGCTATCAGGAGAGATCTTTCATGCTGATTCACCAATTTATAACAGCATTACTCATATACTGGGACATGTAATGATTCTAGGAACCCAAATGGCAACACCTGCTCTGATAATGATTTTAATGACTGATTTCTTTTTAGGCATTGCCAATCGTTTAGCCCCGCAGGTTCAAATTAGTTTTCTTGGTATGCCTTTGAAATCATTACTGGCTTTGGTAGTGGTCTTTTTTGGATGGAGTCTATTTAATGAAGAATCGTTATTTCAAGTACGCCGAGCTTTGCAAAATGTCGCGCTGTATGTACACCAACTAATTCCCACAAATCCATAAAAAACAAACTCAAGATCTATTTAGAAAGGCTTTTTTACATTTTTATTGAACATATTATGATAAAAGCATACAATGCGGTAGTAAATATCAGATTTGCTACAAATTTTGATGACATATCTTAATTTATGGCTCTGAAGATAATTAGCCTGATAAATTATTCCGGATTAGCTCAGCGGTAGAGCAGTGGACTGTTAATCCATTGGTCGCTAGTTCGAATCTAGCATCCGGAGACACATTGGTTGATGTGATGCTGCTATGAGCAGTGAAAATGGCTCGCGCAGTGTCACAAGCAATCTTTTCTCTCTCAATTTCAAGTTCGAAAAGACCAAATTCAACAATCGCCGTTTTTCATCCAAACTCGAACTCAAGAGTCTGCCTAATCAATTCTTGCAAATGTTAATGAAAGCACCTTCTAATTCTTATCTTACAGTTCCTGGGAGATCTCCCGCAGATCTCATCAACCGCTGCAACCTTGGAAAAGGTGGTCTTAAAGAATTATTTTTTGGCAAGTACACAAAAGCACAGGCATTTTTTAAAGGACTTAAAGTAGAAAAGCAGATCATTAAATGAGAAACTTTAAAAGAATTCCTTAACCACCTACAAAGCTGTCATAGGACTCCAGGGTTACCCGAATGCCCTTAAAGCATTGGTAAATTAAGTATAGACCTGATAAAATTTGGTCATCAATATCAAAAGCGGTTAAATCAAAAATATGTATTTCTTTAATAAACTTTTCTTTCTGTTAACAACCACCTTAGCTTTTACTTCGTTATCAAGCTTTGAAAATGAAACTTTATCAAAACAAAAAGACGCTTTTGATCTTAAAGAGTCAGAGGTTTCTATTGTCGTTTCTTTGGTTGATCCGTCAACAATCAGTAAGATTGTTGAAAAGTATTATGATTTTGAAGGACCTGTGAAAACTACTATTCTAAGTATAGGTATTAATGACATCTATTTAGTAGAAACAGAAAACAAAAAATATGTTTTACGATTATCACGTGGTGACAAATACTTAACAATGACAGCTTCAGAATTTCAATTTGAATTAGAATGGCTCGAATTTTTAAATCAGCATGAAATCCCTGTGTCATATCCTATCCGTAGGTTAGACAATCAGTTATATGGATTAATACAAGCACCAGAAGGTCCTCGTTTCTTCGCTCTATTTAGCTATGCTGAAGGAACAACTGATATGAATGTGGAGCAAGCTTATATTCTTGGTAAGACTTTGGCTCAACTTCATATGGCTTCTGATAAATTTAAGACGACTCTTAACCGAAATCATTTGAGTATTGACAATCTCATTACTGACTCCATAAAGCGTATTAAAGACTTTTTCGGGGATACGGATCAAAAAACTTGCGCTTATCTTGATGGATTAGCTGAAAACTTGACTCAACAAATTTCTGAATTAGATCTAGACAATTTGAACTATGGAATTGTTGGAGGAGATGTTCATGGCCATAATCAGCACGTTACTAAAGATAATCATATTACCATGTTTGACTTTGAGTTTTGTGCGTATGGTTACCGTGTTTATGACATAGCCACATTTAAGTGGAGTCGGGGCTCTACTGACATAGAGTTATGGCATTCATTTTTGGATGGGTATCAATCTATTCGGAAATTAAGTGATTCAGAATTAAAAGCTATAGATATCTTTGTTAAAATAAGAAATTTGTGGTGGATGGGGATAAGAGTAACACTGTCAGAGTCTAAACATAAACTAGACACTAAATTCTGGGAGCGTGCTTTTTCTCGCTTTTAACGGGAGTTGGATTTTGGCATCCTGAACGTTGTGTCAAATTTTGACCTTGATGTGATGGCGAATTTACTTTAAGTTATTAAAAGAGCTCAGAAAATGGATCAACAGACACATTATTTTTTGGAAAAAGACAATCCTAGTGGCGAAAGCGAGCTAGAAGACCTTCCCATTAAAGAGAGCCGACGCATCATTGAAGAAGCGCTTATTCCTTCTAAGATTCAGTTGGAATCTGTATCAGATATAAAAATCCCTACTTCTGAAGGTGAGGTCCCTTTACGTATCTACATCCCTAACAGTGATAAGTCTCTACCTGTTTTTATTTCCATGCACGGTGGAGGATGGGTCTTTGGCAGCTTAAACACCCATGATTCTTTCTGTCGATCTCTCGCCAAACAGGCCAATACAATTATTGTTTCTATTGATTATCGTCTGGCTCCTGAGCACAAATATCCAGCTGGTTTAAACGATTGCTATGCAGCGGCTTTATGGACGAAAAGATCTATCCATGAATGGGGTGGTAATCCTGATTGCATAAGTATTGGAGGCATTAGTGCCGGTGCTAATCTAGCTGCCGCTGTTGTGTTACGGCTAAAACAACAACAATTATTTCCTTTTCAAAAGCAAGTATTAGTCGTGCCTGTGGTCCAGCGTAATTTTGAAACTTCTTCTTACAAAAAATACGCTACCGGCTACTACTTGAGCAAAAAACTCATGGAGTGGTTTTGGGAGCTGTACATAAATACGGATGCAGATGCTATGGAACCAACGGTATCTCCATTGAATGCTTCAGATGTCTCAAAGTTACCTCCCACTTTATTTGCTTTAGCCGAGTTTGATCCCCTCTATGATGAGGGATTGGCCTATGCAGAAAAATTAAAAGCATCAGATGTGCCAGTGATTATTTACAATTACCCAACTATTCACGGATTTACCAGTATAGAAGGGCTAGAAATAGGCAAAAAAGCCATTTCAGATATTGCTAGTTTCCTCAGACGTTAATACAAACTACAATCATCTATCCACAAGCTTGCTATACGCTTAAAAGTTAAAAACTTAAATATTTATCACCTCGTCAAGTCAATCTAAGATTTAATCCTAGCGCCACACACAAAGAAACAAGAGTATGCCATTTAGGGTTACCTGTCCCTGAAAGAGTCTTATAAAGGCTCTCTCTTCCTACGCGTGCTTTTTTGGCCAAGGCGCCAATACCACCTTGCGCTTCAGCAACATTACGTAATGCAATGAGGAAAAGTTGTTGGGACTCTTCGTCACCTTTTAGACTTTCTTCTAAAGCATCATTTAAATAGGCAACAGCTTGATCATGATCTTTAAGCTTTTCCTGAAGCCAATCTTCATATTTTTTATTTTTTGCCATGTTTTTTCTCCCTGGATTGATATTCTCTTAAATACTCCTTTGCTTTATCAATATCTCTAGATTGTGATCCTTTGTCGCCCCCACAAAGAAGTAACACCACCTTATTACCTATTTTGGAGTAATAAATTCTTATTCCTGGGCCATAATGGATTCGCAATTCTGCAATTTCGTCACCCAACGACTTGCAGTCCCCAAAATTCCCAAGTCTCATGCGGGCCAAACGTGTAAGAATCTTGGATTTTGTATGCATTTCCCAAATGCTTTCAAACCAATCATCAAAAGGATTGCGGCCAGAAGAAGTAACGTAAAATTCAATCTCTATTTCCATATAACCTTAATGTATCTCATGAGATACATTTAATCAAGGGATTTTAAGCAGCGAATAATAGGAATTTTGATAATTTTTGCTGATAATCTTTGCTTGTCAATATGAGAGCCTGCCTCATCAATTATTGCAGAGGAATGTGTGGTGCATTGGGATGAGAGTAACACTGTCAGAGTCTAAACATAAACTAGATGCTAAATTCTGGGAACGCGCTTTTTCTCGCTTTTAACCGAAGTTGGATTTGGGGCATTTTGAACGTTGTGTCAAATTTTGCCCTTGATGTTATCCGGGGGCTGCCAAGCTCAGCCCAATAGACTTCTTTCGAAATTGGCTTTTTTTGGAAAAATTGATGTTTTTTGAGCAGATTTGATTCCAAATTTTAAGAGCATATTGGCAACTAGGCCTGAAAAATTTAGGATTAAAGATGCCAAAAAAGGCAATTTTAACAAATAAATGTAATTTCGAAAGAAGTCTAATGTAAAAATCCTTATACAAATCGCTCTCTACTTGCTTGAGATTTTTCTTCTGTATGATATTGTGCAATGGATAGCTTTGTATTAAATTCATCAAACCAAGCTAGAGACGATAAGTCATCAGGTACAAGACTAAATGAAAACGCATCTCTAATTGAAGAATATCCCTCGGCCAACATTTTAGAGGTAGGTTGCATAAAATAATTCCTGAGACGTCCTTCCAAGTGGAATCCACAATTCTCAATTATCTTTAGACTAAGATGGTTCTCAAGATTGCATGTAACATATACTCTATCAGCTTGATAATCACGAAAAGCTAAAGAGGTAAGCATTTTAGCCACAATCGTTCCTATCCCTCTTCCAGTTTTATGAGAGGCTACCCAGTAACCAATTTCATATGCGCGCGAATTTAATCTATCACCAGGAATAATACCACAACAACAAAGAAATTCATTTGTCTGTGGATCAAATCCAGCAAAACTAAGCTCCTCTCCTTTTAGAGATTTGGCTTCAAACTCAGCATAAATGGCACATGCTTTAGCAAGGTCTGCATCATAATGCGCCCAATTCATAAACCGCTTCAACTCTGGTAAACTAGCAACTACACCTTGATAAATGGATGATCCATCTCTCGGAGACATGAGTCTCAATTCAATTTGATTATTGTACACAACTTTTTTTGGAGGTAATTTAAGCATCATGTCAACCTTAGATTGAATCCCAGTTTCTTATTTTTCTGCATAACTTACTCTTTAGACTGTTGCATGTATCAATTTGGCAAGCGTGTGAAGAGTAGGATTTTTGCTTTTAAAGGCATGATATAGAGTTGTTCTAGGTAAATCATGCTCCTTGGCAAGCTGACTCTTATTCTTGGCGCTGATATGAGCCTCTAAAATTTCAATCACACCATCAGGATCATTTTCTTTTAAGCATTCCCAAATTGCTTTGGCAATTAATTGTTCATCTAGTAAGTCTTTAGTTGGATTATATTCGCGCGGCTGTTTTTTAAACTTAGTCATAGACCCAGTCCTTATAGATTTTTTCTGCTTGATTAATGTCTTTAGTCTGGCCATTTTTATTTCCTCCTAAAAGTAGCAGCACTTGGCTAACTGGTATTAAAGAGTAATAGATACGCCTTCCATTTTCCCAGCGAAGTTCCCATACATGATCTCTTACCTGCTTGTGATCTCCAAAATGCCCTTCTTCCCGGAGGTTTTCAATCCTTTTAGCAATTTGCACTCGCGATTTTGCAGACTCTTCCTCAAGCCACTCTTCAATTCACTCGTTATCAGTATCTTATACTTCATCTTTATTGTACCATATATTGAACAATTAATCCATCAAGGAGTTTCAATCTTTTGAGCGCTAAAGCTAAAGACTTTATTTTAAGCCTGAGAAACTTGCAATCTCACTCCTTTCTCTAAAGGAATATCATTCCAGATTTGTAACATTAATGTTCAGATATAAATCTTCTTCGTTACCGCTCCAAAAAACTGATGAAAACGTAACTCAAAATTTGAGACTGTCCATTTTTTTGGACTTCATATAAGACCTTGTTTTTTTTTGATTCAGCCATATTGATGTCGATGAAATTTGCCTTCTAACTATATCATGGCTCCATTAATTTTAGCATGATATTTTCGATCCACTCTTTTTGATTAAGAATTACATCAACTTGTATTGCCTGTTTTTCGTATTTTTCCTCTAATTGTAATGATTCGGGATGATTACGATCACAAGAATAACCAATTTGATGGCGAGTAATAAAAATAGGAGTATAGTAATCATTCCGGGCCTGTAATACCTGCCAGAGATTATCAATTTGTTTCTGAATTTTTAATATTTTTTTGTAATCTTTTATGCAATTCAGCAATTCTCTTTTTCTATATAGTTTTTCTCTCTTTTCAAAAAGTTTTGAATTATGGCTTCCAAAGCCAAGTAATATTCCAAGTAGAGCTTGATTGTTTTTTAATAGCTTTGTCAGGTCGGCATTGGGTTGTTCAATTTGTTCAAGAAGGAGTTCAGCAGAAAAATTTTCGCCAATAACTTGCTTAAAAATAGCGATCTGTTTTTGTATTGTCTCTTTGAAGATTGGTTTATTTATCAAAATAAACGTGTCAAATCCATTAAACTTTCTATTTATTAATAAATATTTTTCTTTATTGAAATATGGTAGATATTTTTCCAGTGTTTCCCAAGATTTTTTTATAATGCGTTTAGATGGTGAATAAGGATCTATTATTAAACGTAAATATTCATCAATTCTTACATAACTTAATTCCTTTTCTAAAGGATCAGAATCTAAAATGAGTCCTGAAAAAGACATAGGCTTATCAAAATAAACTGTATAAGCAAATGGTTCTATTTTAAACAGCTGAATAAATATAGTTTCAATATCGTCCTTGTCTTCTTGAGAAATGCTGTTAAAAACAAAATTTTCATTTCCCTTTTTTTGCGTAAGGTTGGCGTCAGCATTAAGATAAAAACCTAAAATAATAAAATACAAAATTAATTTTTTTTTAATTTTTATAAAATTCATAGCATTACTCTAACAAATTTATTTTAATGTGGTGGGCCCTTATCAGTTCTTTTTTTTGTGGACTAGGATTCGCCGCAAATCCCTATCATTTAAGAATAGACTTCTTTCTAAATTGCTTATGCTAACTCCAGGTTGTGAATTTCTGCGATAAGATTAAATCGTAAGCCAAATCTTTAATTTAAAAACATTACCATACTATCTTTACCAGCGGCATCACCAGAGCTTAATCCTGTAGAGCAGCTTTGGCAGCAATTAAGAGATCGAGAACTTTAAAATCGTAGTTATGAGGATTATGAAGACATCGTTAAATCGTGCTGTGAAACTTGGAACAATTACGTGAATGTTCCAAAAGCCATTCGAAGAATATGCACAAGGCAATGGGCTAAAACAAATAATTAATTTTCAGAAATCGTATAATGTATTGAATTTTTTACTATATTTCTTTAGTCTAGACGCGATCGAATTCAAATTTAACCATATAGAGGAAAAATGAAAAAAATTTATTTACGTTTGAGATAAATTTTTCTAGCACAGAGAAAACATATGTATCTCCTGCTTCAATTTATCTTTCTCAGGATGCCATATACATGCATGTCGATGGACAATTATCCCTGTAAAGACACTTTCTGTCGATGAGGTCGGAGTATTTGTTGGTGAGAGCGAGTTAATTTCTGCTGGTTTCACTAAAGGCGGATATTGTTGTAGATGTAAT
>Ga0206860_10032_pt1 | contig 38807 bp, 33 predicted proteins | sample Alteio_BWOrgCont_44_FD_152624 | JGI IMG/M metagenome (GOLD analysis project Ga0206860, IMG submission 152624) | Enriched cells from forest soil in Barre Woods Harvard Forest LTER site, Petersham, Massachusetts, United States -... | ecosystem: Environmental > Terrestrial > Soil > Temperate forest >...
AAAACAAAAATTATGCTTATTATATGAGTGGAACTATAGCCGAAGGAGCGGAGTTGGTGAATACTGATCCTAATACAACTTATGGAAGGGGTTGTAACTTTTGGCCAAGTAAAGATCCACAGTGCCCCCCACCTATAAAAGAGATCATAAGTAAGGTTGAAAATTTAGGGTTTAAGTGTTGTGATGGTAAATTTTATCATGTTGAAACTGGTACAATCTTTTCACTCATATATGATAAAAATAAAAAAGAAATTGTAGTCTGTTTTTCTGGTTATGGTGGGCATGAATTTCTCAGAGATGAGAATGATGCCGACAAAGTTAATCGACAAGGTCTGCTAGCAATAGCAGGTGATTGGATAGGTGCTATTCCGCAGGCCTCATTGCAGGCCATTGAAATTGGAAAAATGATCAATGAGGCAATCAAAGATAGTGATATTAAGCCAGTTATGGTGGGACATTCGCATGGTGGTGGTTTGGCACAATGTGCCGCAGTTGCCAATGACTTAAAAGGGGTGACTTTTAATGCCCGGCCCATGGGAGTGGGAACAAGGCGTTATATAGGACAGCAAAAAATAGCCCAAAACGCTCCACAGATAACTACATTTAGTGGCAAGGGTGACTGGTTGACAGATTGTAAGGCATTAAATTTTTTAGCAGTGTTTTTTGAGCGCCTTATCGGAATTCCAGTGCCACGTTCAGTGGGTGAGGGGTATAAATTACCAAAACTTGAAAATGAAGGCTTTTTTGCAAGGCATGTTTTGTTTGTAAGAGCTTTTGATAAACTAGGTCCACCACCTGAGCAACAAACATTTTTATTTAAAGGGTAAGCTGGAGGATTAGTATATGGATAGATCAAAACAAATAGAGGTTGTTAAATCGTGGTTAAAAGATTTATCGGCAGTGATTGGGGCAAATTTAACTCTTAATGAAGATGGTTTATGTAGTTTTCAGGTAGGAGGAGATATCATTGTTATTGAAGTTTCGCAAGATTTCCCCATGGTCCATATCTATAGCTCATTACTAGCCATGCCGACCAATGATAAGGAATTGAGCATTGCCTTAATGATTCGGGCCCTGGAACTCAATGCCTTTCAAATTCTAACGCGTGGCGGTTCTATCGCCTTAGCTCCCGGTGGAGTTTTTTTAATGTATAGTGTTTCGACTCCGACGGCAGATGTTAACTCAGAAAAATTTAGCGCTATTTTAGGTGCTTTTTTTGAAAGTCTCGCAGAAGTCAAGAAAATGTTGTTAGAGGAAAGTGGCGCAGCAGCTCCCATGAATAAAGGGGCACAACGCCTTTCTTAAGATAGATCAACGCGCTGATTTTTATTAATTTAAAACTCAGGCGCTTAGTTTAATGTTTAGCGTTTAATGCTGGCTTATGGCAGTTTTAGCTGTCCATAAGATGTTTAAAAGCTAGTGCTCCATCCCTTATTGCTTTGGCAATAGTTGATTGAAATATTGTTATTATTAATTTATTCATAAGCGCAGCCGATATGCCTTTATCAACCTGTAAACGAGCTAATCTTTCTGCCGAGTAAATTGGATGAGCTTTATTTAGATAGAATTGTTTTTTCTCTTCTATTCTTTCCTCGATTTCGCGATTATATTCACTTATGAAGGTAGGATGGTAAGCGATAAAATTATCAGAGATGACGTAGGTATCGTGCAATTGTACGCAAAGTCCCGCCGAGACAAAAAAGTTACGCTTTGTCATTTGTCCAGTTAAAAGAGCCATGGCAAATTGAGCAATCGTCAAGAGTATCCCGCAAGCTGAAAGGAGACGCACATGTCTAGCTTCGGTGTAGCTACCTTGCTGCTCATCAGGCATATCTTTGCCTGATATAACATGCTGGGCATATTCGTAGCAATAGTTTATATCTTGTGGTATTGTGGCAAAACTATTAATATTATTACCTCAGTTATATTATTTTAAATTTAAAAGGGCACAACGCCTTTCTTAAGATAGATCAACGCGCTGATTTTTAGTAATTTAAAACTCAGGCGCTTGGTTAATGCTTAGCGCTTAATGCTAGCTTATTCGATAAAATCTGTAAAAGCTTGTTGTGCTCTATTCATAAAAGATTCTGCTCCATCCATAAAAGTTCCTGCTCCATCGATTATTGCTTTGAAAATAGTTGATTGAAATATTGTTATTATTAATTTATTCATAAGCACAGCCGATAGGCCTCGATCAACCTGTAAACGAGCTAATCTTTCTGCCGACTGGTGTGTATGAAGTTTAACACCAGCTATAGTTTTACTTAGATAGAATTCTTTTTCCTCTTCTATTCTTTCTTTGATTTCGCGATCGTATTCCTTTATGAAATCAGGGTGGTAATTGATAAAATTATCAGACATGACGTAGGCATCGTGTAATTTTATGCAAAGTGCCGCCGAGACAAAAAAGTTATGCTTCGTCATTTGCCCAGTTAAAAGAGCCATGGCAAATTGAGCAATCGTCAAGATGATCCCGCAAGCTGAAAGGAGACGTACATGTCCACAGAGGGCGTAGCTACCTTGCTGCTCATCGGGCATATCTTTGCCTGATATCCAATGTTTGGCATATTCGTAGCAATAGTTTATATCTTGTGGTATTGTGGCAAAACTATTAATATTCATATTATTACCCCAGTTATATTATTTTAAATTTAAATATAATAAAGATAGTAGCAAATCATTTAATTTATGTCAAGTAATTGAATAATCTAATATATAAAAAAATAACAATTAGCAACACCTTTTCATTTTATAACCTTGTTTTTTATAATAAAGTCTTTTAGCATATAGTACATGCGCCATACTTTTCCACTTTTTCAGTCACATTTAGATTTAGCTCACCACTATTGGACAAGGATTGTCCAAAAAGGTGCTGTGGTTATTGATGCTACTTGTGGCCATGGCAAAGATACTTTACGCTTGTGTCAGCTAGCCTTATCAAACAACTTAGGTAGAGTGTATGCTTTTGATGTACAAGAGGAAGCTATTTTATCCACCCAAAAATATTTGCAATTGCATTTACCAGACACTTATTTAGAGCGCTTGTGCTTACAACAGCGCTCGCACGCTACTTTTCCTGCACAAATTTTGCCAGAGAGTGTTTGTTTGATTGTATATAATTTAGGTTATTTACCTGGCAGCAATAAGTCTTACACAACGGTAGTGGACTCAACACTACAAAGTGTACAAAATGCTTTGCCTTTAATTAAAATAGGTGGCCTTATTTGTATAACCTGTTACCCCGGGCATAATGCTGGAAAAGAAGAGCAAGCCGCCCTCTTAAAATTTACGACTACCTTGTGTCCGAAAACGTGGAACTGCACCCATCAAACTTTTATTAATCGGCAAGCGGCCCCCTCCCTACTGTTATTACAAAAAAACACTAATCATTAAATATGGTTTTATGATGGAAGAAGATGTAAAAATTGTCTCAGATGCGAAAATTACTCCTTGGGAGGTAACCACTACCACGATTGACTATTTGAAATTAATTAAGCAATTTGGTTGTCAGCCTATCGATGGTGCTTTAATACAGCGCTTTGAGCGGGTAACTAAAGTGAAAGCACATCCATGGCTTTCTCGCGGGATTTTCTTTTCACATAAAGATCTTGATCAAGTGCTGGATGCCTATGAAAAGGGCGAAGAAATTTATTTGTATACTGGACGCGGCCCTAGTTCCGCTTCGCTGCATTTGGGGCATATGATTCCATTTATGTTCACAAAATATTTACAAGAGGCCTTTGATGCTATTGTTGTAATTCAGATGACTGATGATGAAAAATTTTATTTTAAAGAGGGGCTGCCACTAAGTGAGGCTAATCGCTTAACACGTGAAAATGCTAAAGATATTATAGCTTGCGGTTTTAATCCCAAAAAGACGTGGATTTTTTCTAATTTAGAGACAGTGGGTGGTTCACTTTATCGCAACATTGTATTGATAATGAAACAAACCTCCGGCAACATGATTCATGGCATTTATGGTTTGGATTTAAATAATAACGTGGGTCAATTGAGTTGGCCTTGTTTTCAGGCGGCGCCAGCTTTTAGTACATCGTTTGAAAATATTTTCAAAGAGCGACATATTATGTGCTTGGTTCCCATGGCAATAGACCAATACCCATATTTTAAGATGGCCCGCGACATTGCGCCAAAACTTGGTTTTAAAAAGCCTGCCACTATCCAATCCCGCTTTTTGCCTAGTCTTGAGCATGCACATGATAAAGCCAGTTCCACGGGGCAAAATGAATTGATTTTTATGAATGATTCACGTGATGCGATAGGTCGTAAAATTAGAGAAAAAGCCTATTCTGGCGGCGGCTCTACAAAACAAGAACATATCGAAAAAGGGGCCAATCTTAGTGTCGATGTGTCCTATCACTATTTGCTTTACTTTTTAGATGATGATAGTGAGCTTGAGCAAATTGCCAATGCCTATCGTAGTGGGAAAATGATGACCTCAGAGATAAAGAATAAAACCATTGAGGTTGTTTGGAAAGTGATACAGGAACATCAGCAAGCGCGCCAGCAAATTACTGAAGAAATTGTTGATAATTTTATGTCAGCTCAGCGCGAATTTGACCATACGCGCCATCCCAAATCAGAGGTGATTTTTGAAAAGCAACATTTAGGCTTTCATTTTGATCCATACTTTAATAAGCAATAAACGAGGTTTTTATGCATTTTTATAGTGCGGCAACTTGTGCAAAGACTAGTACAGGAGATAATTGTGCAGTATCAGCAGGTGAAAGTACAGCAGATAAAGCTACCGATAAAAAGGATGATACTACCACAACCTTGCTGACTAAAGATTTATTGGCAAAATACCCTCCTAATGCCAAAATTAAAGGCTTGGATTCAACTTTTGAAATTAAGCGTCTATGGCTATATAGCGAATGGGCAGTAGAGTGTCAATTTTCAAAACACATTCGCAGTTCTATTCCGGAACGCCAGTCCTTGGAACTACCAATCGATAAAGAGAATATCGCTTTAATTACTGCTACCTTTAATGAAGTTAGAGGAAAGTATATATTGTGGGGGCCGGAGAGAGAGAATGGTCGCTGGAAGAAAATAGAGGGCTTTTTACATATCGATTGGGTGAAAAGAAATGTGGAAGTGCTTTACCCCAGCCCCGATCGTTTTAATGTCGAAAGATTAGAAGGGTTGGTTTTTTGGAAGAGCCAAAGTGGTAAGCGCTATAAGTTATACGAAGGTAATCATCGTATTTCAGCTTGGTTAGCAGCGCAAACACCGCCTGTTTTGCCAGCTATTATTTTTATTGGTAAACCACAAAAAGTATCACAAAAGTAGATAAAAAAATTAAAAACCTTCCAGAGCAGATTGATAGTCGTTGTAAAGGGCAACTTTTAAGAAAACAGGCAATTTAATTGATTTTTCTAATAAAGCTGCGTTACTTAAATAGGTGTGTTCCGCTATTTGATGACCATCAATTTGCTCAATATTGCGCCATAAATGGCGTTGATATTGGGGAAATTTCTGCAAGAAAACATTTATTTGCGATGGCGATGGGTGATATTGATTAATTGCATTTCCCTCAAGTTTAAAATTTTTCCATCCCACAAAAGCTTGTCGTACTGCCAGAGGTAAATCTATGTAAGACAAATTTTGTAAATCGCTTGTTTTTTGAAAAGCTTGCGTATTTACTAATACTTTATACTCGACGGGAGCATTTGGCCATGCCTCTGGTAACCATTCAGGCAGGGCTTGTAAAAATTTTTCAAACTCTATTGCATTAATTTTTCTTGGTATAAATATTGGGGCTAGTAATTGTTTCCAATTGTGATAAAGCCAAAGTAGGTCAGGGGGTACCGTGGCATAACTTTCTGGAGCATGGGGACGCATACCAGCAAAATTGGGATGAAAACCCTCTAAGTAGGCTACCTTACTCTTATTATGCAGACGCATGAAACTGGGAAATTGCCACAAAAAAAGTGATAGATCGCGATTTGTCACTTTCAAAAAAGAATCATTAGCGATATTTTCTTGCAGCTTTTTTTGTTGCCAGTTATAAACGCTCACAGTCAGCAAAAGCATTAAAGCAAATAAAAAAAGGTTTAGCCAAAAAGACTTTGTGCATATCTGTTTTTCCTTAATAAAGTGCTTCTCGCTAAAATTCTCTTCAGCAAATTGATTTTTATGGCACAACTGAGATTTCATGGTCTTTCTTGCGGGCGTTAATAAATTGTTTGCGTTGTTGCACATTGCCTAAATGCAATACCTGACGATATTTTGTCACTGTGCGACGAGCGCAGGTAATACCCTGCTTAGTTAAAAGTGCTGAGATCTCCTGATCTGATAATGGATGCCCTTTATCTTCTTGTTGAATTACAGCTAAAATGGTTTGTTTTATGGTGGCAGAAGAGAGCCACTGTCCATCGTCGGCCACATATTTTGTGGTAAACAAGCTTTTTAGTGGCAGAATGCCACGCGGTGAATCGATGTATTTATGAGCGACAATGCGTGCAACAGTCGATTCGTGTAGATTCAGTTCATCAGCCACTGCTTGCATGGTCAGCGGAGAAAGCTCTCCGTGCACATCACAAAAAAAAGATTTTTGCTTTTCTGCTAACAATTGGCAAACACGCGCTAAACTTGAATAACGATGCTGTAAATTACGGGCCAGCCAACGGGCTGAAAGTATATGTTGCTGGATAAATTGTTTAGTAGAGGTAGGCGTTTGTTCGTCATTTAATAATTTAAAATAGCGTGGATTGATGCGCAATGTCGGTACATAATCTTTATCGACATCGACCATTAAATTTCCATTTTCATCCAGCCATAATTTACCATCAGGCACAATATAGGCAGCACTATTAGATAAAATTTGAGCACCAGGATGGATATTGAGTTTTGAGATATCATTGGCTATGGCTTCTTTTATTTGGTTGTACGAACAACCTAATTTTTTTTGAATTATGGGGATTTGATTGTGTACTAGTTGCTCGTAGTATTGGCTAACAATTTTATAAGCCAATGTTTTACTTTTATGCAAACAACGCAATTGAATAAGCAATGATTCGCAAATAGTACTTGCGCCTACTCCATAGGGCTCAAAAGTTTGAATTTCTTTAACAACACCTTCGGCTTGCGCTTTCTCTAAGCTGTGCAAATAGCATATCTCATCCAGCGAATTTTGCAAAAAACCCAACTCATCGATATAGCCAATAATTATCTCAGCTGTTGTTAACTGTGAGGGTGTTTCAAAAGAATCGCGCGCTTGTTCCATTAGCCGTGTATATAAAGAAGGTCGCTGTGCGATTGCATGCTCAAGATAGTTTTGTCTGTGCGCATCTTGTGTACAATATTGTGATTCATAATTATCAGATGAATTATGCTCATCTTCGTTTAATTGTTGCAAAACTTCCATGTCGCGCTGTTCGATCTGCAAATCACTGTCATCTTCTTTATTTTCATATTCCTGTTCATCGATTTGACCATCATAGGGCATATTTTCTTCCCAATCAAGTTCAAGGGCAGGATTAAGCATTACTTGTTCAGTGACAAATGTGTCCAATTCCTGTATTGGCAATTGCAAAACATGCAGGGCTTGTTGCATGTTGGCCGACATAATCAAATGTTGGCTTTGCTGTACTTGTTGCTTATGTTGAAGCTCCATTCCATTCTCCCTTAACTGAATTTCAAGATAAGCTTTTATGCAACTTATTGCTATCAAAAAAATATTTAGGCAAAATCTAGGCGAGTCTATTATTTACATGTGAGGAGGGAATATGCGCATCTTATCGTTACTATTAACTGTGTCAAGCTTTGCTCTTTTTATTAATGTCGATGGTGTAAATAAATATCAGGATGAACGCAACGGCGATTGGGATTATTATCAAAACTGGCAATATCATACCTCGCAATATCTCAAAGGAGAAACACAACCGCGTGCCTATAATGAGTCTTATGCCAGTGATAAAGTTAAACCAGTCGGTTATGATCCCGATGAGAAAGTAAGCTATGTAAACAGACAAACGACTATCAGAAACGCACCTGACAATCATCTTTACAATACTTATGGCAAGCAAAATCAATCTTACGTGCCACCCTACTATAATCAAAACTCTGTTGGTGGTGGTTATATTTATGGTAATAATGGCATGGTCAATGCAACTAGAAATGCTACGGCGCGCTCATATGATAATAGGGTAAGATACGATCAGCGTTATGATCAACCATATCAAGATAATTATGGATATGGAGTAAATCCGTATAATAATTACGATCGTACTGGTAATCCTTACAATAACTATGATCGCACTGGTGTTAATCCATATGACACTTATGATGGTGCTGGAGTTAATCCCTACAACACCTATCAGAACAATCAAGGCACGGCAGTAAACCCATATACTTCTTATGAACGTACTGGTGCTAATCCATACACTACTTATCAGCGCAACGGCATTGATCAGTATAACACCTATAATGGTTATAACGTGCCGATTCCATCAGTTAATCCTAAAGTCAATCAAACAGATGCTGTAACACAGTCTAATTATTATAGACCTTAAAACAAAATCTTAGAAAGCGATCTCGGAGTAGAAGCTGCTTATAGCCTAAACTGACTTTACGCATAATTTAAAGAGTGCTTTTAACCTAAATTTTGGTTTTTTTTGTCTTTTAAGTCAGCTTAAAAGACAAAAAAAACTCAAAACTCAAGGTTAATGGTAAGCATATAAAGGCTACCCCCCACTAGCGAAATTAGACTTCTTTTGAGATTGCTTTTTTTTGGAAAAATTTGGTATTAAAGATGCCAAAAAAGGCAATTTTAACAAATAAATGTAATTTCGAAAGAAGCCTATTTAAGAGCGGTGGTGGTAAATTTTTAAATAATTAGGGAGGTTAATTTTTTTGGTTTTTTTCCAAATAATTAATCACATCTTGAATAGTCTTTAATTTTTCGGCATCTTCTTGCGAAATTTCACATTCAAAATGCTCTTCAAACGTCATAATTAGTTCGGTCAGATCTAGCGAATCAGCGTTTAAATCTTCTACAAATGATTTATCTGGAGTAACTTCTTCGCGCTCTACGCCAAGTTGTTCCACCACAATATCAATAACTTCTTTCTCAATTGACATAATTTTTTCCCTCTTAAACTTATAATTTTGTTTATTTGCAAACCGCCGTTAAGCCGTTGTTTTGATATGCAAAGAGTTCCTATTTTCATGAAAATGACGAATTTAATCAAGTATCGTATTGCAATTTTTGCTACATCGGCCATTACTTTATCATTTCACATTACCATACCACCATCTACTTGTAATACTTGACCGGTAATATAATTAGCTAGTGGACTAGCTAAAAACAGGGTGGCATTGGCAATGTCCATAGGTGAACCTAAACATCCTAATGGAATATTTTGTAAAATTTGTTCTTTTTGCCCATCTGAAAGAACATGGGTCATTTTGGTTTGAATGAAACCAGGTGCTACGCAATTTACTAAAATATGGCGACTAGCTAGTTCTTTGGCTAGGGCTTTGGTAAAACCGATCATTCCAGCTTTTGATGCAGCATAATTAGTTTGTCCTGGATTACCTACAAGACCGACCACTGAGGTGATGTTGATGATTTTTCCTTTTTTGGCCTTCATCATATGACGCACAATAGCCCGACAGGTATTAAAACAAGATTTTAGATTAGTGGTTAAAACGCGATCCCAATCATCTTCGCTCATTTTCATTAATAGCTGATCCGCAGTGATACCAGCATTATTGACTAGAATATCGATTTGGCCAAAATCGGTGAATATTTTTTTAAAAACCTCTTCGACAGCTAATGTTTGGCCAATATCCACTTGATAAAATTGTACTTGTCTGTCTTGACAAAGTTTTTGAATTTCTTGCACAGCATTGGCGCCCGTAGCGCTATTGGTGCCTAAAATGGCAATTTTGGCACCTTCTTGCGCTAACTTTTCGGCGATAGCCTGACCAATGCCAGAATTTCCGCCAGTAACTACAGCCACTTGATTGGATAATGAATTATTCATAAAAATCTGTATTTAGTAGTGTTTTAACCTGAGTTTTTAGTAAATTATTTTTTGATTTTGTTGCCCTTTTCTAGAAAAGGGGAGAAAAAATCAAACTCTATTCAAAGTTTTAAGTGCATTTTGTTAATACAATGGCTCCCCAGGCTAAGCCTACTCCAAAGGCTGTCAACAAAAGATGATCACCAAGCGCCAGAGGGTGTTTTTCTGTTAATTCATGTAAAGCAATAGCAATGCTTGAAGCAGAGGTGTTACCATATTTGCGTATAGTATGATAAATCTTTTCTTCTGGTATGGCAAAACGTTTGGCTAATGCGTCTATAATTCGTTTATTGGCTTGATGCGGTACTAACCAATCAATTTGGTCTGCTTGTAAGCCTGCCTGGGTCAAACACTCTTCAGAAACTTGACTCATGCGGCGCACGGCATGTTTGAATACTTCACTGCCGGACATTTTAAAATAATGTTGCGCTGAGCTTACTGTTTCCTCAGAAGCTTTGTGTCGTGAACCACCAGCTGGGATCATCATCAGATTGGCTAGTTTGCCTTCTGATCCCAAAACTACATTATCAATACTTAGACCTTGTCCGTTAGCAGCCACTACCGCAGCTGCGGCACCATCACCAAATAATACACAGGTAGAGCGATCTTTGTAATCGATAAAGGCCGACATTTTTTCAGTCGCTATTACTAGAACATATTTATAGATGCCTGATTTTACATAAGCATTGGCGATTGACAGTGCATAAATAAAACCTGTGCAAGCAGCATTTATGTCCATTGAAGCAGCTTGTGGGGCATCTAATTGTGCTTGAATAAGATTGGCAGTGCTAGGCGAAATATAATCAGGGGACATGGTAGCCACGATAATCATCTCTATGGCATTCTCTTCTAAGTTAGCCGCCTTTATAGCTTGTTTTGCTGCCATTACTCCCATATCGGAAGGAAATTCATCAGCGGCAGCTATGCGCCTTTCCTGCATACCAGTACGCGTTACAATCCATTCGTCGGTGGTATCAACTATTTTTTCTAAATCGCGATTGCTCAAAACTTTGCTTGGAAGGTATGAACCCAATCCGATAATGCGCGCTTTAGGTAGAGACATTTTAGTGGTCATAAGTAGAACCTATCAGCAAGTTATTATAAAAATTGTTTTTGGTTTTCTTGAAATAACTTTAATTATTAGACTTCTTTTTAAACTACATTTATTTGTTAAAATTGTCTTTTTTGGCATCTTTAATCTCAAGTTTTTCGGCCCTTTATTGCCAACATACTCTTAAAATTTGGAATCAAATCTACTCAAAAAATATTAATTTTTCCAAAAAAAAAAGCCAGTTTACAAAGAAGTTTATTTAAAAATCCAAAACTCAGTTTTTTAGGAAATGAGATTGCATTAGTCTATTGTCCATAAATTATAAAGACTCATCGTGTATTTGACAATAGGCAACTTTTGGAGAAATATTTGGTCTAAAAACTCTTCTTACCCAAATTATACGTAAGGTTACTAAAATTTATACAGGTGGTTAAAACTTTCTATATAGCTCTAAATAAAAATAACTCAGTGGTATTAGCCAACTGAGCTATCTGTGTTTTAATCGCTTTTTAAGAGCATTTATTATCGTTAATTAAGGGCCCGTAACCGCGGTGCCTGCTCTTATTAGTTGAAAAGAAAGCGAGGCTGAAACAACTGGTGGTGGTACATTACTAGAGGAAAATATTGAAACGGTAGTATCACTAACATTGATGATAGAAATTTTTTGACCAGCCGTGAAATGATAAATACCATTTAAGGTTAGTTTTTCACCGGCATTATTAGTGAATTGACAGCCAGCATTAAAAGGTAAGGTAATGTTACTTAATGTTGCTGTAAAAGAACCTGTAGTGCCTGCTGCAACAGTAGTAGTACCTCCCCATAAAGCGATGGCAAAAGTAGGTGTAGCGCCGTCAGGCCCCCCTACTACGCCAAAAAGATTAACTAAATAATCGCCTTCCTCTTCTATGGTAAAGCTAGTAATATTGTTGGGGTTACCCGTGTCTTCTCCTATGTTGGACACGATTGGCAAAGTTAATGATGGATAGGCAATATTTTGATGGCCTGCTGTAGTAGTATTTGATTGAAATTCAATAATACCACCACTAGTAGCACTACCTGGGTCTATCGATAGAGTTTGATTGGTGTAAACAAATAAATATCCAAGTGTTGTCGCATTGGCACCCGTTGGTCCAGTGTTGCCAGTTGGGCCACCTGTTCCGGTAAAACCAGTGGGTCCAGTGTTGCCAGTTGGACCAGTTAAACCAGCGAGGCCTGTTGCACCAGTAAATCCTGTTGCTCCAGTGAAACCAGCGACTCCTGTTGCTCCAGTGAAACCAGCAGCACCAGTTGGGCCTGCCGCTCCTGTAAATCCAGCCGCGCCTGTTGCACCAGTAAATCCTGTTGCACCAGTGAAACCAGCAGCGCCAGTTGGACCTACGGCTCCTGTAAACCCAGTCGCGCCTGTTGCACCAGTAAATCCCGTTGCTCCAGTGAAACCAGCGACTCCTGTTGCCCCAGTGAAACCAGCAGCACCAGTCGGACCAGCCGCTCCTGTAAATCCAACCGCACCTGTTGCACCAGTAAATCCCGTTGCTCCAGTGAAACCAGGGTCACCAGTCGGACCAGCCGCTCCCGTAGCTCCCGTAAAGCCAATACCAGTAGCCCCTACGGCGCCTGTTGCACCAGTTGGTCCAATTAAACCCGGTATCCCTTGCGCCCCCGTAGATCCAGTGCTTCCTGTTGCGCCTGTAAATCCAGTAGGTCCAGTGTGACTACAGTGTGGCTTATGTTTATGATCTGGATCACAACTGTAATTATGATGAGAGTGTAATAAATTTAATGGCAATTCTTGCGCATACATGTTGCAGGTGAAGGAGGTGCTAAGGTAAATAACAAGATTTGTGAGCAGTTTTGTATTCATATTTTAATTGACCTCTTTGTTAAAGTTAATCTTTTGTTTAAAGTTTTTAACAACATAGATAGCTCTAGGCTATGTCAAAAATTACTTGTTCAAATTATGCTTAAGGAGAGTTGTTAAAATTGAGCTTTTTCAAGGTCGAGCCATCCAAAGCGAATGACTTTCGCCGCTTAAGTTTCTTAATTGATTTATTTGTGCCATACGATTGACTATTTATTCTTAGATGAAGCTACTGACAAATTCAGGTTTAGCAAATCTTAGAATATATTAAAATTTTTTTAATCGTATGTGTTAAACTATTTTGAAAAACGCTACAGATCAGGGATGTCATCGGGCAAGAAACCACCAGCTTGCATCTGCCACATATTAGCATACTGACCTCCTGGCCTATTCATAAGTTCAATATGCGAACCTTCCTCCACTACTCGACCTTGATCTAAAACAAGTATGCGGTCCATTTTTGCAAGAGTTGAGAGCCGATGAGCAATTACAATAGCAGTTCTATTTTGCATCAAATTCTCCAAACTCTCTTGTATATAATTTTCAGTAACAGAATCAAGCGAAGAGGTTGCTTCATCTAGAATCAGGATAGGAGAAGCCGCCAGCATGGCGCGCGCAATAGCTATTCTTTGTCGTTCGCCACCGGAAAGTCTGGCCCCTCTTTCACCGACTAATGAGTCATAATCATCGGGGAACTTTGAAATAAATTCAGTACAGTGCGCATGTTTAGCAGCTTGCTTAATTTGCTCTATTGTGGCTTCAGTATTGCCATATTGTATGTTTTCTGCGATCGAGCGATTAAACAGTATGGGATCTTGTGGTATTAGAGTAACTTGTTTATGTAGCGATTCTATAGTAATTTGACTAATATCTTGTCCATCAATTAATATTTTACCATTTTCAATGGGATAAAATCTTAGAATTAGGTTTACAAAAGTAGATTTACCAGCGCCAGAGTAACCAACTAAGCCAACTTTTTCACCACCTTTGATGTGTACGTTTTTATTTTCAAATAATTTTTTGTTGCCATAATAAAAAGAGACATTCTCAAAAACGATTTCCCCTTTAGACACTACTAAAGAGGGTGTTTCAGGGGGGTCTATAACATCTTTAGGATCCTGCATCAAAGTAAGAGCTTGTCGTGCAATGCCTACAGACTGAAAAAATTGTGGCATTAAATCACTGGCAAACCACAAAAGCATCATAACATTAAAAGTAGTGTTAAAGACCTGAATTACTTCGCCTGTGGAAACTTTATTTTCAAGCCAATAATAAATAAGCAAGCCATGCAAAGTAATTGTTCCGATCAGAAATACAATGGAAAGGGAGAGTAACATTAAGGCGATGCAATACTGAGCATGGTGATTGGCATTTTGCTCTAATTTTTGAAAAGAGTAGAGACGCAGTTTTTCAAATTTAAAACGTGAAAAAAGATTGACCGCAAAATTGTTGCTAAAGCTATCGACAATATTACCTGCTAGTATACTGCGTGTTTCACCGTGAATGTTTGAATACTTTACACACTTAGCTGTAAAAAAAATAGATGTAGCAAAATGGGCTGCAATCCATAAACCCAAAATTGTGGCAAAAAGGGGGTTAACTTCGCTAAAAAAAATTAAAACCAAAATTGAGGCGACAATCGCTGGAACAAACACCATTATAGTCTGCAGCATAGCCGTGATTTGCGTGGTCATGTCGCTGATTTTGTTTGAGAGACTGCCAGCAAAATGTGTATTAAAATATTGGGGTGAATGATGTTGAACATGATCGAACATAGCGATGCGAATGTTGGCTTCTAACTTAGGGAAGGCGCGTGCTCGCAAAAAATCACGATATCGAAAACAAACCTCGATCATTACCCATAAAAAAATACCTGCCACTACCAACCATTTTAAAGCATTCCAGGCATTGGCACGATCCATTTCATAATTAGTGAGTGTATCTATAATTAATCGCAAAAGATAAGGCCATAATGTTGAATCAAGAGCCCAGGCTAAAGAAAAGAAATAGATTAAGAAAAAACTCCACGGCTGCATGCAAACAAATTTCCAAAGAAAAGCGCTCAGAGTTAAACTATGCGAAGTTGTAGTGGGGGTCTTCATAGGCGTTGCTTCTCATTAGTTAAGGCATCTTTAACTGCGCCAATTTCAAATCAAATGTTGAAAACTACTAGCAGAATTTGCTGGGAAGTATATGTAACATTAATACTTTTTGGAAATACTTTCATTTTATCATATCAACATATATAAATTTTCGAAAAATAAAACCATTAGCCATCTCAAATATAGTTTTACATAACAAGGTATTTGTTTTAAACATGATATTAGATTTCTTTCGAAACTACATTTATTTGTATACAAACTATCTAATTTGTTATCTTGAATTGGCCTTAAGTAGTAGATGCTTAAACGTTGACATATTCCTTTAACCAAAGTATCATCACCACTTTATTTATAGAGGTGTACGATGACTAAATATTGTGAATCCATATATCAAACAGTACGATGGAAAACCCGTCCTGTAATGGTGGGTAATGTCGGTGTGGGTGGCGATAATCCGATTCGCATTCAATCGATGACTACTTCAAGTACGCGCGATGTTGATGCGACCATTGATCAGATTGTTCGTTTAGCTGATGTCGGCTGTGAGATTGCACGTGTTACTGTACAAGGGATGAAAGAAGCCGATGCTTGTGAAGAGATTAAAAATGGGTTGATACAAAAAGGTTATACCATTCCGTTGGTGGCCGATATTCACTTTTTTCCGCCAGCGGCGATGCGCGTGGTTGATTTTGTAGATAAAGTGCGCGTAAACCCTGGTAATTTTGTTGATAAACGGGCTTCATTTAAAATAATCGAATATGACGATGAAACTTATGCTAAAGAAATTGAAAAAATTGAAAATAAATTTACTCCACTTGTTGAAAAATGTAAGCGGTTAAAGAGAGCCATGCGCATTGGTACAAATCATGGTTCACTTTCAGATCGCATTATGAACCGCTATGGTGATACGCCACAGGGGATGGTGGAATCAGCTTTAGAGTTTGCCAGAATATGCCGACAGAACGACTATCACGATTTTATGTTTTCAATGAAATCATCTAATCCACAAGTTATGATTCAAGCTTATCGCCTTTTAGTGGCCAGTATGATGAACTTAGGGTGGGATTACCCTCTACATTTAGGTGTCACTGAAGCAGGCGAGGGTGAGGATGGACGTATAAAATCGGCTATGGGTATAGGCTCTTTGCTGTTAGATGGTCTTGGCGATACAATACGTGTTTCCTTAACTGAAGATGCTTGGCATGAAATTGATCCCTGCCAACGGCTAATTGCCTTTGCCAAATCTTATCAGGGCAGGGGAGTCACACCATTTAGTGAAAATCATCGCAATATCGCCATTATCAAACGTCGCCCTGTAACACTCCCAAAAAACATCGCTTTGCACCGCGATGGATCGGTCTTTGTAAGTGCTTGTGTCGCTGATTTAAAAACAGCGCCTACTTTTTATAAACAAATTGGTTGTGCTACTGAATTGGGTCATCCAAAATTGAAGATTAATAGCGTCGACGGTATTATTATCACTGAAATACTCTCTAAACAACTAGTTAGTACGACAATCGCACCCACCCTAAAAGCATTAAAAGATATTGGCGTAGGTATTTTATCAACTGATGTAAATAGTGGCGAATTGCCACTACAAACATTAGCTGAAGCACAAGTTTGGCATTCTAATCAAACTGCTAATGATCGCTTTGCTAATTACCCCAGTTATATCTCACAAAACCCAGCCTCGCCCAATCTAACCTCTCCGAGAACTCTGATTGTCAGAGATGAATCGCTGGAACAATACGAAATCATCAAAAAAGTTAAACCTGCATTAATTTTTTTAGCACCATCGACTGATAGAGTGCATTATGCGCGTCGTTTTTTTGATTGGCTTCAAAATGAACAGCTTCAAATTCCAGTAATTATTAGCTTTGCTTATGATTGCTCGAAAGCGGATCTAATTCTTCAGGCAGCTGCTGAATATGGAGTGTTGTTATGTGATGGCCTTGGAGACGGCATTTGGATTAGGGCAAATTCAGAGCTTGAATTCTTGCGAAATTTAAGTTTTAATATTTTACAAGCAGCGCGCATGCGTACCTCTAAAACCGATTTTATCTCTTGTCCAAGTTGTGGAAGAACGTTGTTCGATTTACAAGATGTTTCAAAGCGTATTCGCTTGCGCACCTCCCATCTTCCCGGTGTCAAATTGGCTATTATGGGTTGTATTGTCAACGGTCCTGGTGAAATGGCTGATGCAGATTTTGGTTATGTCGGCTCAAAGCCCGGGATGATCGATCTTTATGTGGGCAAAGAGTGTGTCGAAAAGGATATTAATTTTACTGACGCCGATGATCGTTTGATTGATTTGATTAAAAAGCATGGGCGGTGGGTAGAACCTGAGCTTGTCGAGAAATCAGCGCTTGTTGAAAAATGATCTAGTCATTACGATGAAAATTAGACTTTATATAGAGCATTATCAATGCTTTGCAGCAAAGTAGTTTGCTTTGAATTATCTTCCTGTAAAGCCTTTATCATAGATTGGGTGAGCTCTTTTCGAACGGGTGATAGAAAGTTTTCACTACTAGATGCGGCCAAAAATGCTTTGATAATTTCTTCTTTAGCATTAGCACCTGTTCTTAAGCGCTGAAATTCTTGTATACCAATCACTTCTTTAAAAACTCCTAGGATGGCACCATACTGGATATTAAAGTTTACTGCCTGATCCACAGTCGCAATTAAGCTTGATTTAACATTAGCTTGTAAATCGTTATTTAGTTTTTTTGCAAGGTCAAATTCTTGCTTTGTCATATTAGCTTGTTTATTATTTTCTAAGACATTCATCTTACTATTGAAGTTTGATTTTAATGATGAAGATATATATTCGGTGGTTTGTCCAGAAGCCAGGCCATCGAAAATGATTTTATCAAAAATTTCAGGATCAATAATCTTTCGCATTACATTAAAAGATAACAAACTCATCGGCTGACCAATAACTTGCCCCAATTCTGCTTTTATTTCTATAGAACGGGATTCAGGAGGAAGTAGATCCATGCCAAATAATTTGCGAAATGAATTTTGTATGCTGTTATTTTCAACTCTATGGCGTAGTACTTCTGCAGCAGTGGCAATTTGACTGGAAGGTTGAAATTTTTTAGAAGGGAATAAGGAAACTACTGTCGATCCACCGAGCGTAAACCCACCAATATCTGCACCAATTTTTTGAATTCCTGAAGTTTGGATAACTTTTATAGATTCAACTTCTCTTTCTTTTTGTGCTCGCAATACCGAGGCATCATCCTTTGCCGAAACCCCTTCTGGACCAACAAATTCTTTACTTTTGCTAGCTCCCATACTGCCAAAATCTGTGCCCATAGTAGCGTCTCCCACTCTAGCAGTCACAGCCACATTATCAACAGCTGTTGCGCCAATAAAGGCATGAAATGAAACACCACCCTCTTGATCGCGTACCATCATGATGTGACGGTCATTAGTAGCTAAAACTTCGGCCCGATGTTTTAAAGCATTGCGACTAACTGATCCTACACCACCTTGCACAGAGATGTAAGAAGAATCTTTTTTGCTTGGATCGTTTTGATAAAACTCAAGTAGAGCGGAAAGTTGTTCTTTTTCAGATACATCGGCAGTAGTGAGCATTTGCTGTAATGTCTTGACTGATTCTTGCCGGTTGAGCACAGTTCCATTAATGCTAGCGGCATAGTGATGAATATCTTCTGGAGCTAACCGCTGCACAAACATTTCCCAATCCTCTTTATTAGCTACCCTTGCCATACTTTCCAAAGTTAAGCGATCGGCCATGCGGTGCGCTTTAGCCGGATCGTTCTTTTTGATCTCGTCAAGATCTTGGGCAGTAATAACTGTTTTAAAAGATTTATTAATCACTTCTGGTTTGCATCCCAACAGTGATGACACCGAAAAACCAAATTTTGTGCTATGCACTGTTTCTTTGGCGGCGGCGGCGGCATTTTGCTCTGAATCCTCCAGTAATTTACCTACTAATTCAAAACGTTTACCAGCTTCGCCAGCTTTAACATGATAATTTGATAATCTATTAAATGAATTGGAGATGATAACGGCGCCACTACCTACTGTATCATCGATTTGTGTTTGAAACTCTTGTGCTTCTTTTAATAAAATTTCTTCGGCCAGGGGAGTCAGTTTGCGTTGAAATGCTAGATCTCTACTTTCTTCAGCCCTAAAATCGGTTACAAAAGTTTCTCCATAAGCGTAAAGCTGGCCCTGTAGATTCGATTCCAGTGTTATGTGCAAAGTTTTAAAAAAAGCGGCAATTTGCAAAGGGGTTACGTTTTTATCTTTTAATTTTTCACGATACTTAGTGATTTGCTGATTTAAGTAATTCAATCCTTTATCGATTAAATGTGAGTGGGCATAGAGCAGATCGATTTCACGGTCTATAGGCCCACCCTCTTTCATAAGTACAATATTGTGTTGGCTTAGTAACAAATGCATTTCTTCGGCCGTTAATTCTTGCCCTATGAGTGCTGTTTGTTCTTCAATAAGTGCAGTGGCTTTGGGAAGATCGGCGTAATTAATTAAAAGTATATCGTATTTTTTAAAATTTGTTTGTGTATTTTTAAAAAAGTAATCAATAAATAAAATTATTTTAAAAAAATTTACAATAGTTTGAAAAAGTGAGAAGGTTTGTTTTATGTTTTTTAATTCCGCCATCGAAATACGGGTAATTCGTTGATTTAATTCTAATTTTAATAAATCATTGATACTGTTATCTTTCCGATAAGCCACACTCAGTGCTTCCAAAATATCATTGCGTTTGATCATTCCAGCGGGACTATTGTCAGGGTAATGGTGGCTATAAAGAATTTTTAACCCTCTACAAGCGCCGATAATAATTTCGCGCTGATCTTGATTAAATTTTTGAGGATCATCAACCAGCTCTTTAGCGATTCCCTCTAATAAGGGCTTTAGTGATTGAAATTCATTCTCATCGTTTTTAGCGCCATTAGTGCGCAAAGCTGCACTAAGTTGTTTTAAATTTTCACTAGAAATTTCGTTTGTTCCTACCAAATTGTGCAGGGCGGTAAGAACATCCCATGCTGGTGTAGTGGGTATGTTGGCGCTACTGGTGGTAACTTGGTAAGTTTCACCAACGGCGCCTGGGTATGAATCTGATATATTCATAAAAAACTTAATTTTATAATTTTTATGCTAATAACATCTTTTCTTTTATACTTACAATTATATACTATTTTACAGTTAATTTAAAACTTTTATTACAATACGGCTATTTAAATTAAATTTTTTTTAAAAGCCATTAGTTTGGTAAATTATTTATGATCGAGAATAGTAAAATTTATTAAAGCATGCCAATGCCTATTTGAAAGAACAATTTTTTGAAAGGCAAACGTAATTATGCAAAGTGTACTAATTATTGACTAAAAATTTATTTAAAAATTCTGTAAAATACCTGCCCGTTTTAGAGCTATAAAGCCCACTTAAATGCATGCCTGGGACAGTATAACAATCTTGCTGTGCTCTTATGGCCATGCACTCATATGGGGCGTTCCAATCATCTTTTGGAATAATCTGTACAAGCGGGCATTGAGTATTTTTAAGTATGGCCTTGTAGATATTATCAATGATGGGTTTTAAATCTTTATCAGAACGATTTTCAGGAAATTTTAAACAGCCCGCTAATGCACAAGTTACTTTTATTTTTGGATCAAGCAATACAAATTGCCGGTCTGCAAAAAGCATGGCGCTCTTGGAGTGACCAATCCCTAAGACACCGACAAATTTACCCTGATGCTCTTTTACGATATTAGACTTCTTTCGAAATTACATTTATTTGTTAAAATTGCCTTTTTTGGCATCTTTAATCCTAAATTTTTCGACCATATTGCCAATATGCTCTTAAAATTTGGAATCAAATCTGCTCAAAAAACATCAATTTTTCCAAAAAAAGCCAATTTCTAAAGAAGTCTATTTTCAATTTTGACTATGGCTTCTCTAACAAGGTTGCCCTGAAGATAAAACTGCTCAGCATTTTCTACTCCTGGTATGTATAGACTAAAAATGGGTCCTGTTTGCCTCTGTGCAAGATCAATGAGTGGCAAAACACTGAATGGATGTCCATAATCACCATGACTGAACATAACCGGGGAGAAATCTTTGCCTGATTCAATTTGATCACAATTTCCATGAATATTCAGATAGGCCAATTTTGATACTTTTTGAAAAGTAGCTACAATGGGAATTGTTTTTATCTCTTGAGTTATATATTTGCGCCACACCCACAAAAGGCTTGCTGGCAAAACATGTCGTAGTGTGGCATAAGCTTCTGTTGCCACAATATCAATAACCTTTAAAACGTCTTTTATGATGTCATAGTCAAAAAAAGGTGTTGACTTGGCATTACTTACTCCCTGATTCATGAGTGCTACTTCATTTATATGTTTAAGGGCTGCTATTAAAAATTCCAAACATTAAACTGATATTAACAATTTTGTAAAAAAATATAAACTCAAAACTAAGGTTATTAAGCTTTAAAAGTCTAAGGAGATAAAATTATGTATATTTCAGCTTCACCATTTTCTCTTGCAGAAAACTTAGTTCAAAAACAGCCGCAATGCGCTGCACCACTATATGATAAAATGAGTAGTATTTTAGAGATACATTTGAGTAGAGATACAGCTAATTTGGTTGTAGAATATACTTTAAATTTAGAAGAGTTAGTTAAGAATGGTTTTTTAGAGCGTTTGAAAATGCTATTACTATGGGGGCACTTTCCAAGCCTTAAGATGCCAGCTATCTATTGTAGTATGTTAGCAGCAATTTTTGGTAAAGATGATGTTTTACATTGGCTTTTAGAATCTGGTTATTTAAAAAAAGAGGTGACCGACCTAAACGCAAATTTTTCCGTAATGCAAATGCTCTATTTTCAGATTGTCCGTTGTGCTTATTTAGCAGGGCATGAGCACATTTTAGCGGTACTCGTTAATTTTCCAGTTGTTGATATTCCTGATTTAGAATCGTCTGAAAAAGTAGCATTTTGTTTAGCAAGACAACCCCCTAGAGATATTGAATTGCGTAGTAATTTGATTGAAGCACGCAGTTATAAAGAATTAGCGGCAAATTTACAGAAAATTTTAAATACAAGTTACGGTTTTGATACTGTTTTTGGCGAAGATGCCTATGTCACATTTAGTGGTTGTAGTGTTTTTTTACTTGAGCAGGAGGGGTTTTTTGATTTTATCAATCTTCTTGAAAAAGAGAAAGGTGTGTGCGAATATTACTTACATAAAAGAAACTTATCGAAAGCTATAAAATTTCTTGATATTCCTTTAAAAAATAAAGGACAAGTGCGTGCAGAGAATTTACATTTGTATTTTGATGTATGCAATTTGTTTATTTTAATCTCAAAAAACGTGCATCTAATAAAAGAGCGTGAAGCTATTGCAAAATGTTTAATTTGTCCGCAAGCAAATTATTTTGCCAAGCTTGCTATCGCCAACCATGAGGCAAGCGATGAAGAAGTTTTTTATGCCCTTTTGAAAGATTATGTCAACTATCGTCTTATTCATCCCATGGGGGCGATTGATATCTTTAATAGAATTTAGATGAACTGTCAGATTGGCAAGATTTGCTATCTTTAATCCCAAATTTTTCGATCATATTGCCACTATGCTCTTAAAATTTGGAATCGAATCTACTCAAAAAATATCAATTTTTCCAAAAAAAGCCAGTTTCAAAATAAGTATATTTGATTTTTGAACTTTCTGGTTATCTAAAAATATTATATACAGATATCAAAGCCTGCAATTTACTACCCGTAACTAGAGCTTACTTTGGGGTGAAAGTAAATTGAAATAAATTTGGAGGGTGAATGAATTCTAACAATTTTGGAACGCGCCTAATCGGCGGTATCGTCATTGCATTAATTGGTTTTGCGATTTATATGAGCCAGACGCAGATTAATCCAGTTACTGGTGAAAAACAACATATTTCTATATCGCCAAAGCAAGAAATTCGCTTGGGTTTGGAATCGGCTCCTGAAATGGCACGAGAAATGGGTGGTGAAGTGCCATCGACAGATGCACGCACTATTGAAGTGCAACACATTGGTGAGTATATAGTCAGTCACACCAATGCCGCGCAGAGCCCTTGGAAATTTAAGTTCCATTTGCTTGCCGATCAAAAAACGATTAATGCCTTTGCATTGCCAGGTGGGCAAATATTTATTACCTTGGGTCTGCTGAATAAACTGCAAAACGAGGCACAATTAGCTGGTGTCCTAAGCCATGAAATGGGACATGTATTAGAGCGGCATTCGGCACAACAAATGGCTAAAAGTCAGTTAGGTCAAATGTTGGTTGCGGCTGCTGGTACTGCGGCAAGTGATCCTAATGGCTCTGGCGCTTCTAATAGCGCTACAATGATTGCGGCCATGGTAAACCATATGTTTCAATTGCGTTATAGTCGTCATGATGAGTCAGAAGCAGATCAATGGGGGCTAAAATTAATGGCACAGTCTGGTTTTGATCCACGCTCCATGATTAAGGTGATGGAGGTTTTAAAATCATCAGGAGGTGGTCATGGTGCAGAAATTTTTCAAACTCACCCTAACCCCGATTTGCGCATTAAGCAAATTGAAGCTTATTTAGCTGAACATCCACCCGCTGCAAATCTTTCGGAAGGGAAAAATCTTAGTGAGGTATTTCAAAAAAGTAGCTATTAAATATTTTAATCGAAATTTTGAGTTTTAAGTAAGAGTGATTTTTTAGTTAACGCATAAAATTGTTTACATTCATCATTTTGAATGATATATTGTTATAATAAATTTAAAGTTTTTTGCTAATAATAGTTAGGATAAACACACACTTAATTACTATCATTATAAGGAATGAAATATATGCAATTTTTATGCGAGCCAGCTCAAGCCATAGTGTTGAGTTATATTCCTATTGGTGGAGATGGAGATGAGGATATAAAAAAACTGAACCCCTCATATCTTTATGGCAAAGTGCGCCAAGATGTGACTAAGGCAGCAATAGAATTATCCGCTACTCAACGCTTACAAGAAATGCCTCTTTATGATTTCGTCACTTATGCACAAGCATACCCAGATACGGATGCCGAAAAATATTTGCGCGATCATAAATTTTCAATAATATACTCAGAAACTCAATTTGCCAAAGACAATCCTACCCTAACGGCCAAAGATTTTCTAGCAAGACATATATTTACCGCGTTAAATTCCTATAATGAATATAAAAAAGAGCATCCACACACTTCAGCTGAACGCTATTTGATAGATTATGATTTTGAGCAAAGATTGGAGACACTTACCCCTGATGAAATCCATGAAATCATGATTTTAGCCGAAGATAGTGCCCCTATCAGCTTTCAAAAAATTGCAGTAAACATCTCTTATGTGGCAAGAGAAATATTAGCGGAACTAGATTTTTTATTTGCTGCTAGTATTGTTGTTTGCAGTGGTACTATATTAATTGCATCATTTCTTGCTACATTTGTAGGCGTTATATTGTTGGAAGAATCAAAGAATTTTATTAGCATACGACGCATTTTTGATAAAAATATTGAATTAGCGATTACTGCGGTCGGTCGTTGTTTTTTTAAAAATTTTGATTATGAAGTTGTCGTAAATGTTGCCGGTCTTTGTTACTTAGCCCTTCAATTACCACTTATTCTTGCATTTTGTGCTGAAATGGAGGAGGAGAATGAGGGATATAGTCTATTATTTAATGCTGCGCGTATCGCTAGTTTTTCATTTTTAGTACTATCAAAAATGCCTTTGGTTTGTGTGGAATTTTATGAGGAAATCTTCTTTAGCGCCGTTAAGTGTAATTGGTTAGAAGCAAGTGTGAATGCTTTATCCCAGTCTTTTGATGAATTTTTTGATAGTAATATGGATACTATTAAACAATTTAGTGAAAAGCAATTGCTTAATATCCAAAATTATCAGAAGAACTATCGCCTCGAAAATGCCAAGGAATTGTGGGCTACAAGAATAATGAAACCTCTAACTTTAACATAGTGTTAGCAATCTGAGTTTTGAGACTTTTTGTCCTTTCAATTAACGCCAGTTTTGGATAGATATTAACCTATTAATCTGTATTTTGAGCTTCTTCCTTCTCTGAGGTATTTTAAAGGGTAAAAAAATCAGGTTTAGAATAATCACTACTAAAAAGGTTTCCATCATGAAAAAAATAGCTCTATCCCTATGCTTATTGTTTGCAAACTCACTACTAGCAGATCTTGTAATTGAAAATCAAAAAACCAATTCATTAACCAGCTTAAATGTGACATCAAAAAAAGTTTCACTAGACAATTTCGCAACACCTGTAGAAAAATTGCAAGCCATTCATTCTAGATTAGCACTACTTCATGGTAGCTTCTCTGAAGAGTATCCTGAACAATTAATGTCTGCGACATACTTGACTAAAGATAATAAGGTTCTTGAGATTGGTGGAAATTTAGGAAGAAATAGCTGTGTCATTGCTTCTATTTTAGAAAATGAAAACAATCTGATTGTCGTTGAGTCTTGCGTAGAAAGCGCGCAATTACTTACAGAAAATCGCGATTACAATCAATTAAATTTTCATATCGAAGCTTCTGCGGTATCAAAATACCCTCTTATTCAGTCTGGTTGGACTACTATTCCTAGCGATCTTGATATACCAGGATATTTCCGGGTTAATACTATCACTTTTCAAGATTTACAAAAGAAATATGACATACAATTTGATACCTTAGTGGTAGATTGTGAAGGGGCGCTATACTACATCTTAAAAGACGATCCTGAAATTCTAACAAACATAAAAACAATTATTATTGAAAATGACTTTGTCGATTTTACCCATTTGCATTATGTGCAAAATTTATTTACCCGCTATGGATTTCAGTTAATCTATAATCAAGCTGGTGGCTGGGGACCATGTTACAGCTGTTTTTATCAAGTTTGGAAAAAGTAAAATCGTTTTTCTCTAAGCTTATGTTATATCGTTGTCTACGCTGAAAACTGAATATGGGTAGGAAAAAATTAAAAGATTGGGAATGATTATGAGAAGCTTGCTTAGCTGTTGTTTTCTGTTCTTTTGTTTGATTTTTCTATCACTATCAGGCAACGAGGTTACCCCTGTGATCAAAGTATTTAGCAACCAAGAAGATTCTAGCTGGGCCTGCGCGAGATACTTGGTTGATCTGATAAGGACAAGACAAGAGGCTGGAAAACAAACTGTGTTGGGTCTTGCCACAGGGAGTTCACCAATACTGTTTTACAAAGCCTTTAAAGAGATTGTAAAGAGTGAAAATTTAGATTTATCTAATGTCATCACATTTAATTTAGATGAATATTGTGGGCTTGAGGGTTCGGACTCGCACTCTTACTATGCTTATATGTTTACACATTTATTTGACGACCTGCTTTGGTCTCCTGAAAATAGCACTGGTTTTCGTTTAGAGAATATTCATATTCCTAATGGCTATGCCAAAAAAGAAAATAATCTTACGGAGCTTGAATTAAAAAAGCTCAGAGAAAAATTCCCCAAAAATAAAAATCAATCCGACCAGAATTTGACGCTCCAAGAAGAGCTGTGGATATTAAATGAACGGGCCAACACGTATGATGCCTTGATTAGGGAGCTTGGCCCGATTAACTTTCAAATTTTAGGCATTGGAGTCAATGGGCATATAGGTTTTGCTGAACCATCATCGGATTTAGATGGGCGAACTATGCTGGTAGAGCTTTCAGAGAGTACTAGAGCCAGTAATGCACTATATTTTGATGATTTTATAGAACAGGTTCCTACGCATGCCATTACCATGGGGATAGGTACAATTTTGGAGGCTGAGTGTATAGCTCTACTGGCCTTTGGTGAGAGGAAGAGTAGCACTATCGAAAAAGCTTTAAAAACACCTATTAGCACACAAATACCTGCCTCAGCGCTAAGAAAACATACCAATGTAACTTTTTATTTAGATAATTTAGCTAGTGGCGATTTAATGCAACACAGTGTTATTCGCTATTATAACGGGAGGGTGTTGAGAAACCACGCTTTGCTTGCCGATGATCTATGGGTTAGGGCAGGGAAAGTTATAGCGGCGCTGCCAAAAGCTGATTTTCAGGTAGATTTGCAAGGATTAATCGTCGCACCAGGCTACATCGATTTACAAATTAATGGTGCTTTTGGCATCGATTTTGCTGCGCAGGCTGATAAAGTACAACAAGTAGCACAGCTTCTGCCACAATATGGCGTTACAGCATTTCTACCTACTTTAGTTTCCTGCACCAAAGAACAATATACACAGCTATTACCTTATCTACAACCGCAACAAGGTGGTGTTTATGGATCTTCTATTTTAGGAATCCATTTAGAAGGGCCTTATTTTGCTACTGGTAAACATGGGGCCCATAATCAAAGTTTAATTAGGTCAGAAATAGAACAAGACCTACAAAACTTTTATGGTAATCTTGCGGGAGTCAAGATGGTAACACTGGCACCAGAATTGCCCGGAGGGTTAGCCACAATTAAGTACCTCAAATCGCAAAATATTATTGTTTCAGCTGGTCATACTAATGCTAGCTACGAAGAAGCACAGGCAGCCATGGCAGCAGGTGTTAATATGGCCACTCATTTATTTAATGCTATGCCAACTCTTAATCATCGCCATCCTGGTATCATAGCAGCAGTACTGACCAATGATGCTATGTTTTATTCAATCATTGCCGATCATATTCATGTAAAACCTGCCATCCTTGAGATAGCCTGGCGCTCTAATCCAAAAGGTCTATGCCTAATCACTGATGCTATGCAAGCTTTGGGTCAGTCGCATGGCGCTTATTGTTTAGGGACAATGCGTGTGGATGTTGGGGCCAATGGAGCCTATATTGAAGGAACACAGACAATTGCCGGAAGTGTTTTAAGCTTAGATGAGGCGGTACGTAATTTTCGCAAAAGTACTAATTGTTCCATTGAAGAGGCAATAGCTGCAGCCAGCTTGCGACCAGCTCAAGTTTTAGGAATAGACAACAGTAAAGGGCAGTTGGAGGTAGGCTTTGATGGTGATTTCATTGTTTTAGATGACGATCTTAATGTGCAAGCTACTTTTGTGAATGGTCAGCTAGCTTGGCATGCATCCAACCTTGAGTTGGTGGATTATAAATAATACCTCCATCTATTTATAGTATCAAATAGTTCCATATGGTCATAGCGATTGTGACTAACTAGTATTATATATTTCTCAAAACTCGCTTTAGAACTGGCTAATAAATTCTGGTACGCTAATATTTACTCCAGGCAAATGTTGATAAAAAAAATCTTCAGGTTGGACTCTAATCATATACGACCAATGAGATAAGCCTGTAAGACTGTTTTCAGCACTATTCATTTGCATTAGAAAGAAATATTTTCCCCGTTCTTTTTTGAAGGTTCCGATACCATTAACAATATCAGTATTTTCTACATCGCCAGAAGTGGGATAAAAAGCAATATAAACATTGCCATCTGGTGTAATGGAACCTACAATTTCCCTATGAGAACTTGGAGTGCCATTAAGAGAAGTATAGGAGTCTCCAAAAAAATATCCTTGATTAAACTCGTTGATTATCCAAACAGTCTGGTCAGAAACAGGTATTTGAGAGTTATTTAAATGTTCATACGCCAACAATGTTGAGGTAGGAACAATCCAGACAGAATTTTCAATATGTTTTTTGTAGCCACAACCCAAGTTTTTTAAGATTTTACACTCTTTTATTTTGTCTTCAGAAAACAGAGATTGATTGGCTATAAAAAAACATCCGAACAAGAAGATTTTAGTTAATAAATTCATTGTTACCTTCTTTTTCACTCATTAAAATCATATTTAGCAATTTTAGCCAAGAGACTTCTTGCGAAAAAATAAATGGCCACAAGCAAGAATTATAGACAATAGTTTTAACATGTCAAAAACCTTAATTTAATTCGGCGCGATGTGTTTTTTTGGAATTTATGTTGGATATGATTTGAAAAGTGCTTTTGTAGCTTCCTAAAGATCTTTATATTTAGAAACTTGCTATAATCTATAAAAACAAGTTATAATTTTGTAATTTAAGTTTAAAAAGTTTATCTATTTATGAGTTGGTCGATACAAGAGCTAGTGCTTTCTATAACTTCATTAGGGCATAGTGGAGAGGGGGTTGGCCATCTTGATGGTTACACTATTTTTGTAGATGGAGCGTTGCCAGGCGAGATAGTCAAGGTTTTGCTCTATGAATGTCATAAAAGCTATGGTCGGGCTAATTTACTTGAAATAATCCAACCATCACCTAATAGAACGACGCCTGTTTGTCCACTTTTTGGAAAATGTGGTGGATGTCAATTAATGCATTTAAGCTATAGTGAACAGCTGTTTGAAAAACAAAAACGAGTGGATGAGGCCTTAAAGCGGATAGGTAAATTGAATGTCTCTGTAGAACCTTGTTTGCCCTCACCACTACAACTACATTATCGTAATAAAATTCAATTACCTGTAAAACAAAGTATTAATGGCCCATATACTGGTCTATACGCTCGCTCGTCACATGATCTAGTTAAAGTAGATCATTGCCATATTCATAATTTGATTGGTGAAGAAATTTACCAAAAAATTAAAGAACTGCTTTCTTCTTCAAATATAGAGCCTTATGATGACCAAAAAAAAACAGGTGAGCTGCGCAGTATTTTAATTAAAAGCTCGGTTAATCTAGGCGAAGTTTTAGTGGTGTTGGTGACAAAGTCAAATTATGTTAAAAATTTACACAATTTTGCCCAAAAGATTATGAGTAGCTCAACATTAATAAAAGGGGTAACTCAAAATATAAACGGAAACACCGGTAATGCTGTTTTAGGAAGCCAATATAAGTTACTTTGTGGCTCCATGTATATACGCGAATGCTTAAGTGATCTTTATTTTCACATTTCACCGGCTTCATTTTTTCAAGTAAATACCGGGCAAGCTGAGCAATTATATCAAAAAGCCTTAGAAATAAGTTGTCTTGATGGTTCGGAAAGTATTTTAGATGCCTATTGTGGCGTAGGCACACTTTCCTTATACTTTGCTCGGCATTGTAAAAAAATCGTTGGTGTAGAATGCGTTCCAGAAGCTATAAAAGATGCCAAAGAAAATGCACTATTAAATAATATTCATAATGCCAAGTTTATCTGCGCTTTTGCAGAAGATTACATAAAAAACATTCAAGTCATTGATTTAATAATTTTAAATCCACCTCGAAAAGGTTGCGAAAAAACCCTTCTTGAAAGAATAAAAAAAATAAACCCCAAAAAAATTATTTATGTTTCTTGTAATCCCTCCACTTTAGCGCGTGACTTAGCTATTTTGCATGCTTTTGGATACACTATTGAAATAGTTTATCCTTTTGATATGTTTCCCCAAACAGCGCATGTGGAGTGTCTGGTAAAACTAACGGCCAATTGTAATCATTAGACTTTCTTGTAAGGAGGATAAACATCTGTGATAGGGCCAATGCCGTTTAAAGAGAGCGATGAATTGCATTCACCAGCCAAAAGTGATTTGTGATCCCTCAATCCGCTAATATCGTTTCTTAAAAGATCATATGGGGGAGCCCCTTTGGTGGCAAAAATAGGGGTAGAGACGAAGTCAGGTTTTTTCCACTCAGTGACAATCATAGTTTTGGATCCTGTTAAATCCTTTATCTGCCTTTTTAATTCATTTGAGAGGTTTTCTTTATTTTTAAGTGCATCAGGTGTTGCGATATAGTGGCTTGTGATAACCTCTACATGTAAATTAAAATAGGCAAAATCTAGGACATTTACATACTCTTGCCAATCGAGATTTTGAGGAGAATAACCTAAAATAAAATAAATACTTCTTGTGTTTTCAAATCTAGTGTTGGTTTTTACTAAATTTGCTTTAAGAGCATTTAAATATTCTTGCAGTTGTGTACCAGTGTAAGCACCATCATCGAACATCAGAACATTGCTTAAAGGGGATGATTTCAAATGATTAAAAAGTGCTTCGCCAACAGCTAAAGTACTTCCTGAGCTAGCCTTTATTAAGCCTTTAGGCATTTTTTCTGATGGCAAAAAACGATAGGCAAGATCGGCCATCCATTCTTGACTTTTCTCTTCAACAATTAAAATCTGATATTCTCCCCAGTTCAATACTCTATCGCGGATTTTTTCACAAGAGCTCTTAATTGATTGGATAAGTTCGCTCAGTGTAATCACTCTCATATGGTGCATCACCCACCTTCCAGCATCTCTATATTCCTGTTCGAGAAGGTTAATTGCATCTAGTGTTGGATACAAGTTAACAATAGTTTGTTTTATGGGGAGTGCCGGAATAGGATGAAGTCCTATTTCTAAAGCTAATGGAGCTGTTATTGAAATATTTTTTTCAAAAAGTTTTAATCGTACCATTTCTCGGATTTTATGCCAGTGAGAGAATTTCTTAGCTAACTTTTTAGGTAGTTTATTTTGTAGTTCTACAATCGCTTGATGGTGTTTTAAGAGTGCATCAAGTTCAGCTGAGCTTGTATTTAAAATTTCAAGCAATTTTAAATAGTCTGAAAAACCCATCTTTTTATCCAGCGCCCATTTTTCTATATAGTGGGTGAGGAGAATTTTACATTCTATAAGCCTAAGGTCTTCACTTTTTGAGATAATAAGTTTTTCAATTTCGTCTAGTAACTTTAAACAAAATGTGCGAACTTTCACTCCTTCATGAATTAGAAGATCTTGAGTGTTTTGTGGCCCTAACATAGGAGGTATATTTACAACGACACCTTTTAAAGTTGGGAGAGGGATTTTTTTACGTGTGATTATGTAATTACTATCTTCAGCAACACTACATTCAAATACAGAATCGGCATATACAGCGAGCCCGGATTTCATGTTATGTCCGCAGATAGCAAGGCTGAGCAAATCAGCTTTGGCAATAAGGGTGGGGGTATCAAATTCTAGTGGAGAGTCTGTTACAAATCTAGCTAATTCATTTTTGTTTTTTGACGATTCATTTATCAAAAAATTGACAAAGATGGTTTCAATGAGAGCAGCTATGATTCCTAATACTGGAATTGCTTCTATTACAGCTATTGTACGATGTCCCCATTGACATATTATAAATTCGCTTTTATTTGATTCTTCCCAGTGCCTTTGTACCAAAGATCCACCCGTCAATGTAAAAGCACAAAACAACTTTTCGTTTGTAGTAAAATTTACCATATATATTAATCGTTATTGTTAAATAGCATAATTTTAATATAGTTTTGATTTTTTTGTAAGTAAAATCAAATCTATTTTGTGTTTAGTCGGTTATGTTTATTTTTTTGATTTAAAAAACTAATCTGCTTTGAAAGCTCTCAATAATGAAGAAAATTATAGCGTTATGGTTAAATAGCCAAGCGTAAAAAATCAAAAAATTTAAGTGCTTTACAAAATTAATACGTGTACGTACAATGTGTGTATGTAACTAAATTTAGGAGAAAAAAGTTATGTTTAATCCTACACTGGGAATTACGTTATTGTTTGTCACCAATCCGCAGAAAAGTAGTCTTTTTTATCAAGAAATTCTTAATCTAAAACCGATTGAAGAATCACCCACTTTTGTCATGTTTGCATTGAAAAATGGTATTATGTTGGGCTTATGGTCTAAGTACACCGCTGAGCCTCGAGTAGAAGTGGCTGCGGGAGCGCTTGAAATATGTTTTCCTGCAGAAAATGTAGATGCTCTTTATGAAGAATGGGGAAAAATGCATGTAACAGTTGCTCAAAAGCCTACCGACATGGATTTTGGGAGAACTTTTGTCATTCTTGACCCTGATGGGCATCGAATCAGAATATATAAGCTGTACGAGGAATAATAATTGCAAAATATTGGATAGGATGGGAGAAGCTTATTCAGAAATTCAGTTGAAAGATTGCCAAAATTTCGTTAAGCTTTTAGGAAATTTAAAAATTGAGGCGGTATGTTTTTAAGAAAATTGTTTATTTTAGTAATCACTCTCCTTCCATTTCTAAGCGAAGCTAAAATTATTGAAACGATTACCATTAAAACCGTTGTTCCTTTGATAGATGAAGATACATGGCTTGTAGTGGATCTTGATAATACAGTATTTGAAGGTAAGCAAGCCTTAGGGCATACTGAATGGTTTTACGATAAAGCTTACGCACTCATGAAAGAGGGAATGACTCTGGATGAAGCAACACGAGAATGTTATCCTATGTGGATTGAAATACAAAAAATATGTCCTGTAAAGCCTGTAGAAGATGTTTTTATCCCAGCTTTAAAAAATGTTCAGCAACGTGGAATTATTGTTATGGGGTTAACGCATAGACAACCATCACTTGTTGATTCTACCATTAGTCAATTAGCTTCACTGGGCTGGAGCTTTCAACCCACAGCTCCGGTAAAAAACATTTTTGCTGTGCCTTCGTCTACTCCAACAATTTATAAAGAAGGTATTTTATTCACAGGAGAATACAATAAGAAAGGAGAAATGTTCACCCGATTTTTGGCCATCATTAGTCAAAAACCAAAAAAAATTATCTTTATTGATGACAAAAGAAGTCATGTTGAAGACGTGGAAAGAGCTGTAACAGAACAGGGAATCGAATGCATTGGTGTGCATTATAGAGCAATTGAATATGCAGAAAAAGTTTATTACCCTGAAATAGCTGAGTTTCAGACAAAATTTTTAAAAACAATAATGAGTAATGAAGCTGCTATTTTGCTCATGCAAAATGAATTAGAATAAAACCCTAATGAAGGCTTAACGTTATTGCCCAAGCAATGTGGAATTGAATCATGAAAGAAGATATTAATTTTAAAAATGTCAGTATACATGACACTCCTGATCGTAGCCCTGGCTTTCTCATGTGGCATGTCAGTACTGCATGGCGGGCATCGATTGAATTTATTCTTAAATCGATGAATCTTACTCATCCGCAATTTGTCATTCTTGCAGCACTGGGATGGTTAACCAGCGAAGGGGATCGCGTTACACAAGCCGCTATTGGTAAAATGGCTGGTCTTGACCCCAACACAGTTTCTCAGGTTATCAGAGGACTTGAGCTCAAAGAGCTTATCGTACGTGAAAAATCTTCTGATGGGCGGGCGAAAAATCCCGTTTTAACAATAAATGGATCTGAAATTCTCAAGAAAGCATTACCTGCTGTGGAAGCAAAAGATGCAGAGTTTTTTTATCATCTTACTGAGGAAGAAAAAGAATATATGCTTGCCATATTTCATAAATTAATTCTTAAGCAACTCTAATATATCTTCTGTAATAGAGCTTTCATATTAACCTGAGTTTTGGGTTTATCTCTCTGTGACCTACTAGACATAGAATGAAAGGCAATTGAAAAACACTTTAAAGTGAGTTATTCTAAAGGTGGACGTCCCTTTAAGCATGAAAAAAGAGAAATCTTGAATGCAATTTTTTATTTATTAAGGACAGGTTGTCAATGGCGCTATCTGCCACAAGAATTTCCTCCATGGAAAACAGTTTATACATATTTTAGGGTTTTAAGATACCCTCTATAACTTATTTAAAAGGAGAAATCCGGCAATAAAAACTCTAGCAAAGATTATGCACGCTTTAGCACATTCATAAACGTAATCTAAAAAGTGCGTAGAGTTTTCCGGACTAGATTGGGTTTTAGGCGGTCCCATTTAAAAGAGCAATTGTTTCTCGCAAATTGCCATTTTGAAGCACTTCATCAGGTGTAAGATCACGTGAAAAATCGCCGCCTGCTACGAAAAAGTGGTCAATAGCTTTTGAATGTTTACCATAAGGATCAATATTGGTTTGCCACGGAGAATGCATACTAAAATTAAAATCTGAAAAACCCATTTTTTCATAAGCGACTACCATTTCGTCTCGTTCAAAATTATTATCACCGAGTGCAACTGTTATTTGGTTATCAACATGAATGTCATGAACATATTTTGCAAACTCTTCCCTTATAGGTAAAGTAGGATCACCAGGAATATGCGCATTGATAACTCTAATATCTCGACCATGACCTTCTCTGGTCCTAGAAAAAAGTGCATTTTGAAGAGGTCTATTGGGTACGCTAGGATATGAATCTCTTGTCACTCCAGATTGGTCAGAGCGATAAGTTAGTCTAGATTTATCAAATAAGATCACATCCTGGTCTACCCTAGGAGTTTCAAAACTTTTAACCATTTGCCAATGCGAAGGAAGCTTGTGTTGTAATGCTTCAAGGAAGGGAGCCCCACATTCCTGAAGAGCAACTACCTGTCCAGAATTCATCATTGAAGCAACCATATCTACAACAATAAGGTCTCTTTGTGTTAATCCATTCGACTGCACTACCTTGTCCAAATCACTGATCATAGACCCATTAAGCCCTTGAGAATCTTTTGTCGTTACCCATTCCATATAAGCGTTGTTTAGCACATTCCAACTTATGATTTTGACTCCATCTACTTCTATTCCTACTGGCAAGTGATCTGAGGGGAACTGCCATTTTTCATGCAATTCACCCACAACAACTCGTTTAACTGCATCTTCAATTTCCCATTGCCTTTGGAGTAGTTTGAAGTGAGAATAACCCTGATTAACTCTAACAGCTGCCATCAAAAGATTTCCGCATCCTTCTAATATACGCCCCTTCTTAAACTCATCTCTAGACGAAATCACAAGAGTTATTGCTTGCATTGCGAATGAAGCGATTGAGAGTTCAAGACCACCATGGCAAATAAGAACTAGATAAAATGCGTTATTTATAATTTTTGTTAGAGATACTAATGATGCTTCCAAATCTCCTTTTTTAAGGGATTGAACGAGGTCGCCTAATTCAAAAATAATATCTTGAGAAGTTGTTACGATCATCCCTATGGGATGAGCAAAAATTGTAGATGCTAAAGCAATAACAGCAATAGCTGTCTGTAAAACAGTAAAAGAAATTTTTTTGCAATTTTCTGATTGAATATCACTGATTAATTGATTAGAAAAAGTATAAATGCGTGTAGTGCCCATCACTAATGAAATAGGATAACTTAATGGTTTGTATAAACTTAAAAAAGGTAAAGCAACAAGAGCTACTTGTTTATAAATATTTGAAGATTCTTTATGAGGAACATCGATATCATTTGAGTATTCCCGATGATAATAGAGCGGATTAAAAGAACCCACTGGGTTTACAAAAGCTGTCATAAAAATCTCCATAATATACTAAAAAAGAAATTATAACATAAAATGTTATTAATTAAAACAAAAACAACAAAAAACAAATTATTTTATAAACATTTTAATAATAGACTTCTTTCGAAAGAAGTCTAATGCTGGTTAGTAGAGAAAAAATAGTGTCCGAATGCATAATTTGAAGAGTCCCTTTAGTACCTATCCGCAGCCATCTATAAAGGAGACACGTTTTGCAAAGATCTTAGGCTGTTTGCTGCAATGTCTCCTTATATATAGCTCTCTAGGCTATGTCAAAAATCAGTTGTTCAAGTTATGCTTAAGGTGAGTTAGTCATATCGGGAGGCTTTCTTTAAAGCTTTCCTTTATATTTTAGAGCTTTGTGCATCAGAAAAAAGTCCTCTATAAAACTTGGTTGCTTTGAGATTGACTGATCTCATCGCACTTTGCTGCCAATACGAAATCACTTTCAGATAGCCCATCAATTTTATGTGTCCATAGCTGGATTTTGACTTTGCCGTAGGTTAGAAGAATATCGGGATGATGTCCTTCTTGCTCAGCAATGGCACCAATCTTGTTAGTGAAAGCAAGAGCTTTGCAAAAATCCGAAAAGAGATACTCTTTTTCTAGATGATGTTCTTCGATTATCTGCCAATCATTGCCAAGCTGCTTATGCAGCTCTAGTAACTGACCTCCTTTTAATGGAGGTATATCTTTGCTACAAGGAACACATGTTTTTTTTGAAAGTTTGCAATTTAAATCCATAAAAGTCCTAATATTGGTTTGTTAATGATAAATTTTGAGCACATAAGTGGGTAGTCTTTTTCGATTGTTTTTGGAGGATGAAAACACAAAAATAGAATAGAGGTGTAGTTGCGACGCTAAATAAAGCTTTGTAGGCATAAGAAAAAATCATAATAGGTAATACGTGCTGCATCTCCATATTAAGCCCCCAATATAAAAAGATGATGTCGATAGCTATGGTATCTATCATTTGTGAAATGCATGTTGAACCGTTATTGCGCAGCCATAGAAGACGAGGGCCTGTCCATTTTTTAATCAGCGCATAAAATTGAATGTCAGCAAGCTGAGCAATAGCGTAGGCGGTGAGCGAAGAAAAAATACGCAATCCACTTAACCCCAGCACCATTTCAAATGCATTATGAGCATCTGACATATCTGTAGGAAGCCATAAAGCCAATTCGATGATTCCAAAACTTAGTAAATTCATTCCAAGTGCAATGTAGACCATAAATTTAGCTTTCTTGACTCCAAAAAATTCAGTGACAAGATCGCTTAGCAAGAAGGTAAGAGGGTAGGTCACCAAACCAGCTGGAATGCTAAAGCCAACATAGGGCAGTACGACCATCTTTGCAGAGATGATATTGGAAAGTACCACGATAACACAAAAAGCTGCACTAAGAGCGTGATAGACTTTTTCCATCGCTGGAAGTTTAATTTCATCTTTCATTTTTCAACCTCTAAAAAGGTCTGTAGGTCGGCGTCATTTACTTTCGGTTCTCCAGGGGCGACGTGGTCTAATTTTCCATCATTTAACCATTGTTCAAGTCGATCAACCTCTTCATAAAGATGCGCAAATGAATCAATCACAAATAAAAGAGGCTGAAAATGATCAATTTCAAATGATTGATTAATCACCCATTCGAGCTGAAAAGGAAGCCTTTGAACATTTGGAGATTCTACGCAATGTTCAATTTCACCAGCCGAGCTTAAAAGGCCGCTACCATATACACAAATACGCTCCCCCTCACGCATAAGCCCAAATTCAACGCTAAACCAAAAAAATCGAGATAAGGCTTGGATATTACTGCGGATTTTAGCCAGTTTTTCTTCGACATTGGTAATGTGCGCATGCCGCTTGGCTGCTATGTGAGCGAGTGAGCCAAATTTGACGAGTACATCGGCAAATGTTCTATCTGTATGCATGGGCACATGTCCTGCAATATCATGAAATATGTCGGGCTCAGGCAAGTAATTTAGATTATTGCTGTCTCTAATTGTAATCGTGGTCGGGAATTCCCTTTGCTTTAAGCTATCAAAAAATAGGTAGGTGGGCACATAACCACTAACTGCTTTTGCTTTAAATCCTGTTAGTGGCTCTAAAAATGCATTGATCTCTTCCATTCTAGGAATTCGATCAGGATTCAAACAAAGAGATTGAATCCCTTGCATGAATTTCTTATTGGCATATTTTCCCCACTTTGGACGCAAAAGAGCGTAAAGTTTTCTCCATGCATCTTGATTATTCTCATTGTATAGCTCATATGGCTGATGAATGAAGATTTGTCCCTTATTTTGGGCATTTTCGATAAACGAAGCTTTGGTCGTGGTCAAGCCATGACCTATTTCTGGCTGTTTCATAAACCCCTCTAAATTTAAAAATAAATTTTTTAAAAAATTAATTGATAACATGAAGTAGCTATAGCCACACACATGCTATGTTAAAAGTGTATTCCACTGCCTTTAAGACAGATAAATACTGAAACTAAAATTGATAATTAATAAGAATAATAGGAGGAATAATAAGAAGAGACAAAAGAAGAGAGACTAGAAAAAAGAGAGGACGAAGCTATCCTCAAAGGAGGAGCTTGGGTCGAAG
>Ga0206860_10034_pt1 | contig 37462 bp, 43 predicted proteins | sample Alteio_BWOrgCont_44_FD_152624 | JGI IMG/M metagenome (GOLD analysis project Ga0206860, IMG submission 152624) | Enriched cells from forest soil in Barre Woods Harvard Forest LTER site, Petersham, Massachusetts, United States -... | ecosystem: Environmental > Terrestrial > Soil > Temperate forest >...
GCTGGCCTGGCTGGATGGCCGGCGCGTTTTCTACGCCGCCACGGGCGACGGCTCAGTCGTTTGCGTCAATGCTGGCAACGGCAATCCCATTTTTCAAATTCCGATTTTCAAGGCGGGCATCAACTCGTCGCTCTTGCTGCACAGCAACGATGAAATCATCGCCATCTACGGAACGCCTTATGAACCGGGGCAAATGGTCGGCCTGAAAATTCCCCACGTCACACACACCAATTCAGCCCAGCCCGTCATCGTGCCGCGTTCCTCCATCAAGGAATGTTCCCAAAGCGGTTTGCCGTCGGCGGTGAAGCCGGCGAAAATTCCCTGGGTGTCCTGGATGTAAACATTGCCCGTCTCCGGATCCAGCGTCGGGTTGGAAGTGGCGTAGCGCAGGTAAATCGTGTCACTCAGAAAATCGAGGTAAAGTTTTTCCCACAATTTCTTCCCGGTTTCGGAGTCGAAACAAGCCACGCCCTCCGACAAGTCCGGCCCTTCGCCCAGGTAGCCCATGATGTAAATTTTGCCGTTGGCGGCGACGGCGGTGGACATGCCGGGAAAATCGGCCGTCCACAGGGGTTTGGCGGCGTCGAGGGTGTCGGGCAGGTTCTTTTCCGACGAGGTGCCGTTTTGATCGGGCCCGCGCCAGCTATACCATGCGGCGGGGAAGGCCAGGGCGGTACCGGCCTGGCAGAAAAAAAAACCGAGGAGGCTCAAAACAACCGGTAATTTCAATTTCATAAATTAATGAAAGCGGCGGCTCATCCGGACGATTATTGTCTTTCAAGAACAAGGATATTATTCTACATCTCAGCGCGACATGCAACAGCAATAATACTTACACGTACTATTTTTCCAACCAGCCATGGCTGCCAAAAAAAAGACTTTTGTTCCCGCCGCATTGCCCATTGACGCGCCGGGCCGCCGCCGGCTGCCCATTCTCCTGCGCCATGCCTGGTACAGTTTGAACCAGACCTTTCGCCGCCGTCTGGCGCACAGCGGGGTGACGCCCGACCAGTTCACTGCCTTGCGCACTTTGTCGGAGCATGAGCCGTCGGGATTGACGCAGAGCCATTTGACCCGCTTGCTGGCCAGCGATCCCAACACCATCGGCGCGCTGGTGGAACGCATGGAGCGGTGCGGCTGGATCGCGCGCATGCCTTGCGACAAGGACCGCCGCGCCAACCGCCTGCGCCTGCTGCCGGCGGGCCGCCGGCAATACAGCCGCGTGCGGGAAATCGCCGTGGCGCTCCAGGCCGAGGTGCTGGCGAAATGGAGCGAGAAAAAGCGCGAGGAATTTTTAGAAAACCTGGCCTGGGTATCGGAACGCTGCCGAGCCCTGGCCAATGCCCCGGGCAAAAAACCGCGCCAAAAGTGATTCAGGCGACGCGCTTCAAGGCGCTTGCGGGAAGATTTGATAGAGGATCAGATAGACCGCCACGCCGGTGACGGAGACGTACATCCAGAGAGGCCAGGTCCAGCGGGCGATTTTTTTGTGCAGTTCGAAACGCTCCTTGAACGCGCGATTCAAGGTCATGAGCACCAGCGGCACGATGGCGATGGCCAGCACCAAATGGGTGAACAGAATGGTCAAATAAATCGGGCGGAACCAGGCCGGGTTTTTGAAGATCGTCACATGGTGGACGAAGATGTGGTAGGTCAGATAGCACATCAGGAAAATGACCGAGGTGACAAACGCGCCGATCATGCAATTGCGATGGGCGCGCATGTTTTTCTTCTTGATGAAAACATAGCCGGCAGTGAGGAGAATGGCGCTCAAGCCGTTGAGCGTGCCGTTGACGGCGGGTAAATCGTGCAGGGTCATATGTTGTCAGTTCATTCGCGCGTTAATGTTTGGGCGGCGGCGGCCACTTCCGCCACAACGTTCGAGTTTTGGCCGTCATAATAACCCCGGATGCGGCCCAGCTTGTCGAGCAGGACAAACTTTTCACTATGGATGAAAAGGTCGGTGGCACTTTCCTGTTCCGTGGCGGGTTTGTCAAGCACGGGAAGTTTGAGGCCGTCCACTTCCACGCTGTGCAGCGCGCGTTTGTCCCCGGTCAGGAAGGACCAGCAATTGTCCCGGGCCCCGAAGCGTTCGGCGTATTTTTTCAAAACGGGAGGCTGGTCGAATGCGGGGTCGGTGGTGAAGGAAACAAGCTGGATGGGCTGGCCGGCGGGCAGGGCGTCTTGAATCTCCTTCATGTGCGCGGACATGAGCAGGCATTGGCCCGGGCAACGGGTGAAAATGGTATCGGCAATCCAAATTTGCCCGCGCAGATCGGCCAGGGTCACGGTTTGGCCGTTTTGATTGGTCAACGTGAACGCGGGCAAAGTGGCGTAAACCGGCAGGGGTTGGCCTTTGAATTGTGCCGCAACGTATGCGGCCATGATGGCGAGCACGATAACACCCAGCCCGCCCCAAACGGCCCATTCAACTTTGCGCGGCGGCTGACTCAGAACGCCACCCTATTCGTAGCCGGCACCCGCGCCCGCGGTGGCGGTGGCGACGGACTTGCTGGCGACCCATTTTTGGTAGGCTTCGGCGGAAACAACTTTGATCGTGCCCCGCATGGTGTAGTGGCCGGAACCGCACAGTTGGGCGCAGTTGATTTGATAGGTGCCAATTTTGGCCGGAGTGAAATGGAGCGGGATGCGCATTCCCGGGATGGCGTCCTGCATGGTCCGCAACGGACGGCAGGCAAAGGAATGAATGACATCGAGGGAGCTGATATAGGCGATGACCGGCTTGTCAACCGGAACAATAAAATCAGAGGCGCTGACGACGAAGTTGTTCTTGTAATTCGGATCCTTCTTGTCGAAACCGAGGGCGTTGTCGCCAGTGATAAGTTTCGCGTCCGCCTTGACAAACACGCCGTTGGTTCCCGGGTACCATGCATTCCACCGGAATTGCTGGGCCACGACATTGATGACGGTCGATTCCTTTTCGCTGGGAAAATGTTCCACTGTCCGCGACCAGACCGGCAACGCCAAGCCAATCAACAACCCGGCCTCGATCAAGGCTACAATTCCCTCCACGTAAGTGGAGGCATGGTTAGTGACGCCGGCGTAATCGGCCTTGGGATTCCGCTTCTTGTTGAAACGGATCAGAACATAAACAAAGTAACAGAGCCACCCGGCGAAGAGCAGGAACATCAAGCAGTGGACCGCAATAATCAAACGATCCACATCGGCGCCTTGCGCGGAAGTGTTGGTGGGCAGACCCAGGAATGCAAACGAGCTATTCATCAATCCTTTGCGCTTTCCTCCAGCTTGGCAACCGTCGCCGCCCGCCGAGCCAAAAACACGAAAAACGTTGCCGCGGCGCACAACACCGTTCCGATCACTCCGAGCAGAACAAGAATGCCCGCGTTCATGCCGTGCGCCATCGGCGAATCGGATTTTCCGAAACAGGCGGCGCAGGCCAGAGCGACGCCATTGACCTGCATCAGAAAAATCATGCCTGCGCCAAGAAAAAGGATGCGAAGTATTTTCATAGATAGCTAATTTGCCGGAGTTTTCTCAAAATCGCCCTGGCATAGACGATCAGCAGCACCCCGCTCAGGCAGGAAACAGTCCCGATAATAGCTTCAGTGCGATCTTTGGTTGCCGAATAGTCGTGCCACAACCAGCCGCCCAGAAAAAAGGCCAGCAGGATGGAACACGAGATAAACACAATATGGACCGCTTTGAGTGACATAACTATTGATAGTGCACGACATTATCCGGCATCCGCGCCCAAAATGTGATCCCGATCATCACGACGAAAAAGACAGCCGTAAACACCAGAAAGCAATAAATCATCTTCTTTTCAGAAAGCAAGTGCATGAAGAAACCAGCCACCATGAACGCCTGCACCGCGGCGATCCCCAGCGTGATGGCCACGTTCAAGGAAAAGCTGCCGAAGTTCGTTTGTGACGTCCAGAGGGTCGTGAGAGTGCCGACGGCCACGGCAATGGCGATGATGATGTGCTGTTGCACATGCCTTTTGACATCCTGCAAGTCTTGTTCCGGGGTTTTATTCATACGCGATTATAAAAGATAGAAGGTGGGGAAAATAAACAGCCAGACCAAATCAACGAAAGACCAAAAAAGCCCCGCCACTTCCACCCGGTTGGTATATCGTTCCGGATCGGATTTCCACATGCCGTTGAGCGGCCCCCAAATGGCAAAAATTACCAGGATGCCGCCGATAATGTGGAGGACGTGCAAGCCCGTCATGGTAAAATACAGGCCGGCGAAATTATTCCGCGACGGGCCGTAATTGCGCATTTCGACAATATCCTTGGTGGCGATTTCGATTTTTTTCTCTTCGATATTGGCCGGCGGGTTCATCACCACGGCTTCGCTGGCGGGCCACCATCCGTCGATCACGACTTTGTCCTTGGTGGTTTCATCTTTCTGGATGTGGCCGTCGGCGATGCGACCGTCCGTCAAGGTGATCGTGTAATGATGAAATTTGCCGTAATACTCGTAGGATTTGATGGAAAGGAACGCGATGGCGCACAACATGGTGATGGCCTGGTAGGCGCGATATTTGTTGAAATATCCCAGCTTGAGATTGGCCCAGGCGATCACATTTGTCACACTGGAGATAATCAAGATGATGGTATTAACAGCACCCAGCCTGTAATCCAGCCAGTGCCGCGGCCACGTGCCCGGATCCGCGCCGACGCGCAGGAGGATGTAGGAGGAAAACAGCGCCCCGAAGAGCATTACTTCGGATGCCAGAAAAAGCCAGACACCGAGTTTGGCATTATACAGGCCGGTGTCTTCGCGGCGTTCAACCGTGTACGGGATGTCCATGAGTCAAAGGGGGCGATGTTTTGTCGGGATCGTTTTGGGGGAGGAATTCACGCGTATGGCCGGGAACGTTATATTCGTAGGGGCCGCGGAATACCTCGATCGGTTTGGTGAAATTGCCGTGTCCTGGCGGCGTTGGGGTCTGCCATTCCAGGGTGGTTGCGTCCCAGGGATTGTCCGAGGTGACTTTTTTGCCGTGTTTGATGCTCCAGAAGAAATTGATGATAAACGGAATTTGGGCCGCGGCGAGGGAGAACGCGGCGAAGGAAATGACCTTGTTCAAAAACAGGATGAACGGGCTCAATCCGGCGATGCCCGCCGCTTCCGCGTAAGTGGCGCCCCCGTCATACATGCGGCGCGACATGCCGGCCAGGCCCTGGATGAACATCGGCATGAATATGAAGTTGATGAACAACATGGACAACGCGAAGTGCACCTTGCCCCAATACTCGTTCATGAACCGTCCGGTCGCCTTCGGGTACCAATAGTAGATGCCGGCAAAAATGGCAAAAATAGTTCCAGGCGCCACCACGTAGTGGAAATGGCCGATGACGTAGTAACTGTCATGAAGCTGAATGTCGCTGGCATTGAAGCCCAAAGGCAGCCCGGTCAACCCCCCAATCCCGAACATCGGGAGAAAACCGACCGCAAAAAGCATGGGCGTGTTGAAGCGGATGGATCCGCCCCATAACGAGATGAGCAACGCGGTCAGGATGACGACCGATGGAATGGAGATCATCATCGTCGTGGTTTGGAAGAAAGTGGCGATGCGCGTGCCCATGCCGGTCAAATACATGTGGTGCGCCCACACCACAAAAGACATGAAACCGAGCACCATCGTGGCATAAACCTTCGAGCGGTAGCCCCACAAAGGTTTGCGGGTGTTGTTGGCGATTACTTCCGCGACGATTCCCATCGCCGGGAGAATCAGCACATAGACTTCCGGATGCGCCAGAAACCAAAAGAGATGTTGCCAGAGCAAGGGGCTGCCGCCGCCGGCGACGTGCAAGGCGCGTCCGGAAACCACCAGCCCCGTCGGCAGGAAAAAGCTTGTGCCGAAGGAATTATCCATCAATTGCAGGCAACCGGCGGCTTCGAGCGGAGGAAAAGCGAGCAGGAGAAGAAAAGCGGTGACAAATTGCGCCCAGACAAAAAACGGCAGCCGCATCCACGACAACCCCTTGGCGCGCAATTGAATGATTGTCGTAATAATATTGACTGAACCCAGCATGGACGAGGTGATGAGGAAAATCATGCCAATGAGCCAGAAGGTCTGGCCATTGGGATGGTGGATCGGATCGGCAATCGTGGACAGGGGCGAATACGACGTCCACCCGGATTTAGCCGCTCCACCCGGAACGAAAAAGCTGGCAAACATAACCACACCCCCCATGAAATAAAACTGGTAGCTCATCATGTTCAGCCTGGGAAAGGCCATGTCGGGCGCACCGATTTGCAGGGGCATGACATAATTGCCGAACGCGCCGGTCAGCAATGGAACGATAGCCAAAAAAACCATGATCGTTCCGTGCATCGCGCCGAAAGCGTTATACAAATCAGGCGACATCACGCCCTCCTTCGTGGCCATGTCCTCTCCCAGCATTTGGGAAAGCGCCTTGCCCACCACCGGAACTGGATGGCCGGGATAGGCCAGTTGCCACCGCATCATCAACATCAGGAAAAACCCGAAAAGCAGGAAGAGTAGGGCCGTGATGGCGTATTGCATCCCGACCATTTTATGGTCGGTCGAGAAAAAGTACGTGGACCAGAAGCCCGGCGCGTGATGGGCGTCGTGACCGTGCGAATCCGCATGTGATGTTTGCTGCATTTGCTGCATGACTACTTATTGCCCTGGCCAAACCAAGGCGTGCTGGGATTTAATTTGAATAAGCATCTTATGTCAACGTGAATCATAAATGCTTATCAACTTCTTATTTTGTCAAAAACCATTAATCCGAGTAATAGTGGTAAATAGAAAATGGATGCGTAGAACAGCGCCCGGGCCCGTCCCATCGTGCGCTGGCGGGCGAATTGAAAGGCGAACCACATAAAGCCAATCCCCAGCATCAACGCGCCGCAAAGATACACCGGCCCGACCAATTTAAACAAAAACGGCGACAGGCTGACCGGCAGAAGGCCGAGCGTATGACAAAAAGCCTGGCGCCCGGTGCGTTCCCCGGTGGGATCAATGGCTGGCAGCATGACGAAACCGGCTTTGGCATATTCGTCCCGGTACATCCAGGCAATGGCCAGGAAATGGGGTAGTTGCCAGAAACAGAGAATGGCAAAAAGCGACCAGCCTTCCGCCGAGATTTCACCTCGGGCCGCCGTCCAGCCCATCAGCGGCGGCAGCGCGCCGGGAATGGCCCCGATGGCCGTGTTGAGGGAGGTCACTCGTTTGAGCGGCGTGTAAACAAAAACGTAACTGGCCAAGGTGACAGCGCCAAGCAGGGCGGTCAAAAGATTCACCGTCAGAGCCAGCCAGATCAGGCCGGCCCCGGCGCAAATGCCGCCGATGATCAACCCCGCTTCAGGTGTCAGCCGTCCCGAAGGCAGGGGGCGGTCCTGGGTGCGGCGCATTTTGGCATCGTGCTCGAGTTCGAGCAATTGATTGAGCGCGGACGCGCCCGCGGCCAGCAAAGCGGTGCCCAAAAGGGTGCTACACATCAGCCCGTAGGAAACCGGCCCGCGTGTGCCAAGATAAAAACCAACCAGCGTCGTCAACAAAACCAGGGTGGTCAGCCGCATCTTGAATAATTCGCTCAAAACGGACGCCAAAGATTTCTCCGCGACAGGGGCGTCGGAGAGGGCGGGCGGCACATTCAAAGTTTGGACGTTGGCTTTCATAAGCGACTCAATGGCGGATGTTGGACGATGCCAGCAAGGAAGTCAGTTCATTTTTTTTGGCAACGTCGCATCCGCATTGCGTCACCGGCGCCAGCATTCGAAAAGAAAGAATGGAGGTCAAGCCGCCCGTGACCAGGCACAACGCGCCGCAGGCCACATGCGCCGTGGCGACATCGGCCGATTTGCCCGTCCAAATGGTGGCCGCGCCCAGAAAGGCCTGGGTCAGGACAAGCCCCAGCCAAAGAAAAGCCAGACGGGCCAGGGGATGACGGCGTCCGAAATAATGAAAAGCCCGCCACGCGCCCAAACCCACCGTGATCATAATGGCCAGGGCCGTAAGGCGATGAGCCATTTGCAATTCGATTTGGAAGGCGGTGATGGGATTGTCGCCGAAGATATCCTGGCGGTTTTGGTTGTAGCGCAGGACGGCGTCCGGGCTGGCATCGGGCCAGATTTTACCGTAAGCGGCCGGGAAATCCGGGATGGCAAGCCCGGCGTGCTGGTGGCGCATGGTGGCGCCGAGCACAAGCTGGCCCAGCACCAGGCAGGTGGCGGCGACAAAGAAAAACCGGAAATGGCCGCGGTCCGTTTCGGCCTGGACGGGCAGACGGCACCAAAAATCCGTTTGAGTGAGGGCAATGGCGGAAACGAGCAGGAGAAATAATTGGGCGAGGGTGGCGTGAAAAATTCCAAGGCGGGCGGCCAATTGTGTGACGCGCAAACCACCCAAAATACCCTGCGCCACCACCGCAATAAAGGCGCTGACGCCCATGACACGCAGCCAGCGTGGCGAAGGTTCTCCGGCGGGCCAGATGAAACTCGCGGCAAAACCAACCGCGCCCAGGATGGACAGGCAAATGTTTTCCTTGTCGTGGGCGGGAAATTTCAGGCAGGCGCAAAGGCCGGCCACGATGAAGATCGCTCCGCCCCAGCGCAGGACCGGGCGCGAATTGCGGCCGAACAACCAGAGCGCCAGGATCATGGTGAGGAAGCCGACCGTCGAGGCGACAAGCCGGTGGCTGTGTTCATAAAAGATGCCACCGAGCCATTTGGACGGGGGGAAAAAAAACATGTTATAGCCGTAGGTATTGGGCCAGTCGGGCACGGCCAAGCCCGCACCGTGGCTGGTGACCAGGCCACCCATCCACACGAGAACAAAGGTCATGCACGCGGTGAACACCGCGTAGCGCTTCAGGCAAACGTTATCAACCGGCTGCGCATTCACGGCCACTCACTTGGGAGCGGGCACAGCGACGGTAAAATCTGCGGTGACCGGACCGGCTGCCACGGTGATTTGTTTGGAGTCACCCGGCTTGCTGCCATCTGCTTTCAGGTGGTAGGCGGTCAATGTATAGGTTCCGGGCGGCACATTGGAAATTTTGTAATTACCGTCTTTGTCGGTCACGGCAAAGAAAGGGTTATCCACCACACCCACATAACAGAACATCCAGGGATGAACATCGCATTTGATCTTCACGAGGACTTCCGGCTTGGTGATGTTGGCAGTAAAGGACGAGTCGTTGACCTGGCCCTGGAACGGTTCGGCAATATTAAATTCCTGGTTGCCGTCAACGCGGGGCATGCCATGAATGTTGTGCATGAACGGATCGGAATTTTTAAATTTCAAGGCTTGGCCAACCATGACGCCGGTGACATACGGGTAATACATGCAGCCTTCCTGGTTTATTTCCGCCGCGGTGGTGGCCGCCGGGAATTTTTTCCCTTCCAAACCTTTGGAAATGTAAACAAAAACGTCCCCCAGCCCGTTGTCCTTGCCCACCACATACCAGCGCGTGGTTTTGACGGCGTGAGACAATGGGCCGCAAACATCACCGAAATCAATGGCTAGTTCCGTGGGTGGCGTTCCTTTCAAGGTGACCTTTCCGGTGACATCACCAGCGACGGCGATTTGCCAGGAACTCATCAGTGCAATTATAGTCAGACAGCGAGTAAAGATATTCATATTCATTGGTCGGATAAAACCGAACCAGTCTAAAAATAACCCGCCCAAAAACCAGCGCAAGCCATTTGTGAAACATTTCACAAACAGAACTTCTTCCCCGGGTTAGGTGGCCGATCAAGGCTCCAGCAGTTCCTGGATTTCCTCCCAGCTCAAACTCTGCATGAATTGTTCCTCGTCGCCCAGCATGGCTTGGGTCAGGGCGCGTTTGCGGGTTTGCAGGTTGAGGATTTTTTCCTCCACCGTCCCGCGCGTGATCAGCTTGTAACTCGTCACCACTTTTTTCTGCCCGATGCGGTGGGCGCGGTCCGTGGCTTGCGCTTCGACGGCCGGGTTCCACCACGGATCAAAATGGATCACTGTGTCCGCCCCGGTCAGGTTCAATCCCACCCCGCCAGCTTTGAGGCTGATGAGAAAAACAGGAATGGACGGGTCATCCTGGAATTTTTCCACGACTTGGGCGCGGTCTTTGGTCGAGCCGTCGAGGTAACAACAGGCGATTTGCTGCGCGGCCAGTTCTTCGCGCAACAGGTCGAGCATGTTGGTAAACTGGCTGAAAACCAAAACGCGATGCCCGCCATCCAGCGCTTCCTCGAGCAATTCCAGGAAAAGCTCCGTCTTGCCGGAAGGCGCGGCGGCGGGGCGGTCGAGCTTGAGCAGGCGCGCATCGCAGCAAATCTGGCGCAACCGCAGCAAAGTTGTCAATACGATCATCCGGCCTTGCGGTTTGCCATCGGCGTTGAGCATTTCGCGACGGCCGGCCTCCAGCACCTCCTCGTAGAGGGCGCGCTGGTCTTCGCCCAGTTCGCAGTAACTGACCTGCTCGATTTTTTCCGGCAGATCGGCGGCCACGTCCCGTTTCAGGCGCCGCAACAGGAAGGGTCGCAGCCGTCGCGCCAGCCGCGCCTGGGCCGTGCTGTTTTTATCGCGCACGATGGCCGTTTCGTAACGCTCGCGGAAATCCTGCGCCGTCCCAAGGTAGCCCGGCATGAGGAAATCGAAGATCGACCAGAGATCGAGCACGGAATTTTCCAGCGGTGTGCCGGTCAGCACCAGGCGGTGGCGCGCCCGGGTGGTTTTGACGGCCTGCGCATTTTGGGTCTGGCGATTTTTGATGTGCTGCGCTTCGTCGAGCACAAGGGTGTCGAATTCGATGCCGAGGTATTGTTCCGCGTCGCGCCGCAACAAGGCGTAGCTGGTGATGATCAAATCGTGCCGCGGAATTTGCGCGAACTTGTCGTGGCGTTGCGGGCCGTGCAGGGCCAGCACGCGCAGGCCGGGCGTGAACTTCGCCGCCTCTGCTTCCCAGTTAAAGACGAGGGACGTGGGGCAGACGATCAACGACGGGGCGGCGTCCGGTCTGTCGTTCATTTTTTTAAGCGCGTCGAGGTGGGCCAGCACTTGCAGTGTTTTTCCCAGGCCCATTTCGTCGGCCAGGATGCCGCCGAAGCCGTTGGTGCGCAAAAAACGCATCCAGGCCACGCCCTCCTTTTGATAAGGCCGCAGGACGGGCTCCAGCGCGCCGAGGGGCGGCGGGTCGAGTTTTACTTCGCCGCGCTGTTGGGCGGCGCGCCCGCTCCAACTGGCCGGGGCCTGCACCCGCCAGCTTGTTTGTTGACGCAAGGTCGCATCCAGGAAACCGGCCTGGGCGTTGTGCAAGCGATAGCCCCCGGCCTGTTGTTGCGGCGCGGCGTCAATCAAGACCTGCTCCAGCTCCTCGACCGCGCCGGTGTCGAGCAGCGCGAATTTGCCGTTGCCCAGCCGGGTGTGACTTTGCCCGGTGCGCAACAGGCGCTGGATGTCGGCGGGCGCAAGGCGTTCGCCGCTGGCGGTGTCGTAGGTCACATGCAAGTCGAACCATTGTTCGCCCGAGGGCGTGATTTGAAAGCGCGGCTCGACGCGTTCCAGATTCTGCGTGCTCCGTTCCAGGCGCTCTTCCAGCGTGACGGCCCATTCCTTTTCCAGGCCCGGATAATGGCGCGCGAAAAAATTCAGCACCGCGTCCTGTCCTTTCAGATGATAAAGCCCCTGCCGATCCGGCCCCATGAAACCGCCGTGCGCCAATCGCGCGAGGGCGTCCTGTTCCGCTGCCAAATCCCGCGCGGCCGGCGGCACGGACTGGACGGATTTCCCGCCGTAAAAACAATCCAGCCTGGCCTCCAACACCGCCAAACCGCCGGCCAGATGCAGCTTGAATTCCGGCCGCACTTTTTCGGTAACGAATTCGGCTGATGGCGTCCGTTCAGAAGCGGCACGCGGAGGAGAGGCCGGTTGCGGCGAAACTTCCGGGGCTGGCTTCTTCAGGTAATAAAACCCAACGGCAATCGAGTGGGCGCAGATCAACCCGCGTTGGCGCGAGGCGCGGCAGGGGCAAAGATTATCGGCGTCGGTGGCGCTGCGGATGACCAAGCCGGCGCGATACGTGGCGGTCCCTTCCTGGACGGAGCCCTGCAACTTCGGCGGCTCCCACTCGGCGGCGAGCACGCGCCCTGCCGCCACCAGCGAGCGGGCTTGCTTGACAGCATCCCACCCGGCCAGCTTGACCAGCAGCGCATCGGACAATTGCACATCGCTCATGGATTTATGATTTACAACCGAGGGAGGGGATTCCGGAGTGCTTTAGTTTGCCCTCAGCCAAACGATGCCAAGCAACAACAAGCTGGTTGCGACCAAAACGTAAGACAGCCAATAAATCCAGCGATGCTTCCGATCTAGCTGCATTGGCCCAAAGGTCCAAAACCTATGCTGCTTGTAAAGAGGTAGTCGGGCAACGAAAAGCAAGATGATGCCGAATACGCCGGCTCCTAATCCCAAATCATAGAGTGCGCCTATGTCGGCAGTCTTCAATCGCGTAATGATTGGCAACAAGAGTGCCGCAAACACCGCAATGCAAGGAACTGCGAGGTTCAGACAGAGAAGGCAACGCCAGTCCGGCGGAATATACCAGTCTGAGTTGCGTTTGTTCATGGCGCAAAATAGCTCTTTTCAGGTCAACAATCAACAGTTGAAGTTCTGACTGTCACGGCTCAATCACGGCCTTTCCGTTCACGGTGCGCCCGCGCAAGGCGGTGTAGGCTTTGCTCGTGCCGGACAGCGGATAAACTTTGTCAATTACCGGTTTAATTTTGCCGGCAGCCGCCCAGTCCAGCGTGGCGATGATGTCCTTGCGGTTGCGCCCGTAACTGCCCACGAGCTTTTGTTCCTTCACAAAAAACGGCCAGAGTGTGAGCGGCACTTCCCGTCCGCTGGTCGCGCCGCAGGTCACGATGGTCCCGCCCCGTGCCAGGCAGGTGAAACATTGCCGCAACACTTCGCCGCCGATGTGTTCCACCACCACATCCACGCCGTGCTTTTGGGTGATCTTGCGGATTTCCGCCGGCCAATCCGTCCGGCTCGAGTCCACCACGTGTTCCGCCCCAAGGTCCGTCGCAAAACGCCGTTTGGCCTCCGTCGAGCCGGTGCTGATGACGTGCGCGCCCAATTGCCGGGCAATTTGAATCGCCGCCGAACCGACGCCGCTCGTCCCGCCGATGGCCAGGACCCAGGCGCCGGGCCGGACTTGCGCGCGATAGGTCAGCATGTGCATGGCCGTGCTGCCCGCCAGCGTCAAGGCGGCAGCGGTGGTAAAATCAACCTTGTCCGGCAACCGCACCAACGCCGACGCCGGCACAACCACGCGTTCGGCAAATCCGCCGTCGCGCTGGATGCCCAGCAATTCGCCAGTCAAACAAATGGACTCCTCCCCTCGCGCGCAAAATTCGCAGAGGCCGCAAAACAGGTTGGATTGGACGGCGACGCGGTCGCCCGTGTGCCAATTGTTGACATCCTTGCCGAGCGCCAGGATTTCGCCGGCAACTTCGCAACCGGGGATGCGCGGCAGGGGGAGCGGGATGGGCAAATTGCCCTCTTCAAACCAGAGATCGAGCCGGTTCAACCCGCAGGCACGGACACGCACGACAGCTTCATCCGGCCCGGCCACGGGATCGGGCACGTCGTGATATTGCAATTGACCCGGAGCGCCGTGAGCGATGAGTTGGACCGCTTTCATGGCCGGAGGTCACCACACACTGTAGCCGGCGGCGGGCCGGCCTTTGCCGTCCAATTTATGGCATGACCACATTAAACCGCGCGACAGCAAGTCGAGATAGATCGGGTTCTCGGCCGTGGTCATATCGTGCCCGAGCGTGGTGGCGAAAACGCGGCCTTTGCCGTAAGTCTGGGTCCAGCAAACAATATGCATGCGGCCGTCCACCGGGCTTTTGGCGCTGAGCAGCGAATGGGAGTTGGGCAGAAATTCAATCGTCTGGTACAATTCATCCCCGTCTGTTTTCCAATGATCGGGCCAGCCGGCGAGGATCGGGCTGTGCGGATCCATCCGGACCACTTGAAACGGTTCGAACTTATCATGGACCTTCGAGCGCATGCCGACGCCGTTTTCCCATTCGTGAATCATGGGTTTCACGTTACGAAAGGCATGGACGGCGCAATGAATCATCACGGCAGGTTTGCCCGCGCGGATGGCGTTGAGGGCGTTCTCCAAATCCGCCGGGGGCGCGTCGTCCCAGCACAAATCATAAACCACCACGTCGTAGCCGTCGGCGAAGTTTTTGTTGGCCAGGCGGTCCATGGTAAAATCGACATCGAAGGAGACATTGATGCGCTGGCCGAAATTGTTGGTCAAGAACGGCGCCAGTTTGGCGTAATCGTGATAACCGCCGCCGGTGAGAAAGAGGGCCTTGAGCGGTTTGACTTTCTGCGTCTGGCAGCCGGCCAGCGAAAGCAAACCGATGATAACGAGCGGGGCAAAACGGATTAGTTTCATCCCGCCAATTATAACAACTCCGGCCATTTCGCCAGCACGAATTTCTCTTGTCACCCGATGGTTGGGAATCGAATATCCCGCTGCATGAATAACCAACAGCCTTTGCCAGGCAGCGCGGTTCGCACGGACGTTTGGGATGAACGTCAGCGGACGCTGGGCCTTTGCCTGGTGCTGGCCGCGATCACCTTCGCCGTTTTCGGGCAAACGCTGCATCACCAGTTTGTCAACTATGATGACAATAAATATGTGTATGACAATCCGATGGTAGCCCGGGGGTTGACACTCAACGGCGCCGCCTGGGCTTTCTCCTTTCATGCCCACAACTGGCACCCATTGACTTGGTTGTCCCACATGCTGGACTGTCAGTTATACGGATTGCAACCCGGCGGACATCATCTCACCAATGTCCTTCTCCACACCGGGACAGTGATTGCGCTCTTTCTGGTTCTGCGGCAGATGACCGGCGCGCTGTGGCGCAGCGCCTTTGTGGCGGCGGTCTTTGCCATTCATCCATTGCGGGTAGAATCGGTGGCGTGGGTGGCGGAACGCAAGGACGTGCTGAGCGGATTGTTCTTCGTTTTGACTATCGGGGCGTATGTCCGTTATGCGCGCCGTCCGGGATCATGGGAGCGTTACGGCTTGGTGGTGTTTTTGTTTATCTTGGGCCTGATGAGCAAGCCGATGCTGGTAACGCTGCCGTTGGTGCTGTTATTGCTGGACTATTGGCCTTTGCAACGGAAGGAAGCGGCTGGAAAATTGTTGCTGGAAAAGTTGCCTTTTTTGGTGCTGTCCGCCGCTGCCTGCGTCGTTACGTTTCTGGCTCAAAAAGGAGCCATTCAATCATCCGAGACATTTTCGTTGCCGTTGCGCGAGGGCAACGCTTTGGTGAGCGGCAAGCTTTATCTCGATGAGATGGCTTATCCGGCGGGACTGGCGCTATTTTATCCCTTTCCAAATGTTCAGTTGGTGTCAAAAGTGGCGCTGGCCGGGATGATACTGGCTGGTTTTTCAGTCGTGGTATGGAGAGAGCGGCGCAAGCAGCCATGGCTGTTGATGGGGTGGCTCTGGTATTTGGTCATGCTGCTGCCGGTGGTGGGAATCATCCAAGTGGGCCGCCAGGCCCATGCGGATCGCTACACCTACCTGCCGCAGATTGGGATTTATGTGGCGGTGACATGGCTGGTGGCCGGTTGGGTCGGGCAGCGGCTGGCGGCGAGCCTCATGGTCGTCGTTATCGCAGTGTTGATGTTCTGTGCCTGGAAACAAACTGCCTATTGGCGAGACAGTGAAACCTTGTGGCTGCGCACCCTCGCCTGCACCGCCAACAACGACCTGGCCCACTACGCCTTGGGCAATGATCTTTACGAAAGGGGAAAGCTGGACGAAGCGATTACCCAATATCAGGCGGCGCTGCAAATCCGTCCTCATTACGCAGATGCCGAGAACAATCTCGGCCTCGTTCTTTACGCGAAAGGAAACGTGGACGAAGCCATCGCCCATTACCAGACGGCGCTGCAAATCCGACCTCGCTACGCCGAAGCCCACAACAACCTTGGCGTCGCCCTTCTGCAAAAAGGTAACGTGGACGAAGCGATGGCCCATTACCAAGCGGCGCTGCAAATCCGGCCTGACTACGTGGAAGCCCGCAACAACCTCGACGCCGCTCTGTTGAAAGCGGGGAAAGCGGACGACGCCATCGCCCATTACCAGGAGGTGCTGAAAATCAATCCCAGCTATGCGAACGCGCATTACGACCTCGGCAATGTGCTGGACCAAAAAGGCAGAACGGACGAGGCCATCGCCCAATATCGACAGGCACTGCAAATCAATCCCGCCTACGCGGAGGCCCGCAACAGCCTTGGCCGTGCGCTGTGCATCAAGGGAAACATGGAGGAAGGGATTGCCCAATTCCAACAGGCCTTGCAAATCAATCCGACCAACGCGGAAGCGCACAGCAATCTTGGCAACGCCCTGTTGCAAAAGGGGCAGGCGAACGAGGCCATCGCCCAATTCCAGCAGGCGCTGCGAATCAATCCCAACTTGGTGGAAGCCTGCAACAATCTTGGCAACGCCCTGCTGCAACAGGGCAAAGTGGACGAAGCTATCGCCTGTTACAAAAAAGCCCTGGCCATCCACCCCGGTTATGCGCCGGCCCGGGTCAATCTGCAAAACGCCGTTCTGCAAAAACAAAAATGAGCGACCAACAACCTTCGCCAACAAACGTTGTTCGCGCGGACGACTCTGATGAACGTCGGCGGACACTGGGCCTTTGCCTGGTGCTGGCCGCGATAACGTTTGTTGTTTTTGGCCAAACGCTGCGCCACGGGTTCGTCAACTACGACGACAACGAATATGTCTATGAGAATCCGCCGGTCATCCACGGTCTAACGCCCAGGGGTGTCGCTTGGGCGTTCTCCTTCCACGCCTCCAACTGGCATCCGTTGACGTGGCTTTCCCACATGCTGGACTGTCAGCTATATGGAATGAATCCCGCCGGGCATCATTTGACCAATGTCCTCCTCCACACCGCTACGGTTATTGTGTTCTTCCTCGTGCTGCGGGAGATGACCGGGGCTTTTTGGCGCAGCGCGTTTGTCGCGGCGGTGTTTGCCGTTCATCCGTTGCGGGTGGAATCGGTGGCGTGGGTGGCCGAGCGCAAGGACGTGTTGAGCGGGTTGTTCTTCATGTTGACCATCGGCGCTTATGTCCGCTATGTGCGCGGCCCGCGGTCATGGGGGCGTTACGGGTTGGTGATGTTTTTGTTTGCCTTGGGTTTGATGAGCAAACCGATGCTGGTGACGCTGCCCTTGGTGCTGTTGTTGTTGGATTATTGGCCGTTGCAACGCGCGGAAGCGGCGGGAAAATTGGTGCTGGAAAAACTGCCCCTGCTTGCACTTTCCGGCGTATGCTGTGTGGCCACGCTTTTGGCGCAAAACAAGGCGATTCAATCGGTTGGGGCATATTCGCTGTCGAACCGCTTGGGCAACGCGGTGGTGACCGGCGTGGTTTATCTTGGCCAGATGGTTTGGCCGGCGGGACTGGCGGTGTTTTACCCTTTTCCTCACACTGGCGTGTTGTTGTGGCAAGTGGCGCTGGCCGGGGCCCTGCTGGTTGGTTTTTCCGCCGTCGCATGGCGGCAGCGGGGAGAACAACCTTGGCTGTGGATGGGATGGCTCTGGTACTTGGTGGTGCTGCTGCCAGTGGTGGGAATCATCCACGTGGGAGAGCAGGCCTACGCGGACCGCTACACCTACCTGCCGCAGATCGGGATTTATATAGCGGTGACATGGCTGGCGGCCAGTTGGGTCGGGGAGCGGTTGGCGGCAGGTCTTATGGCCGGCGTGCTGGCCGTGTTGATGTTCTGTGCGTGGAGACAGACCAGCTATTGGCAAAACAGCGAGACTTTATGGACCCACACGCTTGCCTGCACCAAAGACAATTATGTCGCCCACATAAATTTCGGCAAGGCCCTGGCACAAAAAGGAAAAGTGGACGATGCGATTCTCGAGTACCAGGAGGTGCTGAAAATCGAGCCCCGCTATGCGGACGCGCATTACGACCTCGGCAACGCCCTTTGCAAAAAAGGAAAAATAGACGAAGGGATTGACCAATACCAACAGGCTTTGCAAATCAACCCGAACTCCGTAAAAACCCGCCTCAACCTCGGCAACGTCCTGTGCGCCACGGGAAAAATAGACGAAGCCATCGCCCAGTATCAGCAGGCGCTGCAAATCAATCCTGCCTTCGCGGAAGTTCACAACAGCCTCGGCCGGGCCCTGTGCATCAAGGGTAGAACGGACGAAGGCATCGCCCAATTCGAACAAGCGCTGCAAATCCACCCCGGTTACGCGGAAGCCCACAATAATCTTGGCAACGCCCTGCTGCAAAAAGGCGAAGTGGACGAAGCCATCGCCTGTTATCAAAAGGCCCTGGCCATCAACCCTGGTTTTGCGCTGGCCCGGACGAACCTGCAAAATGCCGTTCTCCAAAAGCAAAAACCGTAACCACGACCCACATCAACAGTGGACATTGGCAGAAAGCGCGGTTAAAGTGGGTTGATGTTGCCAGTCCTTTTTGCGGATTTGGAGAGACCCATTGTGCCAATCCGATTTTGGACGCTCATTGCCGTGTTGGCCCTGCTCTTTGCCGCCCTGCCCGCGGACGCCATCATTGATGCGACCTTGCAAATGCAGTTGGGCAATCCCAGCAATGCCACGGCTGACACCAATAATCACGACCATTACCTGATCCAACGTTCGGTGGAGGCGATAGATTACAGCGATCATCTGGGTGAACCCAATTGGGCCAGTTGGGATTTGACCGCAAGCGACATTGGCAACAGCGGGCGCTCGAGCGATTTCTACACCGACACCAATCTGCCGCCGGACTTTTATTGGGTGACCACGGACGATTACAACGGAGTGGGGGACATTGATTTCAATCGCGGCCACATGTGCCCGTCAGAGGACCGCACCGATAATACGAATGACAACAAGATGGTTTTTTTCATGTCGAACATCATTCCGCAGGCGGCGGACAACAACCAGGGCGTGTGGGCGAACTTCGAGGCCTATTGCCAGTCGCTGGCGGAGTCCGGCGACGAATTGCTCATCATTTGCGGGCCGAGCCTTTTTAACGGCACTTTGATCCCGAGCGGCAAGGCGGCCATTCCCACCTATTGCTGGAAGATCGCCGTGGTGGTTCCTCCGGGCAGCGGCACGGCGTTGAGCCGCATTACGACCAATACCCAGGTGATTGCGATCCGGACTCCCAACACGAATGGTGTGAGCAGCACCTGGCAAAATTTCGTCACCTCCGTCAGTCAGATCCAGGTGGACACCGGGTTCACGTTTTTTACCGCCTTGCCGTCGAACGTCGCGGCGGTGTTGGTGAACGAAGTTTACGGCCAAAGCACCCCGCCTCCGGGCATCACCAGCTTCTCGCCAATGAACGGCGCGGCCGGTGCGAACGTCGTTATCACCGGCTCGAACTTCACTTCCGCCTCGGCGGTGACATTCAACGGCACGGGCGCGACATTTAATGTGAACTCTGCTACGCAGATCACCGCGGTGGTGCCTGCTTTGGCCACTTCCGGCCTGATCAGTGTGACGACGCCCGGTGGCACCGCCGTCAGTTCCGGGAGTTTTACCGTGACGGGAACATTCCTTGACCTTGCCATCACGGCAACGCACAGCAGCATTTTCACCCAGGGCGGCACGGGTTATAATTACACAATCGTCGTCAGCAATGTCGGCACACTGCCTTCTTCCGGCACGGTCACTGTGACCGATGTTCTGCCCGCCAGCTTTGTCGCCACGGCGTTGAGCGGTTCCGGATGGACGGCGAACGTGGGCGCGCTCACTTGCACACGTTCGGATGCGCTGGCCGCCGGGGCGAGTTATCCGCCCATCACTCTCACGGTAAGCGTCGCCTCCAATGCCCCCGCCAGCGTCACCAACGTGGCTGCCTTCTCCGGTGGCGGCGATACGAATGCCGCCAACAATACCGCCACCGATCCCACCACCGTCAATCCCACCGGCGGCGGGAGCGGTGCCAGCGCGGTCACGCTTATCGGCTGGGATGTGAATGGAGTTTCAGGTTACGGGACTTCTCCATTTTCACCCACCACCACCGCGCCCAACCTTGCCGTGGCGGGCTTGACGCGTGGGTCTGGCGTCGGCACCACCGGCACGGCGGCGGGGCGGGCTTGGGGAGGCGATGCCTTTACGTCCGCCAGTTCGGCGGCGGCCATTACCGCCAATCAATTCGTCACCTTCAGCCTCGCGGCCACTTCCGGTTATTTGTTGTCCTGCACGTCGGTCAGCACATTCGATTACCGGCGTTCCTCCACCGGCCCGGCCAATGGCCTGTTGCAATATCAAATCGGATCGGGGGCATTCGTAAACATTGCCACAGAGTCCTACTCCTCCAGCAGCAGCAGCGGAGCGGCCTTGAGTCCGATCGACCTGTCCGGGATTGCCGCACTGCAAAATATCAGCGGCGGCAGCAATGTCACTTTTCGTATCGTCAATTGGGGCGGCGGCTCCGGCGGGACGTGGTATATCTACGACGTGGCCGACTCGACCGCACTTGATTTTGCCGTGCAAGGCACCATTGCCGCCCCGACGCCTTTGCAATCCTGGCGGTTGCAATGGTTTGGCACAGTGGCCAACAGCGGCACGGCGGCCGACACAGCCATTGCGAGCAGCGACGGCATGCCCAATTTGCTGAAATACGCTTACGGCCTCGATCCGCTGGTCCCGGCCAGCAGCCCCATCGTGGCCGACATTACGACTGGATACCTCCGCCTGACGGTGCCCAAGAACCCGGCGGCAACCGATGTCAGCTTCCAAGTCCAGGTGACCGGCGACCTGGCGCAGCCATGGACAACCAACGGGATCACCATTGACCAAAGCACCGCGACTCTCCTGCAAGTTCACGACAACGCCGCCGTCAGCACGAATGTGGGAGGCCGCTTCATGCGCCTGCAAGTCAGCGGCCAATAACCGCGGGCGCCGGTTTCCGGGGAAAAAATGTGCTTTTTATGAAACGGCTTCCGGGTTAGTGTGGCGGCATGGCAATCGCAATATTGACACGAGCTGCGTTGGGCGAACAACCTGGACTTCAATGAGATTCTTCGGCGCTGACACGGATGCACAGAAAGTCGAGATGTTGCAACGCATCCCGATTTTTCAAAAGCTGACCCGCAACGAGATTCTTGAGGTGAACGACCTCTTGCATGAGCGTATTTACGAGAAAAACGAGATCGTTTTCGAGGAGGGCGACCCCGGCCACGGCGTTTTCATTGTCGTCAGCGGCAAGCTGCGGGCCGACCCCAAACACGATGTGATGAAGACGGCGCTCATGGACGTCGGCCCCGGCGAATCGGTGGGTGAGCTGGCCCTGTTTGATGAAGGGCCGCGCAGCGCGACGGTGGTGGCGGTCGAGCGCACCGTGACGGTGGCGTTGTTTCAGGCGGAGTTGACCACCTTGTTGACAAAAAACAAGAATATCGGGGTGAAAGTGTTGATGGAAATCGGCCGGATCATCAGCAAACGGGCGCGGCAAATTCTGCGCCACGAGCAACACATTCCGACGTTATGAAGGTTTCCCCCCAGCCTGGCGCCACCACCCTGCTGGTGGTCATTTTAAGCACCTGCCTGCTGCTCTTTTTGTTCCAGAAAATCATCTGGATCGTTTTGCCCGTCCTGCTGGCGCTGATGCTGTATTATATTCTCCGTCCGGTCGTCGATGCCCTGGTCAATCACGGGCTGCGCCGCGGGCCGGCCGTAAAAATCGTCTGCCTGCTGCAATTGATCGTGGCCGCAGGCGCCCTGGTCCTCGCCTTCCTTTTCCTGGCCAAGGCCGGGTCGTGGCAGAGCAATTTTGACCGCTATCTGGACGGCGGACAGAACCTGGTCCGCAAGACCACCGCGTCGCTGGAGAAGGTTGTGCCGGCATTCAAAAAAATGAACCTTGGCGTAACGGTGGACCAGCACATCGAGCAATTCACCAGCACGTTCGTTGGGCAGAATCTTTTGCCGATCAGCCTGGGGTTGTTGGAGTGGCTGCCTTCCCTGTTGCTCGTGCCGTATATCAGCTACTTTATGTTGAACGACTCCACGCGGCTGAAGAAATACATCATCAAAAGCGTGCCCAATGCGTTCTTTGAAAAGGCGCTGCTGCTGTTTTCCCGCCTCGACGCCAGTCTGCAAAACTATTTTCAAGGGCTGCTGTTGCTCACGATTCTGGATTCCATCTGTCTCGGACTGGGGCTGGAATTGTTGGGCATTCACCACGCCATCTTGCTGGGCGTGGCCGCTGCCGTGCTGGCTTGGATTCCTTATATCGGGTCCGTCATCGGGTGCATCGTGGTTGTCCTGGTGGCCGCCACGGATTTCCCCGATCAGACCTGGACGGCTTACGCCTGTCTGGCGCTGTTCCTGGCGGTGCGGTTGCTCGATGATTTTGTATTTATGCCGGCGACCATAGGCCGCAAACTGAACGTGCACCCGTTGCTCAGCGTCGTAATGCTCTTCCTCGGCGCCACCGTGGCGGGGGCCACCGGTCTTTTTCTGGCGCTGCCGTTGTTCGGGGTGGTGGCGGTGATTGGTGAAACTGTCGCCCAAGTCGTGGCCGACCAGGGGCTGAGAGCGCGCCACCGGGCTGCGCGCCTGCTGACCGCGGTGAGTTGAAAGCCCGGGAAAAAAATCGCTTTGCAGGCTTGATTTTGGCCGCCGGGTGAGTGAGGCTTTTTATGAATGTGGATTAGATTTTCAAAAGCAGAAAGCTTTTCGATGATATCGCCTGAAGGCGCATAAAACGTAAACAAACTAAAAACACAAAATTATGAGCAAACAAACACATGCAAATGACGCGAGCGAACTGGCCGAAGACGCGCGCGCCTTGATGGCCGCCACCGCCGATGTGGCCGGGGAAAAAGTCAGCGAAGCCCGCAAGCGCCTCGGTGCCGCGCTGGAACGCGCCAAGGAAATCGCGGGCGTTGTCCGCGACAAGGCCGTGGCCGGCGCGAAAGCCACCGACGAAGCCGTGCATGAACATCCTTACCAAGCCATGGGCATCGCCCTCGGCGTCGGGGTGCTCATCGGTTATCTCATCGGCCGCCGGCGCGATTAACGGCGCATGGAAGAACCCACTGCCAGCTTCGGCCGACTGGCCGCGACGTCCAAGGAATTGGCGCGGCGGCTGTTGATCATCGGGGAAAACCGGCTTGAACTGTTGACGGTGGAATTGCAGGAGGAGCGCGAGCGTCTCCTGCGCGCCCTGCTTTTGGCCCTGAGCGCGGCGGTATTCGGCCTGCTGTCTGGCATTGCCTTCACGGCCGCCGTCGTGTTTTTGTTGCACGCTTACTCACCCGCGGCCGTCCTCATGACCTTGACCGTCCTCTATGGGCTGGCCGGGGTTTATCTTTTCCTCCGGCTCAAGGGACTGCTGCGCAATTGGGAAGCGCTTTCCGCCTCGGTGGATCAACTCCGCAAAGACCGCGAATGCCTGGCAAAAATCCTGGGATGACACCGCTCCAATCACGCAAACAACTGTTGCTCGCGGAAAGCGAACTGAACCGCGTGCAAATGGTCGCGACCATATCCACGCTGGCATCGGAAGCGCGCGCGCTGACCGGTCGCACCAAAAGTTTTGCATCGATCGCCTCCTCGGCCCTGGCGCTGTTTGCGGCCTTTCAAGGCAGCAAGGCGGTGGCCGGCGGCGGAAAAAAGCGTTCCTGGCTGCAAATCATCCTCAAAAGCGCGGGCTTCATTTCAACAATCTGGCTGGCCTTGCGGGCGCGCCACAGGCAGGAGGAAGGTTAACCCGTAAAATTCGCGGGCAGGTTACTTCGGCTTTGGGCCGAATAGCCTCAACAGAATTAAGAAGTCGGAAGGGAGGCCATGACGCGCGCCATTTCCAGCGCGGTTTGGGCGGCTTCCGTGCCGCGATTGTGCTTCTTGTCAAGACAACGGACGACCGCTTGCGCTTCGCTCTCCAGCAACAACACTTCGTGGATGACCGGCAGGGCGTGGCGGGTTTGCAGCCGGGCTAGGGACGCGCTGACGGCGTCGGCGATTTGTTGGGCGTGGCTGGTTTGGCCGCGCAGGATCACGCCCAGGCAAATGATGGCCGACCAGGCGGGGGTCGATTTGGCCAGGCGCGCCGCCACGGCCGGGATTTCAAATGCGCCCGGCACCCGTATGACACGAATCGTTTTTGCCCCGGCCTTTTTCAATTGTTGTTGCGCCGCCTTGACCATGGCATTCACGTAGCGGGCGTTGTAGCGCGAGGCGATGATGGCGAAGGAGCCGCGTGAGGCGCTGATTCTGGATTTCTTGACGGTGGCGAGCATCGATCCTTCCTAGAGCAAGTGGCCCAGTTTGTCGCGTTTGGTCCGGAGATATTTTTCGTTGTGCGGATTGGCGCGGATTTTGATGGGGAGTTGTTTGACGATTTCCAGCCCGTAACCTTCGAGGCCGACGACTTTGCGGGGGTTGTTGGTCAGGAGACAAATCGTTTTCAAACCCAAATCCACCAGGATTTGCGCGCCCAAACCGTATTCGCGCAGGTCCATGCCGTAGCCCAGCTTGAGGTTGGCTTCGACGGTGTCGTAGCCGCGTTCCTGCAATTTGTAGGCCTTGATTTTCGAGGCCAGCCCGATGCCGCGCCCTTCCTGCCGCATGTAAACAATAACGCCCTGCCCCGCCGCCGAAATCTGGCGCATGGCCTGGTGCAATTGCGGGCCGCAATCGCAACGGCACGAGCCAAAAACATCGCCAGTCAGGCATTCGCTGTGCACGCGCACAAGGACGTTCTTCTTCCCCGCGATCTCGCCCTTGACCAGGGCGACATGGTGCTGGCCATCGGTGTGGGAACGGTAGAGGTGCAGATCAAAATTGCCGTAAGGGGTGGGGAGCTTGACGGTTTCGACGTGCTCGACCAGTTTCTCGCGCGTGCGGCGGTAATGAATCAGTTCTTCGATGGTGCAAATTTTCAGTTTGTGGCGACGGGCGAAACGTTGCAATTCGCCCAGGCGCGCCATCGAACCGTCTTCGCTCATGATTTCGCAGACGATGCCGATGGGGCGGCGGCCGGCCAGTCGGACCAAATCCACCGCGGCCTCGGTGTGCCCGGCGCGTTGCAGAACGCCGCCCGGCTTGGCGCGCAGGGGAAAAACGTGCCCCGGTTGCACCAGGTCCTCGGGCACCGCAGTCGGGTTGGCCATGATCTTGATGGTGCGGGCGCGGTCGGCGGCGCTGATGCCGGTGGAAATGCCGCGGGCGGCATCGACGCTCACTTGAAAATCGGTGCGAAAATTCTCCGTGTTCTGCACCACCATTTGTTCGATGCCCAATTGTTTGAGGCGCTCGAATGTGGTGGGGACGCAAATCAAACCGCGTCCGTGCCGGGCCATGAAATTGATGGTGGCGGGCGTCGCGCACTCGGCGGCCATGACCAGGTCGCCCTCATTTTCCCGGTCGGCATCATCGACGACAATGACCATCCGGCCCTTGCGGAGATCGGCCACAACCGATTCAATCGAGTCGAACTTGCGTTTCATGGATGAATGTTAAGGCGGCGGGTAAGAAAGAAAAGAGAGAACAGAAACAAACAAACCCCGAAAGTTTCGGGGTTGCTAAAAATAACACCGGCGCGCCCAAGGCGCCAAAGCCGGATGGCACGGGGGAAGTCGAACCTTACGACTTCTTTTTCTTGTGCTTCTTGTGATGCTTCTTGTGCTTTTTGGTGAGGGACATTCCAGGTTCCGAAGTTTCCTTCGCCTGGACAGGCGTGCCAACCAAAGCCCAGGAAACCATCCCGAGCAGCGCAATTGCGAATAATTTTTTCATCGTTGGTAATCTTAACACAAGGGCCGGGCGGGCGTCCAGCGTTATTTTGTGGTTAGGGCCATTTTGGGGGGAACCGTTCCATTTCTGGCTTCCGTTAGCAGGGTCGCAAACTCTGGATTATTGATCTGTTTGGCTGCTTTGTCGGCCACCTGATTTGCCTCCTCGGTGCGGTTGTTAATGACCAGCACCGCCACCAGCCTGGAGACTTGGTTCGCAAAGTTTTTATCGGCAAAATCCTTGAGATGCTGGCCCGTGTCTTTGGGTATTTGTTTCACGGTTTTCATTGTTCGGTCATATGTGTCCATGATCTGCTTATAAGAAGCGTCTGCGTTCATGTAACGACCGCACAAGGCGTATTCCCCGGCCTGGATCAAATCGGCTTCCGCCAACGCATAAATCTGTTTGGCCGCCGCCGGGTTGTGCGTATCCAGCCATTTGAACAGGTCCACGTTTTTGGCCGGCTCTTTCAACCCATCATCAATCATCGAGGCCACAATGTAAGCGGTTAAGGCGGATTTCGCGTCAGTGCTTGTGTCCCGAAGCTGTTTTATTGCGTCCTCGCGGATTGATTTGAGTTTCTTCATCGCGGGCGGATACTTCTCCGCGAGCTGCGCCCAATACATCAGTGCATATGAATTCCGCACTCCGACCTGCGCCGGTTGATACCGCAAGGCATTGTCGCGATACCAAATGTCCTTCGCCAACGCCTCCTTGTAACGGCCCGCCTTTGTGTCGGCCGCGGCTTCATACATAATTTTCTGCGGGTCCGGATGCGGCCCCGGCGTGTAAGACGGATCGCGGGTAAGGACAATGGTGGTGGCGGTGCCGACGGTGAGCAGGGCCACGACGGCGGCGACCACGGTTATTTTGAGTTTTGTCATAGCCATAATTTTCAAGGTTGTCAGGGTGAATCCAGTGCCTGCGGGGGCGTTGGCCAAAGCCGTGGTGGAAATTGTGGCCGTCAGCTCAGCGGGCGCGGCGGTGGCAGTTGCGCCGCCTATGGCCAAAGCCAGGGCCGCCGCCGATAGAACGACCCCGCGCCGCGCCAGCAGTCCGCGCAATTTTTCCAGGGCGCGTTCCACGCGTTTTTGCGCCGCGGCCTCGGTGGTCCCCAGCGCTTCGCCGATGGCCCGGAGATTCCACCGCTCGAAAAAGCGCAGCACAATTGCGTTGCGGTCCTCGGCGGTGAGTTGGTTGATGGCTTCGTCCAGCACAGGCGCGGCCCAAGCCAGCGCCTCCTCGGAATTGTCGGAGTTCAGGGAATTCATTTCAACAGCCTCCCTTTCGCGGATGAGCCGGCGGCGCTCGCTGCGCATCACGTTGGCGGCGGCGTAACAAGTGCGGCGGTGCAGCCAGCCTCCCACCATGACTTCCGGCGAGAGAGTTTTGGCCTGGCGCGCCAGGTCGGTGAAGACCGTTTGGGCAATATCTTCCGCCAGTTGGCTTTGGCCATTGACCAGCCGCAAGGCGGAGCCGTGCACCAATCCGATGTAGGCCGCGACCAATTCACGGAAGGCCTCTTCCGAACCGGATTCGGCGTAATCAGCGAGCAATTGACGGTGCGCAGTCATTCTTTTCATCATTAAAGCGCCGCCCAAACGCCAAATCCGACAAAAATCCGCACTTATTCCGATTGCCAGGAAGGCCGGTCTTTCCTTAGCCTGAACGGGTGACAGGATTTCTCAGATTCGTGGGCATCGTCAATGCCGCCGTTTGGTGCGGCTCCGCTATTTTCATGGTCATTGCGCTGCCCGCCCTGTTTTCGCCGCAATTGGAGAGGCTGCTGACGGCGCCCTACGTCGGTTTTGCGGCGGAGGCGATTGTGGGGCGATTTTTTATGGTGCAATATTGGTGCGGGGGAATTGCCCTGTTCCATTTGCTGGCGGAATGGTTTTACAACGGACGTCCGTTATGGCGATTGAATCTCTGGCTCGTGATCATCGTCTTATCTTTGGGCCTTGGCGGCGGGTTGCTGGCCCAGCCGAAAATGCGCGCTTTGCATATCACCAAGTATTTTGGGAAAACAAGCGAACAACGAACCCAGGCGGCCAAGTCATTCGCCGTTTTGCACGCGGCGTCGGAGACGGTCAATCTGGTGGTTATTGGCAGCCTGATTTGGTATTTGTGGAGCGTGTGCAAGGTGCCGGAGGCACAGCGCTTTGTCGGTTTTAGCAAAATCCGGGGTTGACAAACGGGACTTTTTGCATAATCAGTAGTAATGGATTGAACAGCGTTCCGGTAGTGGGCGCAAGAGACATGCAGGAGAAAAAGAGAGAAATATGATATCGAATGAACGCCCATCCCCTCAAGGGTATCGCTCCTACAGCGCGGGGCCGCCCAAGCCGCCTGTCAACGAGGATACTCTAAAGACGGAGAAGATCCAGATTGAGCGAAAGACATTTATCTTTACCTTGAAGGAAAATCCGCGCGGCCGTTTTTTACGCATCACCGAAGATGTGAACGGTCGTCGTGACAACGTCATCATCCCATCCACCGGCTTGGAAGATTTCCGCCGGATTGTGGATGAAATGGCCAAAGCCTCCGCAGACATTCCGGTTAAAAGCAGCGAATAGCGCTTCTTGTTTTCGTCGGACTGACCGCCACCGCATCAACTCCCCTTGGGGGAGGTTTTTGTTGCGCCCCGTTTTTTTGCCCGTTTCACCCCGGCGCGGGGAGCGTCGCCCCACAGACTTTCCAAATTGTACTTTTCCCGCACCTCGGTGCGCATGACGTGGACGATGACGTCGAAAAAATCCAGCACCTGCCAGGCGGCGGCCGCCCCGCCTTCGACCCGGCGCGGGCGCACTTGAAAGTCATCCCACAACCCGCCGGTGATCTCGTTGACGATGGCGCGCAAATGCGGCTCGCTGCTGCCGGAGGCAACGACAAAATAATCGGTGACGGATGACAGCTTGCGAACGTCGAGGATGACGATATTTTCGGCTTTTTTATTTTCCGCCAGCTTGCGGCACAACAAGGCCAATTTCTTGGAATCCATTTTCAGCCGGAAGTTAGCCCATTTGGGCCGGAAGATAAAGCCGATTATTTTTGATGGCCTCCGCCACCGCCGGCGGGGTCAAATGGGTAACGGGCAGTCCCGCCCGGCAACGGGCCCGGATCTCTGACGAGGACACGCCCAGCGGAAACCCGCGCAAGGCCCGTCCGCGAAAGGGCGCGGCCAGTTGCGGCGCGCTTTCCCCGGGGCGCGGAATGACCACAAATTCGATCAGGTCGGCCAAGGCCGGGGCTTCGCGCCAGAGGGACAATTGCGCCACCAGGTCGGCGCCGATCAAATAATACAATTCCGCTTCCGGAAAATCCTTGCGATACTGGCGCACGGTGTCGATGGTGTAGGAGACGCCGCCGCGCCGGATTTCCCGGTCATCCACCTCGGCCGCCGTTTCGCCCGCCAGGGCCAGGCGCAGGAGCCGCAACCGTTCGGCGGCGGGGGCAGGCTGCGCCCCGGGTTTGAAGGGCGATTGTGCTGTCAAAATGAAAAACACCCGGTCCAGCGCCAGTTCCTCACGCGCCGCTTGCGCCACGAGCAAATGCCCGAAATGCACCGGATCAAACGAGCCGCCAAAAAGACCGATCTTCATGCGCACATAATAATTTCAGCAGCATCGATTTATGCCCTTAAACCGCTTTTCCGCAACCTGCAAATAAATCCGCCTTTCCCGCGCCCTTTCGCTTTGGCCGGCGTCCGGGTTGTGGACAACCAGATGCCCGTCGCAGGCGCAGGCGCGCTCCGGTTGTTGCCGGGCGCGGTCCATGGCGGTTTCGCCGGATAATTCCCTGATCATGAGCAGCCCCAGCGTCAGCCATTGCAGCCAGTGCAGCGGACGGCCTTCGACCACGGCGTATTCCGGCAGCCACACCGGCGGCGTTTCCCGCAACCCGGGTGCCTTCCGCCGCGCCAGCAGCAGGATCCATTCGCGCAGGCTGAACAGAAAAATCAGGCCGACCATGAGCAAAAACGCCCCCGTCACCACCGCGTCCAGCCGGTAATTAAACGCCAGCGCCCGGTTCGTCCCCATCGCCTTGGCCGCACCCGACAAAAACCCGATGAGGGGGTCCACCGAAAAAATCTTCTCGACACCCGCCGTCATCGTCACGGTCAGGAGCCATAATAACGGGAAGAAGGTGATCAGGGCAAAGGCGGGGCGGCCGGGCCTTTGCCCGGCGACATTAGGCGGGGGGGAGAGCTGCATTTTCAACACCACCGTGGTCGCCAGGCAGAGGGCGATGGAGGCGAGCAATTGATTGGCGATGCCGAAAAGCGGCCAGAGGGAATTAATGCCGCCAAGCGGATCGCGCACGCCTTGGATCAGAAAGCAGCCCCACGCGCCGACCATGAGGGCGCTGGCCAGCCAGGACGGGCCGATTTTTTGCGTCTGACCGAGCGGTTTCCAAAAAAAGCCCAGGATATCCTGCATCAGATAACGCCCGACTCGTGTCCCAGCGTCCAGCGTCGTCAAAATAAACAGCGCTTCAAACATGATGGCGAAGTGATACCAAAGCGCGAGGCCCGCGCCGTTGAAAATGCTGGAAAAAACCTGCGCCATCCCCACCGCCAGCGTGGGCGCGCCGCCGACGCGGCCAAAAAGGTTTTTTTCGCCAAGGAGCGCCGCCAGGTTGTTCATTTGCTCGACGGACGTGTGGTAGCCGAGGGCGGAAACTTTCGCTACGGTGTCGGCGGGCAGCCCTTTCATATTGATGCTGAAATATGTGGCGGGCGGCAGGGTGCAGGCGGCGATGAGGGCCAAAATCGCCACCAGCGATTCCAGGCACATCGCGCCGTAGGCGATGGGCCGCGCATAACTTTCGCGCGATAAAATTTTCGGCGTGGTGCCGCTGGCAATGAGCGAGTGAAAACCCGAGATGGACCCGCAGGCGATGGTGATGAAACAGAAGGGAAACAATTTTCCGGCAAACACCGGGCCATGGCCGCCAGCCGCGAAGGGCGTCACCGCCGGCATGTGCAATGCCGGTAACACGGCAAAAATCCCGATGGCCAGCAGAAAAATCGTGCCCAGCTTCATGAACGTGCTCAAGTAATCGCGCGGGGCCAGCAGCAGCCAGATTGGCAGCACGCTGGCGGCGAATCCGTAGAGCACAATGACCCAGGCCAGCGGCTCGTTTTTGAACGTCAATCGTTCCGCCCAGACGGGGTGCGCGTAAACCGCCTGCCCGCCCCACACGGCTAGCAGCAGCAAAACCACGCCGATCATGGATGCTTCAAAAACTTTTCCCACCCGCCAGCAACGCAGGTATCCGCCCATGAACAAGGCAATCGGGATGGTGGCGCCCACGGTAAAAATGCCCCAGGGACTTTCGGCCAGCGCGTTGACCACGACCAGCGCGAGCACGGCCAACAGAATGACGAGAATGGAAAGGATGGCCATAAGCGCGACGCCGCCGGCGGCGTTGTTCAATTCGTCCCGGACCATGCGACCGAGCGATTCGCCGTCGCGCCGCAGCGAGCAAAACAAAATGACGAAATCCTGCACCGCCCCGCCCAGCACCACGCCGATCAGGATCCAGAGCGTGCCCGGCAAATAACCGAATTGTGCGGCCAGCACCGGCCCCACCAGCGGGCCGGGCCCGGAAATGGCGGCGAAATGATGCCCGAAGACGATCCATTTATTCGTCTTGACGAAGTCTTTGCCGTCGTCGTGCACTTCGCAGGGCGTGGCCCGGCGGTCGTTGAGCGTCAGGACGCGCGCCGCGATCCATTTGGAATAGAAACGGTAACCGATGGCGTAACTGCACAAGGCGGCGAGCAGGATGTAGATGGAATTGATTTCCTCGCCGCGGCGGAAGGCGAGGGTCAAATAGGCCCAGGCGCCGAGCAACGCGACGAGCAGCCAGCAAAGATGGGCCAGGAATTTCTTCACGACGCAGATAATAGGGGGCAACGCGCCGGATTCAACGTTTTAGCAGCGGATTGATTTCTTTTTGGCTGGAATTTAATACGCAAAAGCTTTCCTAAATTGACTCAGGTGCCTGCTATTCTTTCCTTCCAATACCCCGGCTTTCTGTGTCCATGCGCCACTGCCGCAATGAGCATCGTTTCCTTGCGGATGAAATACGCCACATAGTATGGAAAGACCGGACAGTTGACTCGCCGATAGCCCCCGGCACGCTCCCGCCAAAGATATGGATCAGCCAGAATGCTTTTAATCACATGTGAAATCTCTGCCCGAAAGCGCACACCCAACCCTTTCTCCTTGGATTCATAATACAGCGCAGCCTCCCAAAATTCGTCACGAGCTTCCGCAAGAAACTCGTAATTCATCGCTTCAATTTCTTATCCAACTCCGTAAAAACTTCCTGTCCGGAAACACCACTCGTCTGGCCGGCATCATACTTTCTGATTCTTTCATGGATTTCCATGTCCCATGCGGTCTCCACCTGGGCTTCCATTTCGGGTTCCACGCTGGAGAGGATGCGATGGGCCAGGGTAAAGCGCTGGTCTGCGGGAAGAAGCAATGCTTCGGAAGCAATATTTTCGAGCGACTTCATGGGTAAACTTTACTTTGAGTTGGCAAAATTGGCAAGCCGTTATCCAAATTCATCATGCAAAACCAGAATGGTGGCATTATGGTTGCAGTGTATGGCGAGCATCACTTTAAAAGACATCCCGATGGAACTGCACGCGCAGTTGAAAAACGAAGCGGCCGCGAATTTCCGCAGCCTCGCCCACGAGGTGATGAGCCGGCTGGAACGGACTTTTCAGATTGATGCCGCGCTGACGACCAAGCGCGATCAAAAGTGGATTGACGAGGTTATGGCCAGCAGACCGGAAACGCCCTTGACCAAAATGGAAATGGATGCCATCCGTGATCGGGTGTTGCGTGGCAAAAAGTGAGCGTGGCACAAGGCCGGGCAAAGATGTCCGAATGGTTGGAGTCCTGAGATTATTCTTATCCTCGAAAATCACGCATTTTGCGTGAGAATGGGCCAGCGCGGGGTACAAACACATGTCAAATAGAGCGAAATCCAACGTGGCATCGCTGATGCTTATAGTATTTGACATGAATACAAAAATGTCGGACACGCGGCCTTTGGGGATGACTTTGCTTGAAATGGTAGTTGTACTCGTGATCGTGGGAGTCCTAGCCTCTATGTGTCTCCCTCACATGGGTAGCGTACACAATAAAGCTCCCAGAATATCATGCATTAATAATATGAAACAGATCGGAACCGCCTATCGCATCTGGGAGAACGACAATGGCGACAAATACCCGACACAGCAGGCGGAAACTTTGGGTGGAATGCAGGGCATGCTTTCCAATTCGATCAGCGCTGGCAGGTACGCTTATTTGATTTACTCGATTATGCAGAATGAGATGGGCCAATCGCCAAAGATTGTATTATGTCCCGCTGACGACCGAAGGAATAATACGAACTTTTATTATGGTCAGCAGAATTCGCCAAAGGAGAACGGTTACACCTGGCCTGCCCAAGCCTCCTATGGCTCATTTGATAATAGCAACGTCTCCTATTTCTGCGGGGTGGGTGCGGCGGATACGTATCCGCAATCCATCTTGGGCGGGGATCGAAATCTGGGGAACGGCGGCATTATGAATGTCGCGACTGGAGAGGTGCGCTCCCCGGAACAAGATCCCTATTACGGCATTTCCGGCACCACGGCTAGCCCGGAATACCCTTGCGGGGCCGATGCCGTTGTCAACACGAGCGGGCGCTGGCTGGCCTCTTTTATCAGCGGTGGCGGCGGACGTGTGGGCAACGGCTTGGAAGCGGTCGCGTGGTCGGCAAAAATCCATTCCGCCGGAAACGTGGCCGGCGCCGGCAATATCATGTTGGGCGATGGCAGTGCGCAGCAGTGCACCTCCGCCAGTCTTCGCTTAAACTGGCTGAAAAATGCAACCAATCTCGGCAACTTTGCGGCCAGTGACACGATTCACACCGCTGCCAAAGGAGACATCCGCTTGCTCTTTCCCTGATCCTGATCCTCTTTTTTCAGCAATGTGGAAAGATTAAGATTAAGATTAAGATTAGGATTAAGATTAGGATTAAGAGTATGAGTAGGAGCAAAATTTCGAACCGGCGCAACCACGGGATGACCTTGCTTGAATCGCTGGTGGTGATGGTGCTGTTGGCGGTGCTGGTCGCCATGCTTACGCCGGCGTTTGCGCCCCGGCAACCCAACATTGCCAGGATACGGTGTGTCAATAATCTAAGAGCAATCGGCGCACCCTTTCGGATCTGGGCGAATGACCATTTGGATGCGTATCCGTGGGAATTGTCCACCAATGAAGGCGGGACCAAGGAATACGCCTTTGGACCGGAGGTCTATCGTCATTTTCAAATCATGCAGAATGAGTTGGGGCAAACCCCCAAAATCCTTCTTTGCCCGGCGGATAAGGACCGTTTCTTTGCGACCAATTTTATTAACTTCAACAATTCAAACCTCAGCTACTTTGCCGGCATAACGATCCTGGCCACGTTTACAAACACGCATCTCTTTTTATCCGGCGACCGGCATCTGACCAATGGAACCAGCGCAAGACGAGGCTTGTTGAAGCTGGCGACCAACGATCCAGCCGGCTGGGCCGGCGGCATCCACGGGGACGAGCAGAACCCCACCGGAAATATTCTCTTTTCCGATGGCAGCGTGTTCTCGTTGAAAACGCCGGGTTTGCGGCAGGCATTGCAGAAACCCGGCGCGGCCCCGGCGATGGTGGCGGTTCCTTGATGCGTGCCTGTTCTTAATCCTAATCTTAATCGTAATCTTAATCCTTCCGGGAAAGATTAGGAGCGGACATGTGGCGGTTCCTTGACACGGGGCGAAGCGTGCCAAAAGATGGCGCGATGCGTTCGGACGGTGCCATCAAACATTTTGCATTCGCTTTTGTCATTGCGCTGGTTCTTTACATCGCTGGCTTCAGCTGGATTCAACACCGGCGCGTGTTCAAGGGGCCATGGGAAATTACCTTTGCCACGGACGCCGCCGGCCACCCATCGCTGGCGATTGCCGAGCCAGTCTTAAAGATTTCCCAAACCATTGCCTTTCCCGGCCAGAAAATCGCGGTGACCAACCTGGCTCGCGTGCAACGGTTTGACGAGGCGGTGACGAATCTGCCCTTCGGCGAGATGCTTTTCCAGGACCCGACCTTTCTGCCCGGCACGGTGACCATGCGCCTGTTCGGCCATGAAATCGAACTGCTGCCGCGCGTCTTGGTTGTTGACAAAAAGGAAATTCCCTGGCGCGCCGGGCAGGCGGTCGAGGTCCCGCAAAAGGCACCATGAAGACTTCATCCGCCATCCGCAATATTTGTGGCGGGACCATGACGATTGAGCCGGATGATCCCATCGGCAAAAAGGCCCTGGATTTTCATCTTGAATGAACGATGACTCGCAGACAATAAAATGGGCGCCATGAAAATCGAAGGAATTAAAGGTTGCTACGAAAAGACCCGCGGCATCTTCTATTTTGCCAGGATGTGCTCGAAAGTTCGCCTGCACGCCGGGGGCAAACTGCCGAAGGAATATCACGAGATGATCGGCCATGGGTTCGACGGGCGCACTTGCAGGTATTTGTCCGTTCGTTATGAAGACGTCAAGGCCCAGGTGCTTTCCGGCAAAACCGATGAAGAAACGCTCGACTGGTGTCTGGCCGATGGCCGGCGTCTCACGGACGAGCAAGTCCTGATCTACAATAGCTTCATGAGCAAGCGTGGCTGGCGCGACGATGAAACCGACGGGTTCATCCCCGCCATGATCAAGGAATACGGGCTCAAGGATAACGGCAGCATGATCACCGATTTTGACCTCATCGAAATGGACGAGGGCCGTTGGTATCCTGAAATGTGGAGAGACGCCTGGAAATAAACCTGTATGTCCGAGCACAAAGCAATCATCAGTTGGAAGCGAAGCAGTCCGGACTTCCTCATCGGCAAGTATTCACGCGAGCACACTTGGAGCTTCGACGGCGGTCTGACGGTGCCAGCCTCGCCATCGCCGTCGGTCGTGCCAGTGCCTTATTCGAATCCGACCCATGTCGATCCGGAGGAGGCGTTCGTCGCGTCAGTCTCAAGCTGCCATATGCTGACGTATTTGTATTTGGCTGGCCGGCAGGGTTTCCAGATAGACAGCTATCATGACGAGGCTGTCGGCGTGATGACCAAGAACGAAAAAGGCGTGCCTTGGGTAAGTTTGATCACGCTCCATCCGCAGATTGTTTATAGTGGTGACAAGCTGCCCGGACCCGCAGACGAAGAACGGCTGCATCACTTGGCGCACGAGCAGTGCTTTATCGCCAACTCCATTAAGACCGAAGTAATTGTGAGTGCAACCAAATGAAGATTCCAGGCCTCAGACATTCAGCCGGGCAAGTGGGCGGCATCGTTTTCTTCGGGCGGATGCTGGATAAGATTCGATTGCACGCGCAGGGTAAATTGCCGGCGGACTACAATCGCGGATTTGGTTTGGACGGCCGGGTTTGCCGATTTTTGCATGTTGAGTATGCAAAGTTAGTTGAGCGCGTTTTGGCCGGAGGCAGTGATGACGAGATATTGGCGTGGTGCTTTGCCCACGGACGGAAACCAAACGAAGAGGAGATTTTTATCTTTAACGCATTTCTAACCAAGCGCGGCTGGAATGATGACACCAGCGAGGAATTGGCGGAGATGAAACGGAAGCGTGGTTTCGCAAGCCGCGACGACATTCAGACCTGTTTTGATTTCCACAAGGCGGATGAGGAGGAGGACTGACAAACTTAGGCCCTGTATTTCATGCGTCCGCAATTTCTTCCGGATTCATACCAGTGTGTTTGTGACTCCAACAATGGAAGTGGGCATTGCAGAACATGTTTGGGCTTGGAGGAAATTGTAGGTTTGCTCCCTTGATTTTCGAGCGACTATGGCTCAGGTTTTTACTGTAGGCAGCATTGCGCACGTTATGTGGATATGTCCGAAATGCAAAGAGAGTATCGAAGGCCAGTTCGATAGCTGTTGGAAGTGTGCGGGCGCAGCACAGTTGCCGATGCCGAGGCAAGATATAGCTTGGATTTATCCAGTGATTTCGTTTGCGGCGTTGATCGTCCTTGGTTCATTTATTGGATCATTCTGGCACTCACCGCATCATGGAGGCGGTTATTTTGGTTTGGGCGGCGCGTTGCTTGGCATTGTTGTGAGCTCGATAGGTATTTGGGCATTTTTTAGCTGTCCACTTCGCCACTGGGTTGCGAAGATTATGACATTGCTGTTTTTGATAGCCGCGTTGTTTTATGGCGTCATCACAGTTGGTTCATTCTTTGGCCATGAATAAACCCATAACCAAAATCGGCAAGACTCCGCTCCGCCCGAAACCGTCGCGGGCCAAAGCTTCCCGTGTCATCAAATTAACGATGAAGGATTACTCGCGGACGATGAAGAGGTTGTCCAAGCGGCCTTAAATCTTCACCTTGAACTGCTCACCCTTTTTCAGCGATTTGGCGAAGGCGGCCATCAGGCGCGGGATTTGTTCGAGGTCTTTCAGGCTGACGATTTCCACTGGGGAGTGCATGTAGCGGTTGGGCAAACTGATGAGCGCGCTGGGGATGCCGCCGCGCGTCCAGAAAATCACGTCGGTGTCCGTGCCGGAGGTGTTGGAGGTGGCTTCGTGTTGCAGTTTAATCTTTTGCGCCGCAGCCACTTTTTCGAGGCGGGCCAC
>Ga0206860_10035_pt1 | contig 36917 bp, 35 predicted proteins | sample Alteio_BWOrgCont_44_FD_152624 | JGI IMG/M metagenome (GOLD analysis project Ga0206860, IMG submission 152624) | Enriched cells from forest soil in Barre Woods Harvard Forest LTER site, Petersham, Massachusetts, United States -... | ecosystem: Environmental > Terrestrial > Soil > Temperate forest >...
GCGCAAAGGCGGTGTTGATCGGGCGGGCATACGGCTACGGGCTGGCGGCCGGGGGGCAAGCGGGGGTAGCGCGGGCCATTGCGATCCTGAAAGCGGACATTGAGCGCACCCTTATCCTGCTCGGCTGCGGGTGTGTCACGAAGCTGGACCGCTCGTACGTACAGTTGCCGAAGACCTGGTAGACTGGCATTTCAGAAGTTTCCTGCAGAGACGATGTGGGTTCGATACAATCTTTCAGGTATTGATTTAAGGAGCAGCGTATGTCAACGACTCGACGCAGTTTTCTGGTAGCCGGCGCGGTTGGCGCGGTGGCCCCGTTTATAAAGGGCGCTGACAAGACCGAGTCGAAGTATCCAATTCTGGGCGACGGCGAGCACAAGTACGAATGCATTCACGACTGGGGCGAACTGCCGAGCAATATCAAGTACGGCAACACGCACAGTGTGTCCGAGGATGCGCAGGGGCACATCTACATCCATCACACGGTGTACAAGGACAGCCAGAGCCCGGACAGCGTGGTGGTCTTCGACGAGAAGGGCAAGTTCGTGCGGTCCTTTGGGCCGATGTTCCGGGGCGGCGCGCATGGGATGCATCTGCGCAAAGAGGGCAAGACGGAGTACCTGTATTTCTGCGATGAGAAGCACGGCATCATCACCAAGCGCACGCTGAAAGGCGAAGAGGTCTGGACGATGGGCTATCCGCAGGGCTCGCCGATTTACCAGAAAGGGCCCGGTTCCACGGGTCCGGGCGGGGCGGCGGGGTTGAACTACCGGCCCACCAATATCGCGATCGCGCCGAACGGCGATTTCTGGGTGGGCGATGGATACGGCTCGTATTACATGTTCCATTACTCGGTGGCGAGTCCGACGGCTTATCCGCAGCTGGTGAATGTGTTCGGCGGCCCGGCTCCAACACCGGCTCCTGCGGGAGGGCGCGGCGGCGGACGAGGCGCCGGCGGTCCTGGTGGCGGTGCTCCGGCCGGTGCCGCGCCGGCTCCGAGGCCTCCGGCGCCGATCGAACAGATGAACAATCCGCATGGCAATATGGTGGATCTGCGCGATCCCGCCAAGCCGATCCTGCTGGTCGCAGACCGTGGTCATGGCCGCATCGTGCGCTACACGCTGGACGACAAACCGATCGATATTGTCGACGGTACGCGACAGCCCTGCCATTTCCACGAATTGAAGGGAAACATTGTGGTGCCCGATCTGGCGGGCCCGGTGCACATTCTGGACAAGGACAACAAGGTCGTGGTGAGTATGGGCGGTGGGAAAGAAGGAAACCCGCCGCGAACGACGGACGACCGGAGCAAGTTCGTCCCCGGCCAGTTCGTGAATCCGCACGGAGCGATCTTCGACCACACCGGGAACATTTTCGTTGTGGAGTGGGTGGAGATCGGGCGCGTGACCAAGTTGCGGAAGGTCGCCTAACTGAATGCTTCCTGAGCTGGCAGCTGAATTTTTTGGAACCCTGATTCTTCTTCTTTTCGGTAACGGCGTCGTCGCCATGGTGGTGCTGTTCGCCCATGGCGTTCCGGGCGAGGTCGTCAATGGCGGATTCACGAATATCAATTTCGCGTTTGGAATCGGGGTTACGATGGGCTGCTATGTGGCCGGGAAGATTTCCGGCGCCCACCTGAATCCGGCGGTGACGCTGGCCGTGGCGATGTACCGCGGGTTCTCGTGGGTAAAAGTGGTCCCGTATATGATCGCGCAGGTGGCCGGTGCGTTCTGCGCGGCCGCGATCGTGTATTGGAACTATCGGCCGCAATTTCACCTGGTGGATCCGGGTCTGGATCACACGGCTGGAGTGTTCACCACTTTCCCGGCGTTTCCGGATATGCCGTCGGCGGGGCTGCTCGACCAGACTATCGGGACGGCGATTCTGCTTTTCCTGATTTTCGCGATCATCGATAATCGCAATCAGCCTCCGCAGGCGAACTTAACGCCGATCCTGATCGGAGCCATTGTGGTGGGGATCGGGATGTCGTTCGGAGGCCTGCACGGCTATGCGATTAATCCGGCGCGCGATTTCGGACCGCGGTTGTTTACGGCCGTGGCGGGGTTCAGGAATAACGGGCTGACCGACGGAGTGAAAGACTTCTGGGTGCCGATCGTGGGTCCGCTGGTGGGTGGGCTGATCGGCGGAGCAGCGTACGATTTCGGTGTGCGGCGATTTCTGCCGGCGGCCGCCAGCGCGGTATAGGTCGCTTTCCTTACTAAAACCCCCGGCGGCAAAGACCGCCTGGGCTACCAGGTATTAAGATTGCCGGCATCGTCGAACGACATCGCGAACGGCGGGCCTGTGATTTCGAGCAACGGATTTTTGGCGATTTCGCCGGCCAGGTTTTCGGTTAGCGCGAGAGCCTCCAATTCCAGGGTGTTGCGGACCCAGCCCATCGTCACGTCCGCGGCGGCAAACCTGCCCACCGTGGCCGCGAGCAGGTCGATGCATTCACGGTCGGACGGGAAATGCAGGGGCGTACGCACGGCCGCCAGCGAGCCAGAAGTCCGCGCATTGATGCGGCCGGCGTTGACATCGATTCGCTCCAGAACCCGATCGTGAAGCACGTCGGCGAGGCCAACGCCCACCGCGTTGCCATAGCTCAGTTCCGAGAGGCTTCGGATGAAGATTCGCTCCACGCGCGGAGTGTCCGGCCAGGGGTTGTATTGACCGTGGACGCCTCGATTCACAACCTTCAGATCCATGCCCGTGCCGCTGATGTTCTTGCCGATTTCATCCACGATGAGTATGTCGAGAGCGGGCACCGGTATTTTGCCCATCCACGATTTGGTGAGTTCGAGGAGTTCCACCTCGCGGTCGATGAGGGCATCGGCGGGAAGCGCTGTGACTTGCGCGGTGTGGTGAAAAGCATCTTCGAGGATGGCCAGCCCGCCCAGAATTTTCCCGGTGGCGAGCAAATGGCCGGCGACAGACCGAATCACGGTTTCCATTCCGAGGCGGCGGGCGTGCGCGTGACAGGATTCGGCGCCTTCGATCTTCCCGAGGCCGAGCGCGATCATCTTGGAGACGCCGCTCTCGAGGGCGCCGGCGAAACTGGTATGCCACTTGACGCGGTTGATCACGAAAATGCCGTCGCTCTCCCAGGCGTCCTTGCCGGCAAACGCTTCGATGCCCGCGCTGGTGCGCCCGAGTGAAATGACGTCGAAGCTGCTGACTACGGGGCACCCCATCGTCGATTCTTCGATGCCGTAGTGCGCGAGCACTTTCGCCTGGCCAGCGGCGTTGGCGGCGCCGTGACTGCCCATAGCGGGAAACAGGAAAGGCCGAAATCCGCCGCGACGAAAGAAATCGGCGACCGAGCGCGCGATCGCCGCGATGTTTGCGATGCCGCGGCTGCCGACACCGATCGCGATGCGAGCGCCTGGGTGCAGGGTAGAAAGCAGATCGGCGGCCAGAAGTTCGCGCTCGACGGCGGCGGGAATATCTACGAGACTTCTATGGGGAAAGTGTTGGCGAATGGGCAGGAACACGCTGTGACTATCTTAGAATCCTTTCGTTGTTATGCTTGTCCCATGATCGCCACACTGACGTCGGAACAAGGCATCGAAACTGTACGGTCGCTGGTAGACGGGAAATGGGTACAGCTCAACGGCACATCGCATCCGGTTTACAATCCGGCTACCGGTCAGGAGATTGCACGCCTGCCTTATGCCACGGCCGCGGAAGTGGATCGAACTGTTAAAGCCGCGCACGCCGCGCTCCGGAAATGGCGCGACACGCCGGTAGTGGATCGCGTACAACCGCTCTATCGGTTCAAGGCGCTGCTCGAAAAGAATGCCAACGACATCGCCGCAACGCTGACGCGGGAAAATGGCAAGACGATGGAGGACGCGAGCGCGGAAGTGCGGCGCGCGATTCAGATGGTGGAAGTGGCTTGCGGGATGCCGAGCCTGATGATGGGCGATTCGCTGAACGACGTATCGCGCGGCATCGATTCACGCACCGTGCGGGAGCCGCTTGGCGTTTGCGTTGGAATCACGCCGTTCAATTTTCCGGCGATGGTGCCGATGTGGATGATCCCGTTTGCGATTGCCAGCGGGAATACGTTCATTCTCAAACCGTCGGAGAAAGTGCCTTTGACGCCGACGCGGTGCGCGGAGCTTCTCGTCGAGGCGGGCATTCCCGACAGCGTGTTCCAGGTGGTGCATGGGGGCAAGGAAACGGTGGATGCGCTGCTGCATCATCCGCTGGTCAAGGCGGTCTCGTTTGTCGGATCGACTCCGGTCGCGAAATACATTTACACGACGTCGTCGGCGCAGGGGAAGCGAGTGCAGGCGCTCGGCGGCGCGAAAAACCACCTCGTCGTGATGCCCGATGCCGATATGCCGAAAACGGTGGACGCGATTATCAGTTCCGCATTCGGCGCGGCAGGCGAACGTTGTCTGGCGGGCAGTGTGCTGGTTCCCGTGGGCGAGGCCGCGGAGCCGTTGCTGAAACTTCTGATCGAACGTACCGAAGCGATTCTGGTCGACGATGGGTCGAAGGAAGGCGTCGGCATGGGACCGGTGATTACGAGCGATCACAGGAAGAAAATTCTGGGGTACATCGAAAAGGGCGTTGAGGAAGGCGCGCGGATTCGCTGCGACGGACGCATGCGGGCGAAGGAGGGCGAGGGGTATTTTGTCGGCCCGACAATTTTCGACGACGTTCGGCCCGACATGACGATCGCGCGCGAAGAGATCTTCGGGCCGGTGCTGTCAGTGATACGCGCCCAGACGCTGGAGGATGCGATTGAACTGGTGAACGGTTCCGAATTCGGCAATACGACGTCGATCTTTACGCAGAGCGGGAAAAGCGCGCGGGAGTATCAGAGCGGCGTTGAAGTCGGCATGGTGGGGGTGAACATCGGGGTTGCCGCGCCGATGGCGTTCTTCCCGTTTGCGGGCTGGAAGAATTCGTTTTTCGGCGACTTGCACGCGCATGGCAAGGACGCGGTTTATTTTTACACCGAGCAGAAGGTGCTGATGACGAGGTGGTTTTAGCAAAGACCTGAAAAAGATCAGCCGCCGATGAACGCGGATTAACACCGAAAAGATTTATGTCGCTTTCTTACCAGGCTGCCATGGCGTCTTCAAACAGCTTTCCCAACTCTTCGGGACCGGCTGGGCGCGGGGATAACTTCGTTACGCGATGCTGGGGCAGGGTGCCTTCCACCAGCGATGGAATATCGGAAGACGAGTAGCCCAGCGCTTGCAGCCCGTTCGGGATGCGCAGATCGTGCATGATTCCCACAATGCAATCGGCCAGGATTTTGCCTGCATCTTCGTTCTTCGCCCTGTCGATCTTCGCGCCGAGAATCTCCGCCGCTTTGAGATGACGTTCGGGAGAAGCCTGCGCCGTGAACCGGAAGACGGCGGGTGCGTTGACGATCACCGACACGCCATGCGGGATCAGCGGGTGATCCACCGCATCGTACCCCGCGGCGCGGAAGCTTCGCACTAAACCAGCCACTGGATAGGACATCCCGTGGGGCAGATGGACGCCCGCGTTTCCGAAGCCGATTCCGGCATACGACGCCGCGAGCATCATCGAAGCGCGGGCTTCGTCGTCAGATGGATCGGCAACAGCACGGCGAAGGAATTGGGCTGTGAGCCGCAGGGCTTCCATGCTCCAAAGGTCGCTGATGGGATTCGATCCCTGATATGCCGGGCGCAGAATGGGGCGGTCGGGACGCGGACGTTCGCCGAACGGCAAGGCTGTCCAAGACTCGACGGCGTGGCAAAGAACATCGAGTCCCGAGGCGGCGGCGACGGCGGGTGGGAGCGTGCGCGTGTTCTCGGGATCGACGATGCCGAGCGTGGGTTTCAGGCGCCGGTGCGCGATGCCGGTCTTTGCGCGCAGAGGCTTGTAATCGAAAATAGAAACGCCGGTGGTCTCACTGCCTGTGCCGGCGGTGGTCGGGATCGCTATGAGCGGCTTGACAGGGCCTGGCACGGGCTTGCCTTTTCCGATCGGTGGATTCACGTAATCGAGGAAGTCCGCGGGCCAGCAGCTATAGAGGTTGGCAGCCTTCGCGGTGTCGATGGTGGAGCCGCCTCCGATGGCGATGAAGGCATCGTAATCGCCGCCGGAAGCAAAACGAATCGCCTCCTGAAGAGATTCGTCGCTCGGCTCGACGCGCACACGATCGAAGAGAGAGAAACGGACCTTGTTATTTTCGAGCGACTCAAGGGCAGTCAGAACGGGAGGCAGGTTGCGCAGGTTCGGATCGGTGAAGACCAGAACGTGACGCGCACCCAGATCGACCATATCGGCGCCGACTTCACGGGTGGCGCCAAACCCGAAGCGGATGGCGGACGCGGCCATTTCGAATGCGTATTCATGCAGCATGGGATGTCGTTATCACACTATCCTATCCGGATATTTGCTGTTATATACTTGCGCCAGATGAAAAAAATGGTTGCCGCCCTTTTCGTCTTTGCGTTCTGCTTGTCGGCTGCCGACTTCTGGTTGAAGCCTTCCACGGAATGGAACGATAAAGACCTGGGCGCAGATCTGGAAAACGTACACGATCCCGGAGAAGCCGAAGGTGGTGCTCCCGGTGGGGCTGCGGTTCCGGCTCCCGGGGGGCTGGCGCCAACGATTGTTGCGCGCTGGCAATCGGCGCTCCCGGTCAGACAGGCATTCGTGCGGCTGAAATTCGGCGCGGAAGCCGCGACGTCTCCGGACGCCAAACAGACTTTGGAGCGCGAGCAGACCGAGTACGCGATTGTCGTCTCCGGCCCGTTGCGCGCGCTGCTCCATGGAGATGCCGAAACGGTGAAAAAGACCCTGATGGCGGAAAGTTCGCTGGCTGCGAAAGGGAAAGATGCCGTGAAGGCTTCCGATATACAAATGGCGCTCGACAAAGCGTCCAGCGATATGTTGTTCCATTTTCCACGCGCGACTCCTTTCACGGTCGACGACAAGGAAGTGGAGTTCTCGACGAAATTCGGGGATCTGACACTGAAGTATAAATTCCGGCTGAAAGACATGGTGTACAACGGCAAGTTGGAGATGTAGTGGGAACGCGACTGAAGTCGCGTGTACCGCGTTAGATAATCGAACTTGGCGTCGCTTGTTCACATTAATCGCCTGCCGGAATGGGCGCGGAAGAGCGAGACGCATTTCGAATCGCTGCATAAGCTGAAATCGGAGTTGCGCGCGCTCCACCTGCATACGGTTTGCGAATCGGCCCGCTGCCCGAACATCCACGAGTGTTTTCATCGGGGCGCGGCGACATTCATGATTCTTGGCAATCTCTGTACACGAGGCTGCGGATTTTGTTCGGTGCCGAAAGGAAATCCGCGCATTCACGATATGCGGCTGGATCCGGCGGAACCGGCGAACGTTGCGCGGATGGCCGCGGAGATGAAGCTGCGATATGTGGTGGTGACGAGCGTGAATCGCGACGATCTTGCGGATGGCGGTTCCACGCATTTCGCGGCCACGGTTCGCGAATTGAGAAACGCGCTCCCCGGCGCGCGGGTGGAAGTGCTGACGCCGGATTTCCAGGGAAACATGGACGCGGTCGCGCGGGTTCTCGATGCGGGTCCGGATGTGTTCAATCACAACATGGAGACGGTTGCGCGGCTCTACCGGCGGGTGCGGCCGCAAGCTAATTATCGCCAGTCGCTCGATGTGCTGCGATTCGCGCGCGAACACTGCCCGGGGGTGATGACCAAATCCGGATTCATGGCCGGGCTGGGGGAAAGCGCCGGCGAGGTCGAGCAGCTTCTCGAAGATCTGCGAGCGCAGGATGTGGATGTGGCTACCATCGGCCAATACCTGCAGCCAACGCGACGCCATCTGCAGGTCGCGGAGTATGTAACGCCGGAACGATTCGAGCACTACCGGGAATTTGGGCTTTCGCGCGGATTCAAAATGGTGTTCAGCGGACCGCTGGTGCGCAGTTCTTATATGGCCGACATTGTGAATGAGCAGGCCGGCGGCGCGTGATTCTGAATTGGATACTGGCTTTCGCATCCGCGGCGATGCTGGTGCTGTTATTCCCACGCTTCAGTTTTGTATGGCTCGCGCCGATCGCACTGACACCGTTGTTGATTGCCTGTGCAAGAGAACGTCGATGGCGATGGCGATTCGGGCTTGGCTATGCGGCGGGGATCGTCTACTGGTTTGGCCTTTGCAACTGGATCCAGTGGACGCTGGAGCACCACGCCGGAGTGAGTTCGGCGGTGGCGTGGTTTCTCTTCGCGCTGTTCTGTCTGGCCAAAGCGGTGCAGATGGGAGTGTTCGCGGCGCTGGCGGGCGCGGCGATGCGATCGGTCTTCGCACTCCCGGCGGTTGGCGCTTTGTGGGTCGCAGTGGAATGGACTCACTCTTACACGGGGTTCGAATGGCTCAATCTGGGCAATGCGGGGAGCGACATGTCGATTCCGCTCCGGTTGGCGCCACTGACCGGCGTGTGGGGACTTTCCTTCGCGTTTGTGCTGATGGCGGCGGCGGTAGCCTCGATCGTTCTGCGAAAGCCCAGAGCGCAGATATTGTGGCTGCTCGTGTTGCCGGCCCTTGTCTTTCTGCCGGAAGTACCGAAAGCGGAGCGCGGCAATGTCTCGGCGATCCTGGTGCAACCGAACATTGACGACGAGACCCAATGGACGCCGGACCTTGTGAAGGAGACCGAGCAGCAACTGATGCTGCTCTCGATGAGCCCGGCTCTCGCGAAGGATCGCACGATCGATCTGATTGTGTGGCCGGAAATGCCGGCCCCATTCGAAGATACGGACCTGGATTTTGTGGGGAGGGTGGCGTCCGTGGCGAAGATATCGCACGCGGCCGTGCTTACGGGAGTCATCGCGCGGGCTCACGACGGGGCTCCGCTCAACTCCGCGCTTCTGATGGGCCCGGAGGGCGTCGCCATCAGCCGTTATGACAAAGTGAATCTGGTTCCATTCGGTGAATTCGTGCCATGGCCTTTTGGGCTGTTGACAAGAAAAGTATCCACTGAAGCGGGCGATTTCGAAGCGGGAAACAGGGCTATTGTGTCCGCGGTCGGCGGCCACAAGATCGGCACGTTCATCTGCTATGAATCCGTCTTCCCGAGTTATATCCGGAGATTTGCCGCGACGGGCGCGGAGGCGCTTTTCAATATTTCGAACGACAGCTGGTTCGGCCGGAGCGCGGCGCGTTATCAGCACCTGCAGATCGTACGCATGCGCGCGGCGGAGAATGCCCGCTGGATTCTGCGTGCAACCGACAATGGCATAACAGCGGTCATCGATCCCGCGGGGCGAGTTGTGCTGACCACACAGGAGTATACGGAACTCGCCGCACGGTTTCAGTATCGATACCGGCAGGACGAGACGCTCTATACGCGATATGGCGATTGGTTCGTGGCGTTGTGCGCGCTTTTCGCGGCGGGAGTTTTGATGGTTGTTAAAATGACGGTTCCCCGACCCTGAGGAGGAACCGTGTCGCTCCGAATTGCCTTCGTTTTTTCATTTGGTTCGCTGGCCGCAGTCGCGTGGGGGCAGCGCATCGATGCGGTCTTTGATCAGAACTGCGCATCATGCCATGAGATGGGGAACGCGGCCAGGCCGGCCAGGGCGCCGGACCGCAAGGCGCTCCGCAGGCTGACACCGGAGGCGGTGTACGAGTCGATCGTCAACGGCTCGATGAAAGATCGCGCACAGGGTCTTTCCGACGCCCAGAAAAAGGCGATCGCCGAGTACATCGGCGGACGGAAGCTGGGGACGGTGGAGGCGGGCGATGCCGCGGGGATGCCGAATCGCTGTGTGGAAAATCCACCGCTCGGCGACATCGACGCGACGACCTCGTGGAACGGATGGAGCACGGACGGGGCTAACGCGCGCTTCCAGAAGAATGCGGGCATTGCGGTGGGCGAGGTGTCGCGGTTGAAGCTGAAGTGGTCGTTCGGACTACCGGGAGCGACATACGTATATGGGCAGCCATCGGTTGTCGCGGGGCGAGTATTCGTGGCGGCGGATACCGGTTATGTGTACTCCGTGAATGCGGCCACTGGATGCGTTTACTGGTCGTTCCTCGCGGAGGCGGCGGTGCGGACGGCGGTGAGCGTGGCTCTGTTGAAAAGCGGCGAGCCCGCGGCGTACTTCGGCGACCAGAAAGGTAATGTGTATGCGGTGAATGCGCGCACGGGTGAACGCATCTGGAATGTCCAGGTGGAGGATCATCCGTTGACGCGCCTGACGGGAGCGCCAAAGATCTACGAGAATCGCTTGTACGTGCCGGTAGCCTCGGCCGAGGAAGGCACGGCCGCGCAACCTCACTATCCCTGCTGCACGTTCCGCGGCAGTGTGGTGGCGCTCGATGCATCGACCGGGGCGCAGATCTGGAAAACGTACACGATCCCGGAGAAGCCGAAGGTGGTGCGGAAGAATTCGCTGGGTGTGGAAATGTGGGGCCCGGCGGGGTCGGGGGTGTGGGATTCGCCGACGATCGATGCGAAGCGCAAGGCTCTGTATATAGGTACGGGCGATGCTTATACGTCGCCGGCGGCGAAGACCTCGGATGGACTGATGGCGCTCGACCTTGCGACCGGCAAGGTGCTGTGGTCGGTGCAGGATCTGGCGGGCGATGCGTGGCTGGTGGGGTGTCCGGAGGACGCGACGAAACGTCCGGAGAATTGCCCCAAAGATATGGGGCCGGATCACGATTTCGGCTCGTCGCCTATCCTGAAAGAACTGCCGGGCGGCAAGCGCGTTCTGGTGGCGGGACAGAAGAGCGGCATGGTGTGGGGGCACGATCCGGATAAGAAGGGCGCGGTGATCTGGAAGACGCCGACGAGCAGCGGGCCGGCGCCCGCGAGTGGACAGATTGTCTGGGGCGGCGCGGCCGACGATCGAAGCGCCTACTTTGGACTGCACAGCGGCGGAATCGTGGCGCTGGAGCTTGGTAATGGCGAACGCCGTTGGTTCACGCCTATCGATCCGGCGGTGAGCCGACTGCCGGGAGAAGAAGGGACAGTGTCGGCGATTCCGGGCGTTGTTTTTTCGGGCGCCTGGGACGGAGTGCTGCGGGCCCTCGCGACCGACAGCGGGCGCGTGTTGTGGCAATTCAATAGTGCGCAGGAATACAAAACAGCAAACGGGGTGGCGGCAAAGGGAGGATCGATCGTCGCGGCGGGACCGACGGTGGCGGGCGGTATGGTGTTCGTGGGCTCGGGGTATCCGGGGCTGGGCGCCGGCGCGGGAATGCCCGGAAACGTGCTGCTGGCGTTTGGGGTGGAGTAGGGAACGCGGCTGAAGCCGCGTGTACCATCAAAGCCGCGTGTACCGGTTGAAAGTCAGGCCGAAATGGCCTTTGTCACTTTCTGCAGGGCGACGGCGTTCATGCAATAGCGCAGCCCGCTGGGCGGGGGGCCATCGGGAAAGACGTGGCCGAGATGCGCGTCGCAAGTGTTGCAAACCGTCTCGACGCGCGTCGTCCCATAACTGTCGTCGAGGTTATACGCGATCGCATTGCTCTTAATGGGCTGCGTGAATGAAGGCCAGCCCGTGCCGGAATCGAACTTCTCGGTGGCATCGAAAAGCACGGTATCGCAGCACAGGCAGGAATAAATACCCGGCTCGAACAAATTGCACATGGGCGAACTGAAGGCTCGCTCGGTGCCGGCTTCGCGGGTCACCTTGTACTGCTCATTGCTGAGTTGTTGACGCCATTCCTTTTCGGTCTTAACTACTCTGCGATCGGCCGGCGGATTGCCGCTTCTGGCGAAATTCAGTACGTCATTCCACTTGAGCATAATTACTATAGTAAGGCGGCTTCGCGACCGATGCGAGTAACTTATAAACTCTCAAAACCGTCATGTTTTTTGATTCTCTTTAGACGCATGTCTGACGACAATTTGGCAACCATTCCGACCGGGAAGGAGTGGTAAAGAGCGATGGCATACCGCCGCGCGGCCGGCCTACTGGAAGCTGGGCGAGAATATCAGCGCGATGGGGGCCCGGGAACAGCCCGCGGCATGGCGAGTATGTATAGTCCGGGACAGATCGCGCTTGGCCCGTTCACGATCGACGCGGCTACCGCGCGCGTGTTTCGCGACGGACAAGAGCTGAAACTCCGGCCGCAGGTGTTTCAGGTTCTGCGCTTCCTGATCAAGAATCCGGGGCGCCTGGTGGACTTCGACGAAATGATTCAGGAAGCCTGGGCCGGCGCGCGGGTTTCCAGACACACGGTAGCAGTGACTTTGGGAGAGCTCAAGAGCCTGCTCGAAGAGTGCGGACATTGGATCACGATTCGTCCAGGCTATGGTTACTGCCTGGAGATACCGGAGTCGGAGCATCTGATGCGAGTCGGTCAGCATTTCAGAAATCAGTTCACGCCCTCGGGTCTCGATAACGCAATCCGGCTTTTCGAGCAGGTGACAGAAATCGAAGGGGCGAGCCCGAGAGCATGGGAGGCGCTTGCCGGGTCGTATCTGGAAAGCGGAGTTTTTTGCACACGGCCTACGCGCGAAGTGCAGCGATTATTCCTGGATGCTTACCATCGGGCTCTGGCCTTGCAGGGTTTGACGCCGGGTTTGCAGTTGATTCGTGCGTTGAGTCTGTACCTGTTTGAGCAGAAGCTCGCGGAGGCGGAATCGGAATTGCTTTGGGTTCGCCGCGCCAGGCCCGGAATGGCTGAAGTTTCTGTGCATCTGGCGCGCGTGTACTTCATGTCGGGACGGAGCGATGAAAGTCTCAGCGAACTAAGGCAGGCGGAAAACGTGGATGCCTTGTCGCCGGCGCTCGCGTTTGTGAAACCCTGCCTCCTTTTATACGGCCGCGACGCGGATCGCGCCGCTGCCTCGGCGAAGCAGGCTGTGGCTCTGTATCCCAATGCGCCAGTGACTCACCTCCACTATGCCGATGTTCTGGATTACGCAGGCGACGGGCTCGCGGCGCTGGTTGAGTACCGTATCGCGAGTACGATCGCGCCGGAGGTTACTCTGTTTCGCGCCGCTGAGGCCACGTGTCTCGCCAAACAGGGGCGGTCGCGCGAGGCTTCCGCAGTGCTCGCGGAATTGAATTTGAACCGTAAGAGTCAGTATGTGGATGCGTATTATGTCGCCCTCCTGCTTGAGGCACTGGGACAACGAGATGAGGCGTTCGAGGAGTTGGAGCGGTCGCATGCGGAGAAATCCCCCATGGTCGCCTGGCTCGATTTGGATACCAAGGCCGATTCTCTGAGAGACGACCCTCGGTTCGCGAAGCTACGGGATCGAATTGCCCGGAATCAAGGGCCGGGATGAGTCCCGGTCCGGCGGGCAGGAGTGCCCGCGCCACAAATTAAAATAGATCAAATCCTCATCAACGCGCTGTTAAAGACACCCCATTCGATAGACTCACGCCGATTCAGGGAATTACAGTTTTGTTTTGACCTAACCCTGAGGCCTTTCCTTTTGCGGCGGCTGTATTATAGGTTCTGTCATGAAACACAACCGACTGCCTATACTTGCGTGCCTGACCTTTGGGGTATTAGCGTCCCTCTCCGCGCAGGACCTCACGATCGGCAATGCCCGTATCATTGGCCCCAATGGCACGGTGATCGAGCATGGATCGATCGTAGTGCGGGCGGGTAAGATCGTTTCCGTGGCAGCGGGGGAGCCGTCCGCCACGAGTGGCCGGATCATCGACGCCAGAGGTATGACTGCCATGCCCGGATTTATCGATGCACATCGCCACATCAATACCGGACCCAACGAGAAAGCACAGATGCAGGCGCTTCTCGAAGCGGGTTACACCACGGTTCTGTCCGGAGGCGGTCCGGCGGAAGGAAACATCGCGCTGAGGGATCACATCGACAAGGGCGCGATCAACGGGCCGCGCATCATTCCTTCGGGGTCGCTGCGTTTAAACAACAACACGCCGGAAACGGCTCGCGCCGAAGTGCGGAAGATGGCCGGCATGGGGATCAAGTTCACGGGCGAGATTGCGCTGACTCCAGTCCCTGGGCCGAGCGAAAAGGAAATCGAAACTCTTAAGGCTATCGTGGACGAGGCGAAGAAAGTCGGCGTTATGGCCCAGGTCCATGCAGTAAGTTCGCGGGCGATGGTGGCCGCGGTGGACGCCGGGGTACCGCTGCTGGTTCATCTTCCCAACAAGGATTGGGTGAGCAAAGAGGACGCGAAGAAAGTGGCCGCGGCGGGGGTGAAAGTGTTGGGGACGGTTGGCTTCGGCTCACCTGTGTTCGGGGTGTTCGCGGAAGACAACAACGCGCGGTTCCGGGACGGGAAGCCGTGGCCGGAAGGAATCGTCGATGGGGTCCGGCTCGGCGAGGAAGCGGGATACATGCCGGTGAATGCGCGGACGATCTGGGATGCGGGCGCTGTTCTCGGCTACTGTACGGACACCACCTATGACCCGAAGGCGGGGCTGGACCATGAGCTGAAGATACTCAACGTGATGTTCTCGATGCAGGACCTTATCAAAATGATGGGGCCGAATACGGCATCTTACATTCAGATGGGCGACCAACTCGGCACGCTGGAGCCAGGTAAGCTGGCGGACGTGATCCTTATCGACGGCAATCCACTGGAGGGCTATTGGAACTGGCTAAGAACGAAAGTGGTGGTGAAGGGCGGCGTGGTTGTGGTCGATAAACGCTGACGGCTGAAAAAGTCCGTTTAGACGCCGATGAACGCGGATAAACGCCGATAAGACACTACCAGGTTGTTTCTACAACATCTAATGAAGCCCGGTTGACGGCATCAGAAGTTGTGGTTCGCCGCGGAACTGCATGTCGCCGGTATAGAAATACTGGGACACCCAAAGCCGGCCGATCTGCGCGGCAAATTCGATGCCTCCGTCTCTCTTCGTAATCTCCACGGAACGCGGAAACAGGTAAACAACGGTCGCTGTTTCGTCGTCGTCGTCATTGCGCAGAATCTCCACGTGCGAGGGTTTTATTTCCTTCTTTTGGTAACGTCTGAGAAACGCGGCGCCTTTCAGGAGCCCAGCGAGATTTCCTTGTTTGGGAGTCGGAATATCGTAAACGGCGATGGCGTAATCATCGCCCTTGAGAGCCGGAGCACCGATGTCGCCGGTCATGTGTTCGGCGACGCGTACGGGGAGGGCGCTTTCCCAGCGTACGATTACCGGCGCCGGTTCGGGTTTTGTGTGGGCGCGTTTGATTGCCGCAGCCTCTCTACGAGAACCGAGCAGGCCGGTCCCGGCGAGTCCGACGCCTTTGCCGACACCCTCATTAAGGTTTCCACCTTCCTCACGCTGAAAAGGGCTGAGGTCGGGTAGCCAGTGAGGCTGGGAGTGTTTGACCCAGGGCGAATCGGCGAGGAGTTGTTTCGCATCTTCGGCATCCCATTGCGAGACTGGTTTGTCTTTCCAGGATGGCGTGGCCGCGGGCCAGATTGGCGCGACCGCGAAAAGGATGACGAGAGGAAGCGCTGTTCGCAACGTCATAGGTTCCGGTGCCAGGGAGAGGCACACACTCATGGTATCGCGTGGCTCCGCAACGGCGCCGGGCGGAAGCCCTGGCCCCACTAAAAATACTCTAGTTCTTTTTCGAACTTTGTTCCGCGGCGGCGTCTATCAGCGCCTTCACTTCGCTGCTGGAGCAACCGAGTTCCATGATCTGATCGAATGGCGCCAAATGCAGAGTCTGTTTGGGAACGATCCACGGCTTTGTCAGGACCTGTGGGTCCTCGACCGTTGCTTCGATCTCGAGTGTGTTGGCGTCGACGCGGCGATAGCGTTCCACGACGTGCATGGCATCGGAATGGAACGATATCCGGCCTTCGGCGGAGATCCAGCTGGTGTCGTTGAAGTTGGTCTTATCGACAACCAGGGTGTCGCCATCCCAATGACCTACAGCGTCTCCGCGATTGGAGGGGGGCACGTTGTCCCGGTGCGGCCTGCCATCGATGGGGATAATCTGAAAGCCGTTGTAGGTTTCCGTCAGCATGATTAAAAACTTAGGAGTTTGAACGATCTGGCCTACTGCTCCTACATCAAAGAGGCTCACATTCAAGGTGCCGAATGCCGTTGAAGTGCAATCGAGCGATGGGTCATCCTTATCGCCCATTGTTTTGGCTTTGGCTTGTGCCGCCGAGTTATAGAGGCTGGAGAAAGTGACCGGCGCGGGACCACGCCCGGGGCCGCGCCCCGCTCCACGCCCACCGCCAGCTGCCGCTCCGCCCGCGGGCCGGCCGCCGATATCCTGACCGGGCCACCAGACACCGGAGAAGTCCGGATGGCCATCGGCGGTACGCGGCGCGCGTGCCGGAGCAGCGGCGGCTGCCGGAGGTGCTGTCTGTGCCGCCGCGGACCAAACCAGCGTGCTCGCGATTGCCGCGGTTATCATGCTGTGCTTCATGACAGGGCGCCTCATTTTACTTGCTTTCCTGGGGCCCGAACAGACCGAAAACCTGCCCATCCGAAGTAGTCAGCTCTCTGAGCATTCCCCTTTTCTGGGCGGCGTCCCGGGCGCGGAAACCTTTGATGGTTACCTCGGTCCCGGCCTTGATGACGCTCGGCTTATAGCCATTGCGAATCATGCCGCTGGGCGTTCCCGCCTCAAAGGCCCAGTGGTCGACCTGACCGCTGTCGTTCTTCACGTCGAGCATGAACCACGAATGAGGGTTTCGCAGCAACACCTGACTGATTGTGCCGTGAACGGTTATCGGCTGTTGCAAATCGTAAGCCGCCGCGAAAGAATGATGCGCCCACGCCGGTACTGCGACAGCGAGGGCAGCCAAACCGGACACAAATACGGCCAAAACTCTTCGATTCATAGCACCGATGAGTATACACCCGGGCGGGCCGGCGTTCGACCTTGCGAGGAGCCCGTGGGTGCGCTGACGTGAACCGGCGGCGAAGACCGCCGGCGCTGCCAATTCTCAGCCCTTTGGGAACAGCTTCGGCGCTACTTCGGCGAGGTAGCGGCGCCAGTTGAGCCAGGTGTGCGCGCCGTCCGTCTCGCGGTACGTAAGTGCAATGCCGCTCGAGCTCAACGTCTGCGTAAACGTTTGTACCGACTTGAAGAGCGTGTCGTCAGTGCCGCAACCGACCCACAGAAGTTTGAACTGACTGTTCACTTTCGCCGGATTCGCGAGCAACTGCTTAAAGTCGAGCCCCCCGGCCTCCGGTGAAGTTACAGCACCCAATGCGGGACTGAATCCGGCGACGCGGCTGAACAACTCGGGGTGAGCCAGCCCCGCCCCGAGGGCCTGCGCGCCGCCGAGAGACAGCCCTGCAATGGCACGGTGCTCGCGGTCCGTGTAGACGCGATAGTTTGCCTGCACCAGCGGGATCACATCCTCGATCAGGTCGCGGTTAAAGCCGGAGCGCTGCCGCTTCATGGCATCCGGCCCGGCGGCCAGCGGCGACACGGGAGGATAAGCATATCCGTAAGGCATGACGACCACCAGCGGCTTCAACTTGCCATCGGCGATCAGGTTATCGAGGATCAGATTGACCCGTCCGCTCTCACTCCAGGAAGTCTCGTCATTGCCCGCGCCATGGAGCAGGTAGAGCACCGGATACTTTGGCGCCGCGGATTGGTAACCGGGCGGAGTGTAGACGATGACGCGCCGAATCTCGTCGAGGGATTTCGATTTATACCAGCGCTCGTGCAGTTCGCCATGCTCGACCGAACGAAGATCGTAGATATCCGGCCCGTCGCCAGGAACCGTGAACATGGTCGCGGGGCGAGCCTGGTTGCCGGGATCGATCACCTGGAGGCCATCGACCGAATATCTGTAGCTGTAGAGATCCGGGCGCAGAGGACCGATCGTGATCGTCCAGACTCCGGCGGAATCTTTCTCCAGCGTCTGGGGTGTTTTGACCAGATCGCCGGTCAGCAGCACCGCGGTAGCTTTGGGCGCGGACAAGCGGAAGGTCACTGTACGGTCGGGATGAATGTCGGGCGAGTGAAGCGCGGGCGGGCGCGGCTGGGCCAGGCAGAGTGCCGCAAGCAAAAACGGGGCCGATAAAACAGTGCCGCGGGTCATCACTTGACGCTCTTGATCCATTTGAGGATGGGGCCAGTCACGCTGGTGTCGGAGGTATCGGGCGACATGACCTCGGAGATGTGGCTATGATCCTTGTACACCTCGTAGGCTGGGCATCGACCGGCCTTGCAGAGTTGATCCTTTAGAGTCTCGGCAAACGCGATGATATTGGGAGGATCGAGCTCGGCAACCGAAACCATGAAAGGCACCTTGGAGCTGATCAGTCCGGGCAGGTTGGAACGGGCGAGTTGAACGGCGGGGTCCGGTTGAGCCCTACCGGGACCGCCGGGACCACCGCGTCCGCGTCCAGCGCCGGCGTGAGCGGGCGTAGCTGCAGCGCTACCGGAAGGCTGACCGCAGGGGGCGAATCCGCCAGGGACGGCGGGAGGAGTGGCGGGAAGAATATCGAAAGCCGGTGGAGACATGAAAACCACACCTTTAACGCCGACTCCTTTGGCGCCCCAGAGGTCGGAGTGTCCGATGTAAGTGCTGACGGGAACATTGCCGGCGGATTGCGTCCAGATGAAAACGCGGTTCGGATTTCCCTTGTGGGTGGCTATGTTTTGGTTCACCCATTGAACAGCCATGCCGATGGCTTTGGCGGGATCGTCCCAGGCCTGACCGGGATGGCGCTGCATGTTGACACCGACCATGCCGCTTTTGACGGCCCACAGCATGACGTTGTCATAGAAGACATCGCCGTTCGGCCCGCCCTGCTGTTTGTTGCCGGCGCCTCCGGATACATAAAGGAGAACGGGACGCGACCCGCCGCCTTTTTCAGGCGCGAAGACGTCCAGCACATCCTTGGGGTCGGGACCAAAAGAGATGTCGCGGGAAATGGAGACGCCCGAATAAGGAGGGTTCGGGTGCAGGGGCCGGTAGAGTTGCGCGGTTTCAGGGACGCAAACCCCGCGTCCGATCGTTATCAGTTCCTTTGCGATATCCGGCGGCACCGCGGCTGCCGCAAATCCCGCGGCGGCGATAGCCATTGCTGTCAGCGACACGGTAAGCGACAGCGTCTTCGGCAGAGGTCCCATGTGAAGGTCCATTTGGCAAACGAGTATATCGCACGGGGCGGGGCGTGGATCGGCTCCGAACAGCCCCCGCAGCTACCCCAGTCTGGTGCGTGAAGAGCCGACAGCGGTGCCTTCCGATTTCACAGGCTTTCGATCCGCTGAGCCCTGAAACCGGCGCAACTGGTCGGTAACGCAGACCAGGAACATGGGTTGTTTCGCGTTTTTCAGCACGTCGATAATGCGGTCCGGTTGATCCTCAAGATAGATGTTCCTGCCATCCGTGATCAAATGAACGTCGCTGTCGTTGGCGACGGCATCGCTCAGCCGTTTCCCCATATCCTTTTGGAGAAACCGGAGCACCCGGCGAATCTTCTGCAGCGAAAATCCCTTGCGCCGCAGTTCCGCAATTACAGAGACTTCGACTACCTCCTGAGGCAGGTAAACGCGCCGATGACCCTCCTGACGGGGCGAAACGACGTTGCGCTCATCCCACCACTGCAACTGGCGGAGGCTAACGCCTGCGATCCGGGCAACGTCTCCGCTGGTGTAATGTGCTTGTGCGGGCGGTGCAACGGGCAGGTCTTTTTTTGTTTTGAACATTTCTCGATGCCTCTGTGCTTCGATGAGCAGTCTGAATTTTACCAGATCCGGAGGTTCGCAAGAATGCCTCGGGTACCGGATAAACTACTCAACAAATTCCTCGATAAATGCGTTGACAGGGCCACATGTTAACATTAGGGTTCAATCCCTTCCAGAGGTTTTCGTGCCAAGTAATCTCACGCGCAAAGAGCTGTTGAAACAGGACAAGTTTACGGTCGAAGCGGGGCATACCGTCGACTATCTCTCGGCGCATCGCAAGGAAGCCGTTCGCTATGGCGGTATCGCGCTGGCGCTGATTGTGCTGGTTGCGGCCGTATTTTACTACCGCAACTCGCAGCACTCGGTGCGCGAGCAGGTACTGGGCGAGGCGATTGCGCTTTCGGGTGCGCCTGTCGGACAGGCCGCCGCGGCTCCTGGGAGCCCGAGTTTCGCGACGCAGGCGGCAAAAGACGATGCCGTGACAAAGGCATTCACGAAATTAGCCGCGGATTACAGCGGTTCGGAAGAAGGCTTTATCGCCGAATATTACCTTGGCGCCACGGCCCTCGATGCCGGGAAAGTGGATGAGGCCCGGAAAAGATATCAGGACGTTGCGGACCACGCCAATGTCAACTACGCCTCGCTCGCCAAGCTCGCTCTCGCTCAACTCGACTTCGCCGAAAATCGGACCGCCGAGGCCGAGGCTCTGTTGAAGGGCCTGATGGATCACCCGACCGATCTGGTTTCAAAGACGCAGGCGACTTACACGTATGCGAAGGTGATTGCGCCGACGAAGCCCGATGAGGCGCGGAAGCTCCTGACGCAGCTTGCCGGCCAGCAATCCGACATCAGCCAGCTTGCGCTTACGGCCGTGAACGATCTTCCGCAGAAGTAGACGCCGCCCGATGTTGGCGCATTTGCGGTTTCCCGTCGAGTCCTCCCGAGGGCGGCGATATCCAGAGCCTGGTCATCCTTACCGAAATGCCTTTCAGCGGGATCGGGATCGCGTCGTCCACACCCGCGCCTTCCGCCGCCTGGAGAACAAGACGCAGGTTTTTGCGCCGGGCATTTCCGATCATTTCCGGAACCGCCTCACGCATACGATTGAGGTCGCGCAGATTGCCCGCACGGTGGCCAATGTTCTCGGGCTGGATGAGGATCTGACCGAAGCGCTGGCGCTGGTGCATGATGTGGGGCATCCGCCATTTGCGCACGCGGGCGAAGAAGCGCTCAACCGTCAGATGCAGCGGTTCGGCGAACGCTTCGATCACAACATTCAGGCTTTGTGGATCGTCGAATCGCTGGAGCAGCGCTATCCTCGATTCCCCGGATTGAATCTGACTTTTGAAGTCCGCGAAGGAATTGTCAAGCACTCGCGCGATTTCGCTTCGGGGGAAGTTCCTGAACTGGATGAGTACCTGCCGGGCCTGCGTCCGCCGCTCGAAGCGCAACTGATCGATCTGGCGGACGAAACAGCGTATAACGCGGCGGATCTGGACGACGCCTACGAGGCTGGGTTGCTCCGTCCGGAGGGCATTGCCGCGGCGGTGCCGGCGTATGCGGAAATCCTCGATACCATCGAGACGCAGTTTCCGGGAGCGACGGAGCGCGAACGTTTCCAGGAATCGGTCCGGCATTTGATCGACGATCAGGTTTCCGGTTTCATTCAGGGCACCGTCGATGCGGTCAACGCCGCTGGCGTGAAGGACATCGATGCGGTACGGTTCTACCCTTCCCGGCTGGCGCGTTTTACGCCGCCGGTGCGTGAGACCAGTCTGCAACTCAAACGCTTTTTGCTGGCGAATGTGTACTCGTCCGACGAGCTGGAGCCGGACCGGCGGGAATCGATTGCAAAGCTCGATCGCATGTTCGAATACCTTCTCGAACATCCGGAAGGAATATCCGGGGCGGCGCCCGCGGGGCCGACACCCCGCGATATCTGCAACTTCATCGCGGGGATGACGGACCGGTATTTCCTGCGGCTCTACGATGCGGGGTTGGGGTAGGGGAAAGGAACGCGACTGAAGTCGCGTGTACCTTTGTACCTTTCAGTCTTCTACTTTTGCGAAACTGGCGAGTTCTGCTTTACGCACGATGTAGTTGCGCTCCAGCTGCCGGCACAGCTCCGCTCCCAGCTTTTCCGGCGCTTCTTTTTCCTCATGCTCCACGACGACTTTGATGTATAAATTGGTCCGCATACTCCTCCTATACTAAGGACGTGAATTGCGTCCTCTGCCAAACCCGCAAACCGCGCCGCCACTGCCTGGCGGTTCACGGCGATATTTGCAGCATCTGCTGCGGTACGGAGCGAGAGCAGTCGCTCGATTGTCCGCTCGAATGCACCTATCTGCAGGACGCGCACGACCATGAAAGACCGCCGGAGTTCGACGGGGCGACCCTGCCGAATCGGGACATCGAGATCACCGAGGAATTTCTGGAGGCGAATGAGCCGCTGGTGGCGTTTCTCGCGCTATCGGTTTTTGAAAGCGCCATGGAAACGCCCGCGGCAACCGACTGGGACATGCGCGAAGCTCTGGAAGCTTTAGTCAAGACCTACCGGACGCTGGAGGCGGGCATCTATTATGAAACTCTTCCGGCCAATGTGTATGCCGCGGCGATTGCGACGTCAGTGCAGACCAAGGTAGCGGACATCAGGAAGCGGGAGACCGAGGAGACAGGCGTCAGCACCATTCACGATGCCACGATTCTCGGCGTGCTGGCTTTCCTGCAGCGGCTGGAGTATTCGCACAACAATGGCCGTAAGAGGAGCCGCGCGTTCCTCGACTTCCTGCGCGGCTTTTACATCCCGACGCTTGCCGAAGGAATCGATGAGCCGGAACCGGACGAGCCGCGGATCATCATATAGGTAAGCGTGAGACTGGGCATTGTAGTATTCGGGCACGGATCCAGCGTGGCTTCGGCAAACGAAGCTGTGCGCACCATTGCGGCGCGGGCGGCGGCGGAAGGGGCGTGGGACTTATACGAGACCGCGTTTCTCGAAGCCGCTCCGCGCCTGGATGAAGCCGTCCGAAGCCTCACAGCGTCAGGGGCCGAAGAGATTCTGGTGCTGCCCTATTTTCTTACGCTCGGTATCCATCTGCAGCGCGATCTGCCCAGACTGGTGGACGATCTGTCCCGCGAATACAAAGTTCCGATCCGGGTGACGGAACCGCTCGATGGGCATCCGGAGTTGAGCCGCATCCTTGTTGAGAGAGCCATCGGGGTGGACAGGGCCGGCGGAGTTCCACGATGAAGGCACGTTTGATTTCATCGCGCGAAATCGGTCCCAACACCCGGCACTTCGAATTCGAGACACCGGAATGGAAACCCGCCTTTGTGCCGGGCCAATTTCTCTCCGTGACCGCGGCCATCGGGGAAGACGACATCACGCGGGCCTATTCGATCGTGTCCCCGCCGGAAGGCGACGGGTTCGCGTTGTGCGCCAATCTGGTACAGGAAGGCTATCTGTCGCCCTTTTTATTTTCATTGAAGCCCGGGGACGAGATCGACTTCAAAGGGCCCTATGGAGCGTTCATTCTGCGGCGTCCGGTTTCCGATTCCATCTTCGTGGCCACCGGCACCGGGATCGCGCCTTTTCGTGCGATGCTGCTATCGCATCTGAGCGCGCACCCGGATCGGCAATTCACGCTGATCTTCGGGGTGCGCCACGAGCAGGGCTTGCTCTATCACGATGAACTCAGCGCACTGGCGGAAACGCGTTCAAATTTTCGTTATCGACCCACGCTAACCCGCCCAGAAGAGCATTGGACGGGCCTCGCCGGCCGCGTACAGCAACCGACGATCGAAGCGCTCGGCGAACGCCGCGATGTCGACGTCTATATCTGCGGCCTGCGCGAAATGGTGGACGATATGCGATCGAGATTGAAAGAAATTGGTCTCGATCGAAAACGGATCATCTACGAGAAATACGATTAGACCGGTCCGGGCAAGCGTCGAGATGAGTCTCGACGCGGTACGCAGGAGTGCGTGCGCCACAAGTCACTGAGTTATGGTCAGATTGACGGGCGCGCTCGATACGCCGCCGACGGTTACCACGACGGGCTGCACGCCGGGTTGGGCATCGGATGGAATGGTGAAATTCACCTGAGTGACTCCAATAAGACCCGACACGATGCCATCGAACACGATCACTGCCTGCTCACCCCCAACGGTCAGGGTGAGCGGCTGGCGGGATTGTGGAAGCTGCGACAAAGTCAGGTAGCCGGGGGGCGTCGCGCCTGAGGCAAGGGTCGGGTTGACGTCGCCGTCTCCGGTGACGAACGCGACGACAGTCTCGCCTGGCTGGCCTGTGGCGTTCGGCACCAACGAACCGTTGGAGGCAAAGATTCCCGGCGCGGCGGGGATTACGTTGAACGTAAACGAAGCGATCTGCCCGCCGTTGTTCACGCCCAGCACCGCCGGCCCGGCAGTGGTTTCGTAGGGGATCTGCAGGTTGATCTGCGCCGGTGAAACAAACCACAGGGGCGCGGCAACCCCGTTCACCGTGGCGGAAGCCGCACTCATGCTGAGGGGAAGCGGCTGAATTTCCGCGATTTGCGATGCCGCGGAAAGGTTGGAGCCATAAACAGCGATCAATTGGCCGGGCGCGAAGGTCTGCGATCCGGAAGCGGCGTTGCCTACGCCGGCGATCGAAATATTCGAGGACGCTCCGACGATGAACGTTACAGGCACCTGGATGGATTGCGGCAACACGTTCTGTGCCTGAATGGAAAGAATGGCGTTATACACGCCGTTTGAAAGGCCCGCCGCGGAGGCGGTCAGTTGCAGAGTGGTGTTGCCGGTTCCGGTGAGGGACGACACCGAGAGCCACTTCTGACTTGCGGGGATCACGGTGGCGGTCCACGTTGGGGAGCCGGCGTTGAAAGCCAGCCCTATGCTTGCGGCGCCCGTTGGCGTTCCGGCGGGAACCGCGATAGACACGGCGGGAGACGATGTGCTGAACGATGCGGGCGCGGCGGCAGCCTGCGCGAACGAACCCGCGGCGATCGCGGTGACAAGGGACCCGATCTCGCTCACGCCTGTCAGGGCATAGGGGTCGATCGGCGGCGATGGAGCGGTAGCGTAGCAGGCCGTTCCAGTCAGCACACCCCACGGGGCGAGCCGAGTGGTTCCGAAAAATTCGGAAAGCGGGTTCGTGAACAGAGTGGTCCCTTCGGTAAAGGCAGCGAGGGTGGTCTGGTAGCCGCCGGTCTCCTGGACGGTGACCTGCTGCGACCACTGGCATGAGGGATCGGCGTTCGGATTCTGCTGCATGATGGACGGTGACAGGGTGAGAGTCATTCCGGGTTGCTGCACCGGAACCGCCGGTCCTACAAACGGAACGACGAGATCCTGTTCCCAGGTCGCGCCGCTCGCATCGACGCCCGCGAAGTGGAAGGTGCGGTTCCGGGGAACGGCTAGTCCCACACCGATGAGCGCGGTCGAGATACTGCCGTGCGCGGGGATGTCGGGGCCGGGAAAGCCGCCAGGCAGATTATTTTCTCCGTCGACGGTGAATACAGTCAGGCGGGTCGCCACGCCAGCCACTTCGGAGAGCCTGATCTGATAGGGCCAGCCGAACGCAAGCTCGGGGACCGGGTTTGGCGTCAGGGTGGGGATGACCAGTGAGCCCGAAGTGGGCAGTTTCAACGTAACTGTTGTGGCGCCGCTCGATGCCACATAGTTGGAGTCACCGCTGTAAAGCGCCCCTACAATCAGGTTCCCGCCTGCGATCAGGGATCCAGAGGCGGAGATCACGGCGGTCGCCGCGGCGCCGGCGGGCGCGAGAGTTGACGAGCCGAGGGTAACGTCGCCCGCTACAAATGTTACGGTACCGGAAGGAATCGCCCCCGCGCCGCTTACCGCAGCGGTCAGTTGCACGGTATCTGTGGTTCCGACGATCGCGGGATTTGCCGAGAGGGTGGTGGTGCTGGCAGTGCCGGAATTCCATTCGGCGACGAACCGCGCGGCATCGAGCGATCCGAGGCCGGTCGCCAAATCGTAACCGGGACCAGCCGAGTAGCCGAGCGTGCCATTCACGCAATCGGGGCTGCCCTGCGCGCATGGCACTATGTTGTTTCCGGTGGTTATATCGTGAAACACGTCGGTGGTGGTCCGCGCCATTCGGTAGAGAGAAGGATTGATATTTCCGAGACCGGCAGGCGAGCCGGGATTTGCCTGCGCCTGCGATTGATTCAGGAGGGCGACGATGCCGGCGAAAAGCGGGCTGGATGCGGACGTGCCGCCGACAGAATAATAGTTGCCCCCCATCACGATGTCGTATCCGTCGTGAAACCAGGAGGCGGCGAAGGAAACATCGGGCAGATCCCGAGCTCCGTCGTTGGGTACGCCGGGTCCGGTCTGCCATACAGGCTTGGCGAAGTAAGCGCTGGCGCCTCCGCCTCCGCCGATCAGGCCATTCACCAGGGAGGAATCGTTCCATGCGGTCTCCGGGATATAGGAGAGAGCCGAAGCGAAGTTCAGGGTGTTCGCGGCCGCCCAGTAATTGCCAGTTGCTTCGTTGAACTCCGTTCCGCCGACCGCCGTCACTTCGGGGAAGGAGGCCGGAGAGGAAACCGTGGCGCCCTTGGTTGCCTGCGGTGTCGGGCTGTCGCGGTCGCATGTGGCCGCGCCCACGTCTCCGGAAGAGATCATCCAGGTGATTCCCTGTGCGTTCGCCTGTTGGGCCACGGGACGCAATGTCTGCGTCGCGCTGTTGATGAACTCGCACGCTCCATAACTCAACGACATGACTGGAGCGAGGTTTCGATCCACGGCGTACTGGGCGGAAATGTTGACAAACACCGAGTTCACATAGAGGATGGTGGCGTTGCGGGCGATGGCGCCGGAGACTTCCAGATCCAGATCCGCCTCGCCCTCGGGGCCGTCATTGAATCCGGGGTCGGCGCCGTACAGGATGACCTGGGGAAGATTGGGCGGCAGGTTGAAGGCTGCGCGATAAGTTGCAATATCTGAGAGATCGATGTCGGACTCGCCGAGGATAGCGATGGTTTGTCCCGTGCCGTCGATGCCCGATTCATAGAGCGGCGTGAGGTCGTAGATCGTGGCAAGGTCGTCCGGGGCAAGATAATGCACGGTGCCGCTCGTGAAATGGGGGGTTAGTTTAGGGTGTATCGGCTGCATGCGGAAATCGCTGAGGCCGCCGACGCCGAGTACTACCGGTTCCAGTGCGGCGGGAACGGAGAGATCTGTCGAATTAGCGAAATGCGCTTCGCCATTTACTGAATAACGATGGATTTCGGTGTGAAAGGCGCTCGACGCCTGGGCCGCGGTACCGCTGAAGGTGATCCAGCACCGTCCCCGCGCTACGTCATGTACGGTGAAACCGGAGGATCGAAGCCAGCCGGTTACCTGGCCGATGTCGTTGGCGCTCAATCCAAAGCGATCGCCGAACTGCTCAGGGGTCAACCATTTGTGGAAGTTTGGGGACGATGGACTCTGCTGATCCGCGAGAAAGCTCTCGAGCCCGTCGGCCGGCCGCAGATAAAGCGTGGCATATTGGATCGGCAGGGCGGGATCGGCGAGTCCCCGATCGAATTGCGGCCTGGCATTGGGATTCAATTGCCCCGGGATTTGTTTCAGTTGAGTTAGTTCGACTTTTGCGGTAACGCGATCCTGCGCGGCCATTGCCGTCGACAAGCACACCAGGGAACCGCACCAAACAATACAAATTATCGTTTTCATTGGCGGTTTTCGATTATAGACGTGAATTCGTGGTTTTCACCACATTTATTTATGGGCATCAAGCGCCGGGATGAGTCTCGGTGCGGCGGGCATGAGAGCCCGCGCTACGAACAGTCAGACGAGCGGTTCCGCGCAGCAATACCATGCTTCGGTCAAGTGCGGGATCGGAGGGCTCTCAACGGGAAGATCTGCTTTCGTTCCGAAGGCGCGCTCCCAGATCATCGAAAAGGTCTCGGTTCGCGATGCCCCGCGCCCGACTAGTTTCTGGAGGTCGGCGCAAAGCCGGTCCATTTCCGGATCCGGATGCCTCCATCGGTACGAGAGAGCCGCCGGGTCGAATGGGTCGACGGTCAGTTCGTCCAGTTCGAGCAGTTTCGAACCTGCGGGAATGAGGAGCCGTATTGCCAGCTGGATGGGTGCGACGCTCTCGATCAGATCCAGATCGCGGACGGTTCGCAACAGGTTTAAGTAGTGTTCCTTCGAGGTCCACGGGGTGAAAGCGACGAAGGTGGGGACCAGAGTCAAGCCGTGGGAGCGCGTGAGTGCGAGCGCGTGCACGAAGTCGGCGCGCGTGTGTCCTTTGGCGAGAAGCGCCAGCACGCGATCGTCGACCGATTCGACAGCGCTGGTGATGAAGAGGCAACCGGTCCGTTTCAGCACCGGCAGCGCGTCGCGATGTTTCAGCAGGTGCTCGATCTTGACGGTCACATCGTACGTTACATCCGGAAACTCCGCATGAAACGCCTCGGCGATCGCCGTTGCGTGCGTGGGTCCGTTGAAGAAGTCGGGGTCGCCAAACGTGATATGTTCCGCGCCGGCCTGGATCTGCTGGCGCGCGTCCGCCAGAACGACCTCGCGCTGCACGATGCGGAAACGCCCTTCATAAACGGGCACGATGGGACAGTGCCGGCACAGATGCTTGCAGCCGCGGCTGGCTTCGGTGTAGCCGACTGTCTTGCGCTCTCCTGCCGACACGAGGCCCGCATATTCGCGCAGGGCAGGCAGCGTGGCTCGATCCGGAACCTGGAATGGCAGGCGATCCAGAACAATCGGAAGCACACTGGGCAGCCTGCCGGAAATCAAGTCTGTCAGCGCCCTTTCGAACTCGCCGCCAATCACGTGAGTCACGCCAAGCGTCCGCAGCATCTCCTCATTGACGGGCGCATAAAGGCCGTAACAGCAGATATGCGCCGCGGGGTTCATTTGCCGGGCCGCTTGAACGCGGGGGATGGCCATACGGGTTGCGGTATGCATCGGCAGGTGGAAAGCGATCCAGTCCGCCGCGCTGACGGCTTCGAGCGGAAGGGGTTCGCGTGAAAGATCGGCTGTTGTGACATGGTGGCCGTCGGAGCGAAGCCACGCGGCCGGAGAAGCCAGACCGAAGGGCTGCCGTCCGAGATCGTATGTGGAAATCAGTACAACTCGCATGGAAGGGGGTGAATGGGGTCAGGCGTTCGGACTGTTACAGAGCCGTTGATAATATGAGATTGCCGTCCCCTCCCCTATTATGATTGCCCCGTCTGCAACTGTCGCGGAAGAAATTCTTGACCTCAAGCGCGACCGCCGCGCCATCCTGCTGGCACACCATTACCAGGATGCGGAGATTCAGGAGCTGGCGGATGTGGTGGGAGATAGTCTGGAGCTGGCACGCAAAGCGCGCGAAGCCGATGGGGATGCGATTGCGTTCTGCGGGGTCTGGTTCATGGCGGAGACGGCGAAAGTCCTCAACCCATCGCGGATTGTCGTGGTGCCGGATAAGGAGGCCAGCTGCAGCCTGGTCGAAGGTTGCCCGGTCGAGCCGATACGCGAGTTCAAGCGCCGCAATCCCGATCACGTCATCGTCAGTTATATCAATACATCGGTAGAGGTGAAGGCGGAAAGCGACATCCTGTGCACATCCCGCAATGCCGTCCGGATTGTCAACTCCATTCCACGGGAGAAGCCGATCCTGTTCCTCCCCGATCGCAATCTGGGTAACTACGTGAAGCAGCAGACGGGCCGCGAGAACATGAAGATCTGGCAAGGCGCGTGCATTGTGCATGAGACTTTTCCAGTACGGCGGCTGCTGGACGCCAGAGCGAAATTCCCGGAGGCGGTGGTGGTGGCGCATCCGGAGTGCACGGAATCGGTGTTGCGCCATGCGGACTTCATCGGGTCCACTTCAGCGATTGTGGAATACTGCGCGGCAAGCCCTGCGCGCGAGTTCATCGTGATGACCGAAAGCGGCGTGAACTTCTCGCTGGAGCGTGTCGCCCCGACGAAGAAATTCCATTATGTAAAAAACGAGAACTGCAATTGCAGCGAATGCCCGTACATGCGGCTGAACACGCTGGAGAAATTGCGCGATGCCTTGCTTTACCTGGAGCCGCGGGTGGAGTTGCCGGACGAGCTGATGCGCCGCGCCCTGATCCCGATAGAGCGTATGCTTGAAGTGAAGTAAATGGACACCGCTCTCATCGATACTTTCGGCCGGCTGCATGACAGTCTGCGAATCAGCGTGACCGATCGCTGCAACATTCGCTGCTTCTACTGCATGCCGGAAGAAGCGGTTCAGTACGCCGCGAGGCGGGAGATTCTCACATTCGAGGAGATCGAGCGCTTTGTGCGAGTGGCGGCGACGCTGGGGATCAATAAGCTGCGCCTGACCGGCGGCGAACCTCTGTTGCGGCGCGACCTGCCCCAGTTGATCGCGCGTCTGGCGAGCGTTCCAGGCATTCACGATCTTGCACTGACTACCAATGCCGTGCTGCTGGAACAACAGGCACAAGCGCTTTACGATGCCGGGCTGCGCCGTCTGAACATCCATCTCGATACACTGGATCGCGAGCGATTCAAGCAGATTACGCGACGCGACGATCTGCCGCGGGTACTGGCGGGAATCGACGCCGCGGTTCGTGTGGGGTTCAAACGCATCAAGCTCAACATCGTTGCGGTTAAGGGATTGATCGAGCCGGATATCCTGCCCATGGCGCATTATTGCCGGGAACGTGGCTTTGAGCCTCGTTTCATCGAGTTCATGCCACTGGATTCACAATCGCTGTGGGATCGCGGCAAGGTTCTGCTGGCGGACGATATCGCGGCGATGATTTCGCGTGAGATTTCGCCTCTCGTCGAGGTTCCGGATCGGGACCCGCGCGCGCCGGCGACTGACTTCGCTTATGCGGATGGAGGCGGGAAAGTAGGGTTCGTCGCATCGGTCAGCAAGCCATTCTGTCTGAACTGCAATCGTCTCCGGCTGACGGCGGACGGCAAGATGCGCTACTGCCTGTTTGCGATCGAGGAAACGGACGTCAAGCATCTGCTCCGCTCGAACGCGCCCGATGAACAGCTGATCGCGGCTATCCGGCAGAACGTCTCGGAGAAGTGGATCGGGCATCAGATCAACTCGACGAAGTTCATCCCTCCGCCACGTCCGATGTATTCGATCGGCGGCTGAGCGGCAAGGAACTTCTCTTGTATTCGCGGAGTCTACTCCAGCGAAATGTTCGATCAAACGTTCGTCAATGCGCGTGCGGAAACGCGCCGTCCATGGACAGTTGCAATTTCGCTGACGCTGCAAACAGCGCTGGTGGCTGTTGCGCTGATTGTGCCGCTGCTGCACGTTGCATCGCTCGAGCTACCGGCGAAACTGCCGAGCCTGCTGCCGTTCGAGAAAGTCGATCTGAAGCTGAAGCCCGAGGTGACGCGGGTTGCGAATCGCGCGCCGCGTCCCGTCTTTCGTCTGGACGACCTGCGCCTGTACGCGCCGACCGCGGTTCCGAGACGCATCGATATGACGCCCGATGTTCCTGAGATGGCGAATTACGCCGCGGCAACGGGACCCGCAGCGGCTTCGCTCGGCGCGTTCCTGGGCGTAGCTATTCCGGCACCTTCCACGCAGGCCGCTGTCGTGAAGCCGGCGCCGCCGCCGGTACCGGAGGCGGTTCATGTCGGCGGGGGCGTGCAGTCCGCGAAACTGATCTTCGGACCCAAGCCGGTTTACCCGCCAATCGCGCGGGCTGCGCGCACTCAAGGGACTGTCCGGATACAGGCTGTCATTGCGCGCGATGGTTCCATTCAGCATCTGCAGGTCGTGAGCGGCCCTCCGCTGCTGATCGCCGTGGCGCTGGAAGCGGTTCAACGATGGCGCTATCAACCGACGCTGCTGAATGGCCAACCGGTTGAGGTGATCACGGAGATCGACGTGAACTTCACTCTTCAGTAGCGGAGTCCGATAACAACTTGAATCGTTCGGCGCATTCGTGCGATCCTATAGGTGTAGTTTGACAGTCCCGCTACTCGGGCCCCTCGTACAGTCCTCGATTCGCTGCTCTCTCAAATTTCAGAAAGAAGTTGAATCGATGACTATTTGTGCGGAGCCTGTCCTGAAGCGCACGGGTATCAACTGGGTCTCCACCATCGCATTTGGATTATTCCATCTGGGAGCCATCGCCGCCTTTTTCTTCTTCACGTGGCCGGCATTTCTGACCGCGCTTTTTCTCTACTGGGTGGCTTTGAGCCTTGGGATCGGGATGGGTTTTCACCGGCTGCTGACCCATCGTTCCTATCAACCGCGGACGTGGATCAAGTATTCCCTGGCGGTTTGCGGCTGTCTGGCGCTGGAAGGCGGTCCGATCTCGTGGGTGGCGACGCATCGAATCCATCATCAATTCTCCGATAAGCACGGCGATCCGCACACGCCGCGCGATGGGAAGTGGTGGTCGCATCTCATCTGGATGCTGGTCGGCGATTCGACTCAGCGCCAGACCTCCGAGTGTCTCCACTACGCTCCCGATCTTTGCAACGATCGATTTCTGGTCTGGCTTTCGAAATACAACTACGTGCCGCTGGTGGTTCTTTCGGTCCTGCTGTTCGCATTCGGCGGACTGCCATTCCTGCTTTGGGGCGTGTTCTTTCGGGTGACCATGGGGCTTCATGCCACCTGGATGGTGAACTCGCTGACCCATTTCTGGGGGCGGCGCCGCTTCGACACGCATGACGATTCGCGCAACAACTGGTTCGTCGCGCTGGTAAGTTTCGGCGAGGGCTGGCACAACAATCATCACGCCCATCCAACCTCCGCGCGGCACGGACTGGCGTGGTATGAACTCGATATGAGCTGGATGGCGATTCGAACCCTGCAGTGGCTGCATCTGGCCAAATCCGTACAGGTCGCCGGACTCTGACATACTTATCCGAGGGGATGAATTGGCCAACACCTTCGGCGCTGACATTCTGATTCAGGCGGAAGATCCCGAGATGGCCGCCGCCTTTTATGTGAAGGAACTCGGATTCGAAATCACGGGCACGACGCCCATGATCAGTCTCCATGGAAGCTACATCAATCTGTTCATTGAGCGCGGTCCAGCACTCGGGCCAGTACTGGAAGTGACAGTGGCGAACGTGGGGGAAGCAAAGGCCCGCCTCCTGGAGAAAGGCTGCGTAATCGTCAAAGACGAGCCCGATTTTCCGAGATGCTATGTCCGCGATCCGTTCGGGCTGATCTACAATCTCACGAGTTGAGCCGGCGATAATTCACCAGTTCGATGCCGCGCCGCTCGATGGCGCTGCGCACCTCGGGAGACACCAGCGCGGCCAGTTCCAACTCGCGGCTTTGCTTTAACCGGGTTGCGGCCGCCCGCAGGTCCGGCCCCAGTTTTCCCGGGTGACACATGAATTCCGTCAGACCTTCCGGCAGACGTTCCAGCGTCTGGATCAGATTCGATTGCCGCAGCGTGCCGGTGATCTGAAACCCGGCGAAATGATCCGTCATTTTGAGTTCACCGAGCGTGCGGGCGAAGGCGGGACGCGTGACCCGCATGCCCAGCGCGAAGGCGCTCTTCTCGATGCGCGCGCCCCGGTCGATCCCGAAATCGAACGGGCGCCGCACCCAGGGGATGCGGAACTCGCGCGCGAGGCGCGCCACGGCATCCAGCACCGGAGGCAGCAAATGCGTGTGCTTATGGGTGTCGAGATGTGTGGGCCGGATGCCCGCCCTGACAATCTTCCGGACCTGGGCGAGCAGCTCCTCATAGACCGGCAGCTTTCCGCGGAGGAGGGCGCGTATCAGTTCGGTGATTGTGGATGGCAAGGCGCGCGAAGGATCGGCAATGCTTTGCCCCTGAACGAGGACGAGATGGCACCCTACGTCGAGCGAAGGGTTCTGGCGCGCGAGAGTGACCGCATCGTCAAACGCGGCGCCATTTGCCATCAGGGTCGTCGCCGTAAGGATGCCGTTCCGATGCGCTTCGACGATGCCTGCGTTCACATCGCGCGTGAAGCCGAAATCGTCCGCATTCACGATGAGCCGGGTGTTGCCTCGGGAACTCACACTAGAAGATTGCCAGCTTGATACGGAGGAATTTCTTCGGATTGGCCCGCACGTCCTTGACAAGGGCGTTTAACTCGCGAGTGGTTCCCGTCATGGCGTCATAAAGCTGGGGATTCACCACCAGCTGCCCGATCGTGCCCTGACCCGAATTGATCTTATCGATCGCCGTATTCACCTTCTGGAAGGTCATGGTGAGCTGCTTGTAAACTTCGTCGTCGGTGAGCACTTTTCCAGCCGTGCCTTTACCCGCGTTGAGATTCGCCAGCAGGGTCTTGGCTTCGCCGATGGCGGCTCTGGCCTCGTCGTACGCCTGCGGATCGTAGATGGCTTTGCCGACCGTTCCTTTGCCGGCCTGAATCTGGGCGAGCATGTCGTCGAGGCGTTGAATCGGCTTGCGGATATCGGTGTAAAGCTGGTCGTCGTAGAGAAGATGGCTGATGGTTCCGTTGCTGTTCTTGACGTCCTTCACCAACTGCTCCAACTGGGCGCCGGTGGCGTTGAAATGGTCGTAGAGCGAGTCGTCCTTGATCAGTTTGCCGATATTCCCCTGGCCGCTTTCGACAATAGCCAGCAATCCGTCAGCGCGTCCGACAATGGTTTGCAATTGATCGAGCATGCTGGAACTCTGGGCCAGGATCTGCGGGATATCCTGCGTTGGGAGCGCCTGGATTTCGCTGCCGGGCTCGACGTGCTTCGGGTGGGAGCCTTTGGTGATATTGACGAATTTTGAACCGAGCAGGTTGGCGGAACTGATGGCCGATTTCGAATCGTCCGGAATCTGTTCGAGGTACTTGTCCCGGATCACCATATCGATCGCCACCGTCTTTTTAGGATCGCGCGACCCGGAGAGCTTGATGCTGCCGATATAGCCGACGAGAATGCCGTTGACGCGCACGGGGTCGTTGGCGACCATGCCGGCGGAATCCTCCATATAGGTGACGAGATGAAAGTTGCCGCCGAACAGATTACTCTGGCCGGTGAGCAGAAAGATGAGCATGCCGGCGATCGCCATGGCTGCGGTGGCCAGGATTCCAGTCCGTAATTGAGCCCAGTGTACTCTTGCCTGCGAAGCCATAATTTAAGCGGCGTTCTTTTCGGGACGCTTCACAAATTTCGACACATACGAATCGCCGGATCGTTCGAGATCCGCCTGACTTCCTTCAAAAACCAGACGCCCTTCGCGCAGAACCATGAATACCGTGTTTGTGCCCGCTCGATCTACCGGGTCAAGACGCCCACTGTCCGGATTGTACCGGAAGTTGGCCACCAGATTCCCGTCCTGGTATCGATGGGTGACCACGAGGGCTGTGGTATTGTCGACGTCGCGCTCCTTGATGATGAGCGCCATGATGGTGTGGGCGGTGATGGGATCGAGTCCGGCGGTGGGGGAATCGTAGAGCAGCATCGGGGGTTTATTCACCACGGCGCGGGCGATGGCCGCACGCCGGCGCATGCCGCCGGAAAGCTCGCTCGGATAACGGTCCATGGTCTGTTCCAGTTCCACGAAGCGGAGGGAATTGCGGACGGCCGGCTCCATCTTTTCGCGAGGCATCTGAATAGCCTTCTGGTTCAGCAGCGGGTAGGCGACGTTCTGGGCGATGGTCATGGAGTCGAACAGCGCGCTTTCCTGAAAGAGCATGCCGATTTTGCTGCGGACGTCGAACAACTGCACTTCGGGTTTGCGGGTGACGTCCTCATCGAACAGGTAGACTTGCCCGGTGGTGGCGCGAATGAGACCCATGGCGGTCTTGAGAAGCACGGTCTTACCGCTGCCCGCCGCGCCCAGAAGTATTCTTGTCTGACCGTGCCGCACGTCGAAAGACATGTCATCGAGCGCGCGTACGCCGTCCTCGAAAACCACGCTGACCTTCTCGAATCGGAGTAGACTCGGGGTGGTTTCGTCAGGCATGATCAGGATGTCCGGCTGACGAAGATCTTGCTGATGAAAAGATCCAGAATGAAGATGGCCACGGAAGCGGCAACCATGGCCTGAGTGGTGGCGCGGCCGACACCCTGCGTGCCGCCCGTGGTCCGGAGCCCGTAGAAACAGCCGATCAGTGAGATAGCGAAAGAAAAGACGAAGGGTTTGAGAAGCCCTTGTCCGACGTCGTTCCAAACCAGCGCTTGCCAGGTCAGGGTCCAGTATTGCCGGGTGGGCAAGCCGAAAAGAAGGACGGACATCACCCAGCCACCAACCATACCGATGAAATCGTCGATTACGGTCAAGGCAGGGAGCATCACGGCGGTCGCGATCATCCTTGGCGTAACGAGCTTCTGAACCGGGTCGGTGCCGAGGGCTCGCATGGCGTCGATCTGTTCGGTCACTTTCATGGAACCGAGTTCGCTGGCTATACCCGATGCGTTGCGGCCTGCCACCATGACGGATGCCAGCACGGGACCTAATTCGCGCACCAGAATGATCGACACGAACGTTCCGGTGCGGCCGACCTGGCCGTAATCCTGAAGACTGCGGCCCATCTGCATGGCCATCACGGCGCCGGAGAAAAAGCCGGTCAACAGAACGATGGGGATGCTGCCGACGCCGATGGCATCCATCTGAAGCAGGATGTCGTCGCCGTAATGAGGCCTGCGCGTGACATTCAGAATGGCCCGCCCGGTCAGTTCGTAGAACTCCTGAATCGCCTGGATGGGGCCTTTCAGAAAATCAAGCACGTGAGAAGGTCTAGTCTTCCTGCCGCGCCACAACGGACCCTTCGGCCTGTGCGCTCATGAAACCGATGCTAGCATACAGGCATTGATTATGAGGGGATTGACCGACGTTCCGGGCATCCTGGTGGGTCATGCGACCGACGCGGTGGCGCTCACGGGTTGTACGGTGGTACTGTGTGGCGCGGAGGCGGTGGGCGGCGTCGATATCCGCGGTTCGGCCACTGGCTCCTGTGAATTGGACACGCTGCATCCGGGGCACGTAGCGCCGAATGTACACGCGATCGTGCTTTCGGGAGGGAGCGCCTTCGGGCTGGAGACGACCTGCGGCGTCCGCAATCTTCTCGAGAAGCGGGGCATCGGCTACAACGCTGGAGTGACGCACGTGCCCATCGTGCCGGGCGCCATTCTTTTCGATCTGGGGATAGGCAGCGCCCAGGTGCGTCCGACCCGCGAGATGGGGGAGAAAGCGGCGCTGGCCGCCACTGCGGGGCCGGTGACCGAAGGCAACGCCGGGGTCGGAACAGGGGCCACCGTCGGTAAGATCCTGGGGATGAAGACCGCCATGAAGAGCGGCCTCGGTACGGCTTCGATCCTGCTGGGGAACGGAACTGTCGTGGCGGCGATGGTGGCTGTGAACGCGCTGGGCGATGTGATCGATCCGCAGACGGGCAGGATCATTGCGGGA
>Ga0206860_10004_pt1 | contig 36291 bp, 36 predicted proteins | sample Alteio_BWOrgCont_44_FD_152624 | JGI IMG/M metagenome (GOLD analysis project Ga0206860, IMG submission 152624) | Enriched cells from forest soil in Barre Woods Harvard Forest LTER site, Petersham, Massachusetts, United States -... | ecosystem: Environmental > Terrestrial > Soil > Temperate forest >...
TAATAGACGTTATGCCAATTTCTTTGCTGCTACCAATAGTTAGTTCATTACCTTCGATATTAAAGAATTGATTATTTTCAATTTTTTTGTTTATCAAACTATTCATATAAAGAACACCTATATTATATATCATTTAATTTATTATAAAATACAACTTCAAATAAATCAAATCAAATTAAATTAAATTAACCAAATTTGGTGTTTATAAAATTTTTAATTAGGATTTATTGATGAAATTCAAAAAGCAAAGAGTTCTCAGATTGGAAACAAACCTTTCTGACAGTCTCATATTGAAATGTGAAGAGCTTAAGCTTCTAAGGCCTTCTTAGTCAAAGCCAGCATGCCATCATTAAAAGTCTTCCCTATAGCTTCGTAATTAGGATCTTCAAAACTTTCAGCACTTTCTTTTTCTTTAACAATCTCTTGATATTCAATACTATAGTTTTTAGCTAATGCAGCTAGCCACAACTCATTTTTACTGAGGAAGTCATAGAATGCCTCCTTATTGCTAATAGTACCATTCACATAAACAAAGGCATCCTTCAAATCGCTCTCTGTCAGAGCACTACAGCGAAAATAAAGCATCTCTTTAATATCGATTGGTAATTGGAGCTTATCTTTTAACATCACGGGATAACCTAAATAGACCTCCACTTCATCAAAAAATCTAAGTGTAGGTACCTTTTGACGAGCACATTGCTCTAAAAGGTCCATCGCCCACACCCCTCTTTTCAAGAACTCAGCCAATGCCTTTATTTCCATTGGTTGTGTTAATTGATAAGCCACCCCTAACTTTATTACTGAGAGAGCCATTCGATCGCCACAGGTGTCAGCAGCACCATTAATAATGGCATAAAATTTATCGCTAAAATTTTTATCTTCTATCGCTAAATTTAAAAAACTTAAAATTTTAGCCGGTAGCCAAGGTTGCCCTGATTGATAATCTTTCATTGAAGATAATCTAGACAGCCAAGTACGCAAGCTTTTGAGGTTCTCTTCACTTGTATTTTTTGATATGCGCTCTAGTAATGTTGAATCATATCCTCGCTTAACTTTTTCAAAGAGTTCTTTTAACAACTCTTCCGCAGTGCGCTCATCTACCACACCTCTTGCTTCCATAGAATAACTGAAGGTCGGTCCACGATAGCCTGGCTGATCAGTAGCTTGCCTTAAATTACTCAATACGGTTTGCGATAAGTCGCAGCCTGTTAAATTCACTGTACATCTTTGAGGTAATCTTAAAATTTCAGCAGGAAGACCTGTTAAAGATCTATTGTATGTAGGATCCAACCTACTTAACATATTTAGATTGCCAATTTCGGCTGGCAAAGTAGTCAATCTATTAGATCGAAGATTTAATTGTTGCAAATTAGCCAGATTGCCAATTTCGGTTGGCAAAGCAGTCAACTGATTTCCATAAACATCTAATGACTGCAGATTAGTCAGATTGCCAATTTCATCTGGCAAAGCAGTCAACTGATTTACAGAAAGATCTAATCGTTGCAAATTAGCCAGATTGCAAATTTCGGTTGGCAAAGTAGTCAAGTTATTATCAAAAAGATATAATTCTCGCAAATTAGTCAGCTTGCCAATTTGGGCTGGCAAAGTAGCCAACTGATTTCCAGAAAGACTTAATTTTTGCAAATTAGTCAGCTTACCAATTTCGGCTGGCAAACTAGTCAATCTATTATTACTAAGATATAACTCTCGCAAATTAGCCAGATTGCCAATTTCGGCTGGCAAAGTAGCCAACCGATTTCCAGAAAGATCTAGTGTCTTAAGACGAGAAAAAGCCGGATGTGTAAATATGGTAGTCGGTATTTTAGTTAAGGAAAGATTATAAAGTGAAAGCGAATCATGCTCAGGTTTCTTAATAAAATCTAAAATACTCGTGATTACGTCCCCATTAAAACCTTCGGCTATTAAATTTTTTATCACCTGCTCATTAATGAAACTGTCGATTATGCGAGTATCGCAAATTTTAAGATTGGAAAAAAAACTATATTTATCCAGGCCAAGTTCATTAATCAGAATATTTAAGCCCAGCCAATTAGCCAATTTAACAGACCAAGCATTATTGTGTTTACCAATCTTGGTTTTAATAAATTCCAGGTTATAGTATAGCACCTGATACTGATCATTTTCTAGTTTTGTTTGATTAAGTTTAGTAAATATATTTTTTGCTACAAAGTCAGTAAGCTCCAATATGCCAATTTCTTTGCGGCTACCAATAGTTAGTTCATTATCTTCTATATTAAAAAATTGACTGTCGCTAATTTTTATACTTATCAAACCATTCATATAAAAAACACTCACATTATTTATCATTTAACCAATTATAAAACATAACTTCAAATAAATCCAATTAAATTAAATTAATCAAATTTGTATTTATAAAATTTTTAATTACGATTTTTTGGTCCTTGTTGCATAATAGCCTTCATAACATAAAACTATGGCTATCTATTTAAATGCTCACTTATCTCAGTATCTCGTTCTTTTTCCCAGCCTATATCTAAGCCCTTATATGCTGCATCTCTTAGTGGAGCAGAATGCATACTCCTCTTTTGGCATGCACTTTCTTCCGAAAGCAGTCCGCATCATAAGCCCCATCACCTCTAACAGATTTTATGTTAAATGGTAATTTGTCTAACATCTGCTCTGCCACTTGTGCATCTCCTTGATTATGCATTTTTTATTTACATACTATTTCAAATTTCACATGAAGGCCACTGTGCAACAAGGCTAAATAATTAATTATATTAATTTTTTTGACAAAGTTAATAATTAATTTTATAATAATAGTTGAGTGGTAATTAGATTTACTATTAGTGTTAATTTGGATAAATGGTTAGCTCACTTTAGACATAATTTGAAAAAATGATTTTTGACAAATGTCTCTGGCTGGGGATAGGCAGTAAAAGGGCTTTTCAAACTATACATTAGGTGAGAGGTTAAATTAAGTGTAAAATGGGAGGGTATATGTACTCAAATTTTAAACATTGGTTAGTTGGAATTATTATGTTCATGGCTTTATTAATGCCGTTTGGAATGGTACAAGCGCATGGAGGTGGTGGTCATGGCGGCGGTGGACACGGTGGTGGTCATGGCGGTGGTGGACACGGTGGCCATGGTGGTGGAGGACACGGAGGGCATGGTGGCGGACACGGTGGCCATGGAGGGCACGGTGGGCATGGCGCACACTTTCATGGAGGGCATGGTGGACATGGTGGACACTTTCATGGAGGGCATGGTTGGAATGGCCACGGCTATGGTTATGGTGGTTACGGAGGATATGGCGGTTATGGATATGCACCATATTATTACAACGATTACGACGGCTCTGATGCCCCATATTATAATAACTACTACACATACAGCTATCCTTATGTGGATGATTATTATGTAGTTAGCCCTCAAAGTGGCTAGATTTAAATTACGATATAATATAAAAGGCAGTTATGTATGATTAAAATACATAGCTGCCTTTTGAACTTCTTTTGAGAAAAGTATGTTTTTTTTGTAAAATTAGCGACGGTCGTTAATTTTAGCCAGTAAGCGCAAAATTTCTATATAAAGCCAAATCAATGTAACCATTAATGCAAAAGCTCCATACCATTCCATATATTTGGGAATACCGGCTCGCGAACCTTGCTCGATAAAGTCAAAATCAATAATAAAGTTTAAAGCAGCAATACCTACTACAAATATGCTAAATAATATGCTAAACCAGCCACTACCATTTACAAAAGGGACGTTAATATTGAAAAATCCTAATATAATAGTTACAAAATAAACTAAAGCAATGGCCCCTGTGGCTGCCACTACTCCCAATTTAAATTTTTCCGTGGCCTTAATCCAACCACTTTGATAAGCAAATAGCATAATTAGCAGCGTTCCAATAGAAAGACTTACAGCTTGTAATACTATGCCAGAGTAACTTTTTTCAAAAAAACTCGAAATTCCACCTAAAAATAAACCCTCCATCACAGCATATAAAGGTGCCGTCATGGGTGCCCAATTCTTTTTAAAGATGGTTAGTATAGATAATATTAAACCACCAAACAAACCTACCATCATCCAAGTTTGCACTGAGGTAGCATTTTGTCCATATAGGGCCGCTTTATTCCAAACAAAGGCAGCTGGCAATAATACTAATAAAAGTAAGATGGCAGTTTTACTGACAGTACCACCAATAGTCATTGTATTGGATTCAGCAACTAGACCAAATCCGGAAAATGGGTTGGATGCCAGTGCTGGATTAGATGACTTCATAAAGTACTCCTCTTAAGTTTATTGGCAGTATGGCACTTTAATCATTTTTACTCAACAACTTGTAGATAGCATATGAAACGCTTTTTTACATAACGCGCTCATTGTTAATGAATTAACACAGTTATCTTATGATGTATAAATAATTTAGCTATGACCACTTAAATCTGGAATAACTTGCAATTGGGGATGCACTTTACTGCGCAAAACATGCTGAATATATGAAAGGGTAGAACCTGTCGCGGCAAAACAAGAGGTACACGATCCTTGATAGGCAATTAACAATTCATTACCATTTATCAAATCGATAATTTTCACGCCACCAGCATCTAATTCAATATAAGGACGAATATCGCGGGCGATTACCTCTTCGATGAGAGCGATTTTTTGTGGATTGGATAAATTTTCCCACCCTGGATAACCTCCTTCCAATACTTCGCCAATATCAAGTGGCGCCGGCATAGCAATATAATTGGAGGCCAATGGAATGTCTTTGCATCGATCTGCTATTTGTTGCATAGCTTCTAGCACCATGTGTATATGTGGCAACACTTCAGGTGGAAAAGCAGCTGTTTGAGGATGATCGCGCAAGTGCTTATCTATTAACTCCACACTCAAGCGGCTAACTTGATCATAATTTTTGCCAATTGCCAACTCACAGATAGTTTGAGCGATACCGATTAATATAGATGGACCATAGAGTTGAAAGCGCACATCTACAATGGCACCATCATCAGGGTCTACCATCCAATAAAAAGATATCAACTCCCCTTCTGATATAGCACCTTTTGATGTATTTAAAAACCGCATTCCTCGCTCTTCAGACTGTACTTTATCAAATATACCAACACAATGATAATTATCGATCTTGGTATTTAATTTTTTACTGTAACGCCCCCACATAGAGGGCTGAATTTGTATACGTAAACTCATATCATGAATCTTTGAGGTGTTGTGATAAGCGCATTAATTTTGAAAAAGTCTCCACTATCATGGTGATAGCTTCATCTACTTCTTCCTCAGTAGTGTAACGCGACAAGCTAAAAGAAACTCCGCTATGCACTAAAGCAGGGGTGATTTGCATAGCGGCTAATTGTATTGCTAATTGCTGAAATTGCCCTCCACCAATAGTAGCACATAAACCACGACGATTGAGTGCAAATATAAAAGCTTCATTCATGATAAGAGGAAAAAATATTGTCGTAGTATTTGGTAACCTATCTTGATCTGAAAAAGCAACTTTTGCTCCCATACAATTTTTTAATATTCCGCGCTCCAGTTTATTGCGCAAACGTGCTATTTCCATGCACATAAAATCGCGTTGCTCATGGGCTTCTCTGAGAGCTTGTGCCAATCCTACTAAGGCACACATATCGATAGCACCAGCCCGCAATCCACCCTGTTCTGTACCACCATAAATAAATGGCGAGCAAGGCAATCCTTTGCGCACATATAAAACACCTGCCCCTCTAGGAATGTGTAATTGTTGGGCATTAAAAGTTACATAGTCAGCACCAATAGCACTTATTTCTTCATACACCTTACCAATTGTATGAGTCACATCTACATGTAAAAGAACTCCACGTTCACTACAAAGTTGTGCTATTTTTTCAAGTGGCTGTATTACGCCAGTCAAGGCATTGGCCGAACTTAATGAAATTAAGGCTGTACGAGATGATAATAATTCTGTAATTGCCTCAGTTGTCACAACACCATACTCATTAACTCCGATCAATTTACCTACACCACCAAATGGCTGTAAGCTATTAATTGACATGATAGATGGCGCTTCAGATACACAAGAGGTTAGAAAATGATTCTTTCCCGCGGCAAGTGCTGTATGGCGATATACTGAGTTAATGACATGATTGACAGACTCAGCACCACTACTTGTTAAAATCACCTGATCATCGTCACTGGCGCCTAAAAATTCATAGATGGTCTTAAAGGCAGTAGTTAGTGCCGGCATTAACTCCTGTCCTTTTTGATGCAAGGCTGTTGGCAGGCCCCAAAAGTTGGTTAAATAAGGACTCATAGCTTTAAGTACAGCTTCAGAAGGTTGTGTGGCACTATGATTGTCAAAATAAAGTGGATAAAGCATAAGAAATTAATAGCGTTTGGTGAAATGAGTGTTATGGTAATTATAAATTATAGGATTGCCAGTAGCCAGTTCAAGATTAAGCACCTCAGACTTATCTAAATGCTCAAGTAGCATAATAATAGCTCGCAAAGAATTCCCGTGCGCCGCAATAAATATATTTTTACCTTGCTCTAAAAACGGTACTATTTGCGCTTGAAAAAAAGGAAGTACCCTCTCAGCTGTCATTGCCAAACTTTCGCCGCCAGGTGGTAAACCATCAAAACTACGTCGCCAAACTTGCACCTGTTCTTCTCCATACTGTGCAATGGTCTCTCTTTTGTTCAATCCTTGCAATTTTCCATAACAACGTTCATTTAAAGCACTATTTTGTATTAATGGGATGGTATTGCTTTTAGTTTCTTCTTGATGTATCTCTGCTACTCCTAATTTATCAGAATGACAAATAACAGTAGTTTTATAGCTGCTGTGTACACTCATAGCTAATAAAGCAGTCATGAGGGCACGCACTAATCGCGATGTAAAAATAATATCAATCGGCTCGTTCATAATTTTTTGACCAGCCGCTAATGATTCTTGTATACCTTTAGAAGATAAAGGAACGTCCACCCAGCCTGTAAAAAGATTTAAGCGATTCCATTCTGATTCGCCGTGTCGCATGAGGATGAGTTGTGACATTATCTGATCTCCAATTAATCAAGGGCGATAAATTTAAAGCTTATTCATTGTTAGTCAGCGCAGTAATGTCAGTCACTGTTGCTATTGCAGAGAGGTTAAACTCTGAGCTAACACTGGGTAAGGAATGTAATAGATCAATCATTTCTATGGCACAACAAGCCGCTTCAGCACCTTTATTCCCACACTTACCACCGGCGCGATCCGTCGCCTGCTCCATAGTGTCAGTAGTCAATACGCCAAAAATTAGTGGCAGATCTATAGTCAAGCTCACTTGCGATATTCCAGCGGCACATTGCGAAGAAATATATTCAAAATGGGGTGTTTGACCACGTATGATTGCTCCTAAACAAATAATCGCAGCATATTGTTTAGTCAGACCTAAACGCTTTGCAGTTAAGGCAATTTCAAACGCACCAGGTACCCAAACAATGGTGATAGCCCTTTTATCGATGCCATGTCTCTTTAATTCTTCTATGGCCCCTTGCAATAAATTTTGCGTAACGCAAGTATTAAAGCGGGAAACAACAATGGCAATCTGTACCTCTGACTTTAGTACAAGTTTACCACGATATTCAAGTGTTTGATTACTCATAATATTTCTTGATCCAAATTTTCAAATAAATGCCCAAGTTTAACTTGCTTAGTTTTTAAATAATTATAATTTTCTTTGGTTGTCTGCGTAACCAGTGGGACACGTTCTGAAATTATTAAATCATATCCGGCCAATCCCATATATTTGGCCGGATTATTGGTCATCAAGCGAATGGTAGATAATCCCAAATCAACCAAGATCTGTGCTCCTATTCCGTACTCGCGCATATCGACAGGCAAACCCAGCTCTAAATTAGCCTCAACTGTATCTCGCCCCAAATCCTGCAAATGATATGCTCTTAGTTTATGTCCTAAGCCAATACCTCGCCCTTCGTGCCCTCTTAAATATACCAAAACACCTTCTTGTCCTTTTTGAATATTTTCAAGGGCTAGAGCGAGCTGCTGACCACAATCGCATCTTTGCGAACCAAAAACATCGCCTGTTAAACATTCTGAATGCATGCGCACTAAGACATCGGGTTTACCAGCTACTTCTCCTTTAACCAGGGCAATGTGTTGTATACCATCCAATTTTGATTCAAATACAATAGCTAAAAATTCCCCATACTTGGTAGTCAAACGGGCTTGTGAAAAACGGGAAACCAATTTTTCTTGCTTACGTCGCATACGTACAATGTCTGCTAAACTAATTAAAGGAATTTTGTGTTGTATGGCAAATTCTTTTAATTGTGGCAAACGCATCATCGTGCCATCATCATTGATCAATTCCCCTATAACGCTGGCAGGGTATAGGTTGGCCTGACGTGCCAAGTCGACAGCTGCTTCGGTATGACCAGCCCTTTTTAACACCCCACCCTCTGTATAGCGCAGAGGAAAGATATGTCCTGGACGAGCCAGATGTTGCGGTTTTGTGGTAGGATTAATCAAGGCCAAAATTGTTTTGGTTCGATCAGCCGATGATACTCCAGTGGTCGTCCCTTCAATTACATCTACTGAAACAGTAAAGGCAGTCTGTTTGCGATCAGTATTAGTTGCTACCATTTGTGGTAAATTTAACTCTTCCAATCGCTCTGAAAGCATTGGAAGACATAATATACCAGTCGTATGCCGAATCATAAAGGCCAGGGTGGCAGGCGTGGCTTTTTCAGCCGCTAATATTAAATCACCTTCGTTTTCCCGATTCTCATCATCAACTACAATTACAAAACGTCCTTGTTTAGTTGCCTCTATGGCTTCTTCCACGCTATGCATCATAATAAAAAGTCAATTGTTATAAAATTGTAGAATAGGGCTGTAATTTTTTTTCAAGATACTTGGCTATTAAATCAGTTTCCACATTAACTAGATCACCAATTTTTTTTAGAATCAACGTAGTATTTTTAGCAGTATGAGGAATAATAGCCAATGAAAATGATCTGTGTTGTAAGTGAGCAATCGTCAAACTAATGCCATCTATTGTTATTGACCCTTTTAATACAATATAAGGTAATAAATGTTCGGACACTTCAATTGAAACCAACCACGAATCATTTTCAAGCTCTTGTTTGGCAATAATTGTACCAATATCATCGACATGACCTTGTACTAAATGCCCCCCTAAGCGATCTTGCAATCGCAAAGCCCTCTCTAAGTTTACGTAGTCGCCTACCTGTAAAGTTTTAAAATGTGTGCGTCGCAATGTTTCTTGCGTGATAAAACATGTAAAATAGATAGCAAAGCAATTGGTAGCCGTTAAACAACAACCATTGACTGCAATAGAATCACCACTTTTTAAATCTTTTAAGATTTCTGTCGCCTGAATATGTAAACAGAGTGCATCATTGAATACTTCGATACACTTAACTTGACCTAACTCTTCGATAAGACCTGTAAACATATAATAACCCTAAAAATTAAGAGAACTAAAGTCTAATTTGTAATAGAAATTAAGCTGTTTGCACTGGACTTTCGCCTAAGCTAATTCTATGAGTCAGACTGTGGATTTGTCAAGTGGAATCGGTCATATGTAGAGTTCTTACTTCCAAAAATTAAAACGGTACATTATAATCACCCTATATGTCCCATGTATTTGAAGTTAATCTTCATAAGCCTTTCACAAATGGTTTATCAATAGGTTGAGTGGTGCATCTCTATTGTACCAAAGATACTACTAGATAATGATTACAGGAGGCTAAACAAGTGCAAGGTCATTTAGAATGCCTGACGGAATAAGTTCTTTAGAAAATCAGCAAGAATTGAAATTTGCTGGTGAGCCTGGTTTTTTTGATAAAAGTGCCATAATTCGTTATTTTATCATTTTTATTTTTGGTTCAACTCTGTTTATCTTTCTTCATTTTCGCGAAGTAAGAGTGCAAACATTGGAGCTTAATACTATATCGCCTAATTATATTGTGGCGCAAGTTGACTTTGATTTTCCAGATGAAGAAGCTACTTTAATCTCACGCCAAAATGCCCTGCGTGATATTGGCAAAATATATCGTTTAGCGCCCAGAGAAGTGCATGAAAAAAAAATAGAGCTGGATAGCTTTCTTGCTGATAATCCAAATTTGCTCAAGCAATTCGAAAATATCTCTAACCAAGAATTCTATCAAAACGTCGATAATCTGGAGCAAGTCTTATTACTTTTGCGCATTACCGACTTGCATACCTTAGAGAAATTAAAAACTTATGGCTTTAACACCGCTGATTATCAAGTTTACAATATTAATGCCTGGACAGACACAAACACCTTACCCAATACAATTTTAGAAAATATTGAAAAAAACCATTTAGCAAACAATAGCCATAAGGCTACGACAACTAGTTTGATAACCGAATTTTTTAAAAATACCAGTTGGAATCTTGAAGAAGATTCAGCTTCAGAACGTCTTCTGCTTAAAAGGATCCAGAGCAGCATTCCAGAGAAAATTGCCCATATAAATGCCGGCAGTCGAATCATCGATCAAGGTGATAAAGTCAATTCACGCCATGTCGCTATGTTATATGCTATGAAACAGACACTCGGCGATCAACGTCACCTCTTCCACCCACTAACATTATTAGGGACTTTAATAATGACCCTACTACTAGGTGGTATTTTCCTAAGTTATTTTAAACTCAATCAATCGAGCATATATTCATCTAATCGTAAATTGTTTTTAATCGTAATTATTTTTGCCACCACTTTATATGTATTAAAATCAACTGAATTATTCTTATTAAATTCAAAATACAATTTGATGGAAATAATTCGTTATCCATTATTCATTCCGCTCGCTGCCATCTTGGTAGCAAATTTAATCAATACAAGTGTGGCAGCTTTTATTAGCGGTTTTCTTACCATTATAGCCGTTATTGCTTTAGCATTTGATTGGGAAGGCTTCTTAATTTTAAATGTTGTAGTTTCATTGGTGGTTATCCTAAGCACACATTCATTGCGCAGACGTAAAGAAATTTTCCTTGTTTGTGTAAAAGGAGGGTTATGTGCAGTAGCTGCGATTATCGCTTTACATCTTTACAATGACAACCTAGGTTCATGGTCTATACTAACAGATGTATTGAGTGCCAACTTTTTTATGATTTTAACGGCTATTCTTGTTGCCGGCATCCTTCCGCTGCTAGAAGTAGGCTTTAAAATCATGACAGACGTAGCCTTAATAGAGTATATGGACCCGCACAATGATTTGTTACAACGTTTGACAATCGAAGCTCCAGGTACTTATCAACATTCAGTAGTGGTCGGTTATTTAGCTGAGGCGGCCGCGCTAGCCATTGGTGCTAATAGTTTGTTTTGTCGCGTAGCTTCGCTATATCACGATATTGGCAAAATGATAACCTCACAATATTTCACAGAAAACCAACTTAACGAAGTTGATATCCATCAATTGTTAACTCCCCAAGAATCAGCACATGTGATCATGGAACATGTCATGGAAGGTGTAGCCTTAGGAAGAGAGGCTGGTTTACCTGAACCTATTATAGATATTATCAAACAACATCATGGCACAACTTTAGTCTATTTTTTCTACCGCAAAGAAATAGATCGCATGGGTGGCGATGCCGGTAAGGTGGATGCCAAAGAATTCCGTTACACTGGCCCCAAACCACGCAGCAAAGAAGCTGGCATTATCATGCTAGCAGACTCTTTTGAAGCAGCCTCACGTTCGCTAGAGACAATTGATGAAGCTAATTTGACAATTTTAATGGAGAGATTGGCACGTGATAAAATTGATGATGGCCAGTTCGATCAATGTTTGCTGACATTTGAAGAGTTGTCGGTTGTCAAAAATGTTTTAATAAAAACATTTCTGGCAGTTGGGCATACGCGCATTAAATATCCCCTAGCTAATCGATTGATGACCTAATAATTTGATATTATAAAAATTGAACTAAAGTTTTCTCTTATGACTAATGAAGATCAAGCTACGGATCTATCAGGTTTTGCAGTCTTCCAATTGGACGATCTGATTTTGAAAGCCTTGAAAAAAATGAATTTTATAAATCCCTCACCAATTCAAAAAGAAGCGATACCTCTAATTTTACAAAATAAAGATTTGATTTCGCTCGCTCAAACTGGATCGGGGAAAACCGCTACTTGCGCTATTCCAATATGTAATCAAATAGATCTTACTAACAACGGCATTCAAGCTTTAATCATTGTACCCACTCGTGAATTAGCACTGCAATATGCGACGGAAACACAAAAAATTGGTATATATAAAGGGGTGAAAGCATTTGCTATCTTTGGTGGAGAAGATGCTTCATTGCAACAATCTAAATTAAAACATGGGGTGCATGTATTGATTGCTACGCCAGGTAGATTAATTGATTTTATTCATGCACAGTTAATCGACTTATCTAATGTCTCCACTTTAATATTGGATGAAGCTGATGAGATGTTGAGTATGGGTTTTTATGACGATTTAGAATTTATCATTCAGTGCCTTGTACATAAACATCAGACATTGCTTTTTTCAGCCACTATGCCTCCAGCTATCGCTAAATTAGCCAAATTACATATGCATATGCCGCAAGAAATAAATTTAATAAGCCAACAAGTCAGTCCAAAATTAATTGAGCATCGTTTTGCATTTGCCCCCTTACATCATAAAGAGAGTACTTTACTAAAGCTCTTAGAGCAACTTACACCTGTCCAGGCTATTATATTTTGTCATTCGCGCATACAAGTAGAGAAGATCTATACGATGCTACGAAAACATACCGCAGGTGTTGATTTTTTGCATGCTGGTTTAAGTCAAGATATACGCAAAATTGTGACACAAAAATTTCGCTCAGGTAAAATTAAATTTTTGGTGGCCACTGACATTGTGGCAAGAGGCTTAGATTTTTCCCATGTAAGTCATGTCTTCATTTATCAACTACCAAAAACACCAGAGAATTATGTGCATCGGGCTGGCAGAACAGGTCGCTATGACAAAGCAGGAATGGTAATTTCACTAGTCGCTCAAAATGAGCTTTTGGTTTTAAAAAGCATGCTGCAGCACATCAATCAAGAAGCGATATGGTTGGGAGAAGCCCCTCCAAAAAACCAAAACAGATCTTTTAGAATGACTCCAAATCGCAATTAGACTTCTTTTAAACTGGCTTTTCTTGGAAAAATTGATATTTTTTGAGTAGATTTGATTCCAAATTTTAACAAATAAATGTAGTTTACAAATAAGTCTATTAAAATCATAACCATAACTTAGCTTCAGGCAGCAGCTCTTTTATAGGTGGCTATGCCACGCACTATATCTGGTAGTCGCGCTGAGATACCTTTTATACTGTAAATCATTTTGGTCTGATGTTCAGCGTAATCATTACCATCTCTCTGAAATTTAGAAGTATAAGAAATACCTAAACTTTTCATTTTAGTTTGGTAAAAGCGAGCTCTTGAATCGGCCTGCTCGTCTGCATTGTTAAATTGCAGCCAAACGGTAGAAGCCTCCATTAACTCGGCTGTTAAAAATGCTAACACTAGCAATCTGCTACCTAGATGTTCTTTGTGACTTCTATAATCTTTGTGTACGGATAGATATTTTACCCCTACCCCTTCTTCTAATTCATTTTTGCATCCTAAAAATACATAGCCACGTACATTATTATTTTCATCCACAGCTAATATTGTAGGATAAACATACAAAGATCCTGATGTACAGTGCATTCCTACTTGAGATTCTGTCTCAATCTCATTTATTAAGCTACAATGAGCGGCCCTTTGCTCTGAGCTTAATTGTGTAGCATAAAGCAATTTAATCTTATAACCATAGTTTAACGGCGATTCCAAGAGGTTAATACAGGCGGCAATTTTAGTTATATCTATAATTTGGCCAATTTTGTTTGCATGTACATTAGCTTTATGGGCACACTCACTAGCCTTAATACTGTGTCTCCAACAATCGTAATAATTCCACTTTTCCCTTATTTCTTTACACCTTGCTATTGCTGCATGGGCTTTTTTGTAAGCAGCTTCGGTCTTCTCCACGGCCAGCTCAGCTTCTTGCATGGATTGCGCAGCACTTTTAGCGGCTATTTCAGCATTTTTAGCGGCTATTCCAGCATTTTCAGCAACTTGTTGGGCTCTTTTTAAAGTTGTCATTGCGTTCAATTTTTTTTGCATTTCTTCCACAAGTGTACGCACTCGATTTAACGCCGTTTCCCCAATATTACTCATTTGCTGTGCTAAAAAGTAGCTTTTAAATTCCTCCAATGTTTTAACAGTAAAGCCTGGGATTTTATTTTCACGATTTCTCTCTATCTGCTTATACTTATCTATAGACTCTTTATGCGCTTTTACTTGCTCTTCTTGAAAATTTTTTGCCTGAGCCAAAATTTCTTTTAAACCTTCAATCCTTTCCCCAAGGGCGAGTTGGCTTAATGCAGCTACTTTTTTATTAAATTCTGCTATTTGTCTATCTACATTTTCGAGAATGTGAGCGTTATCTTCTTTAATCTTAGCCGCAAGCAGCTTTTTCTCTTCTAGCTCTGCTTTTTCCTGTCTCTTTAATTCACTTAAAATTACAAAAGATCTATTTAATTTATCACTAAAATCTGAAAAAAACAAAACTTTAAACAATAAAAAAACTTTTCTTGCCAATATATCTATCACACTAGACTGCAGGATATTATTTGATTGATAATTTTCTTGTCTCAATGAATTGATATTTTCAATACCCAAAAAAATTAAATCGGCTTCATAAGCGTTATCTAAGCTCGAACCAAATAAAATATTATTAAAAGACGTTTGCATAGAATAAACAACCCTATTATATGATAATAAATATATAAGCTAATTATACTATAAACAAATCAATGATGTAAAGTACGAAACAAAGTGTTATTGAAATTAAAATTTCAATAACATTCTAGCAAATTTAATTTTGTGTAGTAGCGTAAGTGCTGATTTGATAAGTTTTACAAAGGCCGGATAAAAAATTCCGCCGTCAATACTTTCTTTAGGATCTCTAATGCTTTTTGACTATTGCTGACCTCAACATTTCTTGCCAGTAAAGCGCGCTATAATGTTTTTGTAAGCCATCCATTTTAGAAATACAAATTGCTGGAATTTGACTTTCATATGAATATAATGCTACAACACCTTGTGAAAGCAATTCTTTACCACAAATATCACCAAATGTAGCTATAAAGTATTTCATTTCTTCATTAGGCAAATGTTCACACATTTCCTCTTCTGTTACACCTATATCAACTACCAAAAACACCAGAGAATTATGTGCATCGGGCTGGCAGAACAGGTCGCTATGACAAAGCAGGAATGGTAATTTCACTAGTCGCTCAAAATGAGCTTTTGGTTTTAAAAAGCATGCTGCAGCACATCAATCAAGAAGCGATATGGTTGGGAGAAGCCCCTCCAAAAAACCAAAACAGATCTTTTAGAATGACTCCAAATCGCAATTAGACTTCTTTTAAACTGGCTTTTCTTGGAAAAATTGATATTTTTTGAGTAGATTTGATTCCAAATTTTAACAAATAAATGTAGTTTACAAAGAAGTCTATTAAAGTCATAACCATAACTTAGTTTCAGGCAGCAGCCCTTTTATAATTGTCTTATTCCACGCACTATATCTGATAGTCGCGCTGAGATACCTTTTATACTGTAAGTCATTTTGATAAAGTGCTCAGAGTCCTCAAAGTCGTCGAAATTTTGATATTTCTTAGATAAATAAGTGAAACGAATGTCTAAACAATCCATTTTAGTTTGGTAAAAGTGAGCCATTGAACGGCCATGCTGGCCCATACTGTTAAATTCCAGCCAAGCGGTAGAGGCCTCCATTAACTCGGCTGTTAAAAATGCTAATACTAGCAATCTGCTATCTAGGTGTTCTTGGTGACTTCTATAATATTTGTTTACGGATAGATATTGTACCTCTACCCCTTCTTTAAATTTATTTTTGCATCCTAAAAATAAATAGCCACGCACTTTATTATTTTCATCCACAGCTAATAATGTGGGATAGACCTCCAAAGATCCTGATTTACAGAGTATTCCTTCTCCAGATTCTCTATAAATCTCATTTATTGAGCTACAATGAGCGGCCCTTTGTTCTGAGCTTAATTGCGAAGCATAAAGCAATTTAACCTTATAACCATGGTTTAATGGCGATTGCAAGAGGTCAATACTGGCGGCAATTTTAGTTATCTCTATAATTTGACCAATTTTGTTTGCATGTTCCTCAGCCTTGAATAAGGAACCCCAAGCTTTACGATTGTAATTGAACCAATCGTGACAATCACATTTACTTATTAACTCTTTACACCTTGCTATTGCTGCATGGGCTTTTATGTAAGCAGCTTCGGTCTTCCCTGCGGCCAGCTCAGCTTCTTGCATAGATTGCGCAGCACTTTTAGCAGCTATTTCAGCGGCTATTTCACTATTTTTAGCAACTTGCTGGATTCTTTTTAAAGTTGTCATTGTGCTCATTTTTTTTTGCATTCCTTCCATAAGGATGCCAACTTTAATTAACGCCGTTTCTCCAATATTACTCATTTGCTGTGCTAAAAAATAGCTTTTAAATTGCTCCAATGTTTTAACAGTAAAGCCTGGTATTTTATTTTCACGATTTCTCTCCATCTGCTTATACTTATCTATAGACTCTTTATGCGCTTTTACTTGCTCTTCTTGAAAATTTTTTACCTGAGCCAAAATTTCTTCTAAACCTTCAATCCTTTCCTCAAGGGGGAGTTGGCTTAATGCATCTACTTTTTTATTAAATTCTGCTATTTGTCTATCTACATTTTCGAGAATGTGAGCATTATCTTTTTGAAAATTAGCCATAAGCAGCCTTTTCTCTTCTTGCTCTGCTTTTTCCTGTCTCTTTAATTCACTTAAAACTACAAAAGATCCATTTAATTTCTCACTAAAATCTGAAAAAAACAAAACTTTAAATAATAGAAAAACTTTTCTTGCCAATATATCTATCACACTAGACCGCAGGATATTATTTGATTGATAATTTTCTTGTCTCAATGAATTGATATTTTCAATACCCAAAAAAATTAAATTGGCTTCATAAGCGTTATTTAAGCTCGAACTAAATAAAATATTATTAAAAGATATTTGCATAGAATAAACAAACCCCATTATATGATTATAAATATATACGCCAGTTATACTATAAACAAATCAATAATGTAAAGTACAAAACAAAATGTCATTGAAATTAAAATTACAATAACATTCTAACAACTTTAATTTTGTGTAGTAGCGCAAGTACTGATTTGATGAGTTTTACAAAGGCCGGATAAAAAATTCTATAGAGCCGTCAACACTTTCTGTGAAGCCTCTAATGCTTTTTGACTATTGCTGACCTCAACATTTCTTGCCAGTATAAATCTAATGACATTGGAAATGATCAAATCAAAAGAGGAAAATATTCCTATTCAAACTAGCTCATGGTACAAAAAAACACATACGACATTTTCGGATGTTTTAGCATATATGAGAGCTAATATACTGAGGAAAAAGTATATTTTTTGGTTCGATAAAAATAACGAAATACAGGATTCAGCCATCAAAGAAATGATCGAATTGCTGACAGCTGCTTAAAATCTTGGTTTAGCATTGCAAAATTGCTTGCTTGTTTTCAATGAAAGCCTAAAGTCGAGTCTGTGGGCTCTGTGGTAGTTTTTATTTTTGTAATTTATTTTTTTATACAAGAAGAATTTCAAGAGAGATGGTGCATCAAAAAGATTCTTAACAGGTTCTTAGAAGGACTCCAAATCGCAATTAGATTTCTTTTAAACTGGCTTTTCTTGGAAAAATTGATATCTTTTGAGTAGATTTGATTCCAAATTTTAACAAATAAATGTAGTTTACAAAGAAGTCTATTAAAGTCATAACCATAACTTAGCTTCAGGCAGCAGCTCTTTTATAATTGGCTATTCCACGCACTATATCTGGTAGTCGCGCTGAGATACCTTTTATACTGTAAATCATTTTGGTATAATGTTCAGCGTAATCATTACCATCTCTCTGAAATTCAGAAGTATAAGAAATACCTAAACTTTTCATTTTAGTTTGGTAAAAGCGAGCTCTTGAATCGGCGTGCTCGCCTGTATTGTTAAATTGCAGCCAAACGGTAGAAGCCCCCATTAACTCGGCTGTTAAAAATGCTAATACTAGCAATCTGCTACCTAGATGTTCTTGGTGACTTCTATAATCTCTGTGTACGGATAGATGCAGTACATCTATCCTTTGTTCTAATTCATTTTTGCATCCTAAAAATACATAGCCACGCACTTTATTATTTTCATCCACAGCTAATAATGTGGGATAGACCTCCAAAGATCCTGATGTACAGTCTCTTCCTACTTGAGATTCTGTCTTAATCTCATTTATTGAACTACAATGAGCGGCCCTTTGCTCTGAGCTTAATTGTGTAGCATAAAGCAATTTAATCTTATAACCATAGTTTAATGGCGATTGCAAGAGGTTAATATGGGCAGCAATTTTAGTTATCTCTATAATTTGATTAATTTTGTTTGCAAGTGCATTAGCCTTAGAAACACAACTATCGGCTTTAAATTTGTATTCAAGCCAATTGTGACAATCACATTTACTTATTAACTCTTTACACCTTGCTATTGCTGCATGGGCTTTTTTGTAAGCAGCTTCGGTCTTCTCCACGGCCAGCTCAGCTTCTTGCATAAATTGCGCAGCACTTTTAGCGGCTATTTCAGCATTTTCAGCAGCTTGTTGGGCCCTTTTTAAAGTTGTCATTGTGCTCATTTTTTTTTGCATTCCTTCCATAAGGATGTGCACTCGATTTAACGCCGTTACTCCAATATTACTCATTCGCTGTGCTAAAATGTAGCTTTTAAATTCATCCAATGTTTTAACAGTAAAGCCTGGGATTTTATTTTCACGATTTCTCTCTATCTGCTTATACTTATCTATAGACTCTTTATGCGCTTTTACTTGCTCTTCTTGAAAATTTTTTGCCTGAGCCAAAATTTCTTTTAAACCTTCAATCCTTTCTCCAAGGGCGAGTTGGCTTAATGCAGCTACTTTTTTATTAAATTCTGCTATTTGTCTATCTACATTTTCGAGAATGTGAGCGTTATCTTTTTCAATTTTAGCCATAAACCGATTTTTCTCTTCTTGCTCTGCTTTTTCCCGCTCTCTCTCTCTCCATTGAATCATCCACGGTTGTTCCTCAAGCTTTTGAACTTCCTTTTTGATCGCAGTTTGTGGAGGTGTATTTAAAGGTGCAGATCTGGAAGTATTTAATTTAGGATTGTTTGTGTTAGTAGTTTCTGTGGTCCGAGTGTTTGGTGGTGGTCGTCTTGTCTTTAATTCACTTAAAACTACAAAAGATCTATTTAATTTCTCACTAAAATCTGAAAAAAACAAAACTTTAAACAATAAAAAAACTTTTCTTGCCAATATATCTATCACACTAGACTGCGGGATATTATTTGATTGATAATTTTCTTGTCTCAATGAATTGATATTTTCAATACCCAAAAAAATTAAATCGGCTTCATAAGCGTTATCTAAGCTCGAACCAAATAAAATATTATTAAAAGATGTTTGCATAGAATAAACAACTCCATTATATGCCTATAAATATATAGGCTAATTATACTATAAACAAATCAATAATGTAAAGTACAAAACAAAGCGTTATTGAAATTAAAATTTCAATAACACTCTAACAACTTTAATTTTGTGTAGTAGCGTAAGTGCTGATTTGATAAGTTTTACAAAGGCCTGATAAAAAATTCCATAGAGCCATCAGTACTTTCTGTAAAGCCTCTAATGCTTTTTGGTTATTGCTGACATCAACAAGCACGCTCTTGCATCGCATCTTCCTCATCCGCTAACACATGGACTTGAAAATAGGCATAGCCTTGAGCGCTAATCATTCCATAATGTTTTTGTAAGCCATCCATTTTAGAAATACAAATTGCTGGAATTTGATTTTCAAATGCTGCAACACCTTAGGCAAATGTTCACACATTTCCTCTTCTGTTACACCTATAGCAACTACCAAAAACACCAGAGAGTTACGTGCATCGGGCTGGCAGAACAGGTCGCTATGACAAAGCAGGAATGGTAATTTCACTAGTCGCTCAAAATGAGCTTTTGGTTTTAAAAAGCATGCTGCAGCACATTAATCAAGAAGCGATATGGTTGGGAGAACCCCCTCTAAAAAACCAAAACAGATCTTTTAGAAGGTCTCCAAATCGCAATTAGACTTCTTTTAAACTGGCTTTTCTTGGAAAAATTTGATATTTTTTGAGTAGATTTGATTCTAAATTTTAACAAATAAATGTAGTTTACAAAGAAGTCTATTAAAGTCATAACCATAACTTAGTTTCAGGCAGCAGCCCTTTTATAATTGGCTATGCCACGCACTATATCCGGTAGTCGTGCTGAGATACCTTTTATACTGTAACTTACTTCGATATCATGTTCTTTGTAGGCACTAATATCTTCCTTAAGTAAAGAAGTGAAATGAATACCTAAATCTTTCATTTTAGTTTGGTAAAAGTGAGCTCTTGAACGGGCGTGCTGGTCTGTACTGCGAAATTCCAGCCAAGCGGTAGAGGCCTCCATTAACTCGGCTGTTAAAAATGCTAATACTAGCAATCTACTACCTAGATGTTCTTGGTGACTTCTATAATCTCTGTGTACGCATAGATGTTCTACCTGTATCCCTTGTTTTAATTCATTTTTGCATCCTAAAAATAAATAGCCACACACTTTATTATTTTCATCCACAGCTAATAGTGTGGGATAGACCCCCAAAGATCCTGATGTACAGTGTATTCCTACTAGAGATTCTGTCTGAATCTCATTTATTGAGCTACAATGAGCGGCCCTTTGCTCTGAGCTTAATTGAGAAGCATAAAGCAATTTAATCTTATAACCATAGTTTAACGGCGATTGCGAGAGGTTAATACGGGCGGCAATTTTAGTTATCTCTACAATTTGACCAATTTTATCCGCATGTGCATTAGCATTACGGGCGTGGGCATTAGCCTTAATCTCGTATTTAGAACAAGTGTAATACTTCCACTCTTCCCTTATTTCTTCACACCTTACTATTGCTGCACGGGCTTTTTTGTAAGCAACTTCGGTCTTCTCTGCGGCCAGCTCAGCTTCTTGCATAAATTGCACAGCATTGTTAGCGGCTATTTCAGCATTTTTAGCGGCTATTCCAGCATTTTCAGCAACTTGTTGGGCTCTTTTTAAAGTTGTCATTGTGCTCATTTTTTTTTGCATTCCTTCCACAAGGATACGCACTCGATTTAACGCCGTTTCTCCAATATTACTCATTCGCTGTGCTAAAATGTAGCTTTTAAATTCATCCAATGTTTTAACAGTAAAGCCTGGGATTTTATTTTCACGATTTCTCTCTATCTGCTTATACTTATCTATAGACTCTTTATGCGCTTTTACTTGCTCTTCTTGAAAATTTTTTGACTGAGCCAAAATTTCTTTTAAACCTTCAATCCTTTCCCCAAGGGCGAGTTGGCTTAATGCATCTACTTTTTTATTAAATTCTGCTATTTGTCTATCTACATTTTCGAGAATGTGAGCGTTATCTTTTTGAACCTTAGCCATAAGCAGCTTTTTCTCTTCTAGCTCTGCTTTTTCTCGTTCGATCTCTCTCCATCGAATCATCCACGGTTGTTCTTCAAGCTTTTGAACTTCCTTTTCGGTCCCAGTTTGTGGAGGTGTATTTAAAGGAGCAGATCTGGAAGTATTTAATTTAGGATTGCTTGTGTTAGTAGTTTCTGTGGTCCGAGTGTTTGGTGGTGGTCGTCTTGTCTTTAATTCACTTAAAACTACAAAAGATCTATTTAATTTCTCACTAAAATCTGAAAAAAACAAAACTTTAAACAATAAAAAAACTTTTCTTGCCAATATATCTATCACACTAGACTGCGGGATATTATTTGATTGATAATTTTCTTGTCTCAATGAATTGATATTTTCAATACCCAAAAAAATTAAATTGGCTTCATAAGCGTTATCTAAGATCGAACTAAATAAAATATTATTAAAAGATGTTTGCATAAAATAAACAACTCCATTATATGACTATAAATATAGAAATTGATTATACTATAAACAAATCAATAATGTAAAGTACAAAATAGAGTGTTATTGAAATTAAAATTTCAATAACACTCTAACAACTTTAATTTTGTGTAGTAGCGCAAGTGCTGATTTGATAAGTTTTACAAAGGCCTGATAAAAAATTCCATAGAGCCATCAACACTTTCTGTGAAGCCTCTAATGCTTTTTGACTGTTGCTGATCTCAATATGTCTTGCCAGTAAAGCACGCTCTTGCATCGCATGTTCCTCATCCGCTGCTACATGGACTTGAAAATAGGCATAGTCTTGAGCACTACTCATTCCATAATGTTTTTGTAAGCCATCCATTTTAGAAATACAAATTGCTGGAATTTGACTTTCATATGAATATAATGCTGCAACACCTTGTGCAAGCGATTCTTTAGCACAAATATCACCAAATGTAGCTATCAAGTATTTCATTTCTTCATTAGGCAAATGTGCACCCATCTCCTCTTCTGTTACACCTAATGCTAAAGCAAATCTTTTCCACAACTCCGGATGATTAGGACTGCCAGCCTCTTCTTCGATCAAGTTTTGTAAAAGCACTTTTCTAGTATTAACATCAGCAGTTCTGGCATGTAAAGCTGAAATATAAGTAGGAAAAGCGCTCACATGGTGATAATATTGCTTAGCATACTCCTTTAAACACTCTTGTGACAATGTACCACTAGTCCAAGCCTGATAAAACTCATGCTTTAATAAATGTTTACTGTGAATTTGAGCATCGAGACTTTGTAAAAACAAATCACTAAAAGTTAACATTGCTACTCCTGACTGTTAAAGCGTTGCGTTAATTTAGCAACACAAGAGTTTTGTAGAAGATCAAGGGCGCGCTTAATTCCATAAAATAAAGCCATTGGTGAGGCGTGACCATGACATTTGATTAACACTCGTTGCACCCCACAAACTATCGCCCCACTATATTCATCATAATCACACAGCTGCCCCAACTGCTGATAAATCTCTTTACTAGTATCGGGCAAAATTTTTTGTAAATTTTTTTGAATTTTTTGCATTAGAAAAAAGGAAATACCTTCAATTGCTTTTAAAAATATATTGCCAGTGAAACCATCGGCTACTAACACATCAACATCTCCATGAAAAATGCTATTGCTTTCAATATTCCCAATAAAACACAATTTTTTCTCATCGTGCAATGCCTCTAATTTTTGATAAGCTTGTCGTATCTCTGAGGTACCTTTTTTTGATTCAATGCCAATATTTAATAGACCAACACGCGGGTTTGTTTCTGTTTGGCAACATTGCACATAAGCAACCCCTAATTTAGCACATTGCACTAAATAATCAGCTTTGCCATGAACATGTCCACCAACATCAATAATAGCAACATCTTTCTTTTTAGTGGGTAAGGAGGCCAAAAGAGAAGGTCTTTTAACTCCGGGGAGACGAGGCAAAAACAGCGTGGCCCCAGCAATTAAAGCACCGGTATTACCGCAAGAAACAAAAGCATCCAACAGCTGTTTTTTGAGAAGCTTGAGACCTATTAACATCGAAGAATTTTTTTTTTGCCGATGAGCCGTCAATGGATCGTCATGCATTTCGATGACTTCATTTACCACTTGAAATTCTAAACGTGGATGATTAGACAAATTAAAGCATGGATAGCGCTCAAGAATACTAAGCCGAGCTGCCTCGGTAACAAAAACCACTAAAATTGCGCTGGGATGACTTTTAATTGTTTTTTCAACAGCTTCAAACAAAATTTCTGGGGAGCAATTTCCCCCCAATAAATCGACACCAATACGCAATTGCATTATTTGATTATTCGGTTTTTTGTGCTACATATACCTTGTTTTTATAAGTTCCACAACCAGCACACATGCTATGTGATAAATGCGCTAAGCCACAATTTGGACAGGCATTTAATTGTTTTGGTACTTTTGCATGATGTGATCGCTTGGAATTTTTGCGTGCATTTGATAAGCGATTGCGTGGTACTGCCATGATTGATAATCTCCCTAAGTGATTTTAGTGTTCTTGTTCTGATTGTAAATCCCATTTCAAATCAGCAAATGGCAATATTTTCTCTTCCCCTAAGTCTTCGGAAGAATTTTCAGTATTTTGAAAATATTTAGCATAGGCTGTGCGCTGCGGGCAATTTCCACTGTTGCATTCCACAAAGTGTGGAATTTCAAGCAGTATTGTTTCGCGCAATAACTCTTTAAAATTGTATATACCAGATTTAATGTTAGTTAGTGGTTCACTGGCATATATATTTTCTATTTCAACAGGTACGTTGACTGCTTCATTGCATATATTGCAGGGAATAGTAGCTTGTGTTTGGATAGACCAACACATAAGCAATTCATGCTCCGCTATATAAACTACTCCATTGACTTTCACGGGAAAATGAAAACCTAAATTAGGCTCACTTATATCCAAAAAGTCAGGTGGCAACACTTCACTAATCAGTTTTTCTTGCCCATCGCGGAGCTGTTCTACAAAAATTTTAAAAATATCATCCATGATGGCGACAAAAACTATTAATTGGTAATGGTAGTTCATCATATAACAAGCGTTGATTTTTATGCCAGTTATTTGCTAAATAGCTGGCTTTTGAATTTTTTAACCTTTCAACTCACCTTACGTTAAAGGGCAAAAAAAACTCAAAACTCAGATTAGAGTGAATTACCCCCCCATATCGGCAATTTTTTTGTGGAAAAGAACCAGCTAATCACCTAAAATTTAGGTGGACTAATTCTCCGTGTTATTGTCAATAGCCCCACAGACCATTGTCATTAAATATCACACATAAAAGGGCCAGATGTACGAAATCCTACTTAATATTGAATCCAAAGAAACTCGTTACGCACTCTTAAAAAATGGAGTGTTACGCGATTTAACCGTTGAACGCAAAAAAGAAAAACAACTCACTGGCAATATTTATCGCGGTTGCGTAAAAAATATTTTACACAATATTCAATCAGCTTTTATTGACATAAACGAAGGTGAGAACGGTTTTATTCATATTTCGGATATCATAAAGAACACTAAGAAATTTGAACAATTATTTGATATGGACTTTGATCTTGATTATGATATTAATGCACAAAAAGATCAAGAAGCCATGGCCATCGAGCAACTTTTAAAGCCAGATCAACCAGTTTTAGTGCAGGTTGTAAAAGAACCGATCGGCTCTAAAGGCGCTCGTTTAACTTCTAATATCTCTATCGCCGGTCGCTATTTAGTTTTACTACCAAATTCATATCATTGTGGTGTTTCGCGCAAAATTGAAGATCCAGCAGCACGTGAGCGTTTGAAAAAACTCATCCGCTCTTTTGAAATGCCCCAAGAAATGGGCTTGATTTGCCGCACTGCCAGCGCCAGCGCCACAACTGAGATGCTAGTGGCGGAAGCTAACGATTTGCTACAGCATTGGCAAAGTATTGTGGATAATTTTCAAAAAGCTACTGCCCCTACCATATTGTATACAGAATCAGACATTATTAAACGGGCTGTGCTAACAGCTATTGATAAACGTTATGATCGCTTACTTGTTGACGATTACGAAACTTATCAAACCTGCAAACGATTGTATAGTCGTTACGCCAGCGAACATAATTTAGTGATAGAATATTATCGCGATAAAAAACCAATGTTTGAGCGCTTTAACATAGAACGTGAAATCGAAAAAACATTACGCCGCAAAATTTGGCTCTCTAGTGGCGGTTATCTATATTTTGATCATACTGAAGCAATGTTCACCATTGATGTAAATTCTGGACGCAGCACTACACACAAAGTTGATGTGGAAGAATCTTTATTGCGCATTAATTTAGAGGCAGCTGATGAAATTTCACGACAGCTGCGATTGCGTAATATTGGTGGTTTGATTATTTGCGATTTTATCGACATGCGCTTGCGCAAAAATCAACGTCGCCTATTGGAAAGATTGAAAGATTGCATGAAAGACGATTCAGCCAAATGCACTATTCTAGGGATGAGTGAATTTGGCTTAGTAGAAATGACACGACAACGTAATCGTGGTTCGCTGATGCAAACCATTTTTGCCCCTTGTCCTTACTGTTTGGGTAGTGGCATGGTAAAATCTCATGAAAGCATGTCTATTGAGGTTGAGCGCTGTTTGAAGAAAATCATCTCATGGCATGAAATATTTAGCCTCAAATTAGTGGTTCATCCTGAACTGGCGCAATATTTAACAGTCGTTGATAAATCACACCTTTTCAATATGGCCAATTATTTTAAAGCTACTTTAAACTTACAAACTGATGATTCTTTGCATCTTAATGATTTTCATTTTTATTCCACTATCAACGGTAAACGAATTCAGGTTTAATAGATGAGTCAGGTTATTAATAAACAAAGCATTGAGCAATTGTTTGATGGTGAAAAACAACAACTTATTACACCTTATTTTGCACAGATTATTGCTGATTTATATTTACATTATTCACAGGCACTTAGCAATACAACACACTGGCCTGAAAGCAAAAAAAGATTTGAGACGCTAATCGATTTGATAGCACAGCAAATTCAAAATCCACACCCCTTTGCTATTTTTCACAAGGCTATACGCGCCCCTTTTGATTATTATCAATTTGGTCTTGATTTTATTAGACCATTTATTGATTTTGCGCACTCTAAGATTCTAGGAATGAAAAACTTAGTAAGTATTGAAGCACAAATCGCTAATAATGAAAACGTCATACTTTTTGCCAATCACCAGATCGAACCAGACCCGCAAACTATTAGTTTGTTATTGGAAAAAACCCATCCAACGTTAGCTGAAAATCTTATTTTCATTGCCGGTCACCGCGTAATTAGCGATCCTATGGCTATTCCGATGAGTATGGGACGTAATTTGCTGTGTATATATTCTAAAAAACATATCGCCCATCCTGTCGATGAAAAACAAATAAAAATGTTACACAATCAACGAACAATGAAAAAGATGGCAGAATTGCTACAAGAAGGTGGCCACTGCATTTATGTTGCACCCAGTGGCGGGCGCGACCGGCCAAATGCACAAGGAGATGTGGAAGTGGCCCCATTTGATCCGCAAAGTATAGAATTATTGTACCTTACTGCTGCACAAAGTACTAAAAAAACACATTTTTATCCACTAGCCTTGCGCACCTATGATCTTATGCCACCGCCAGGCCAAACTGGCAAAGAGCTTGGCGAAAAACGGATAATGGCTATCACACCTGTATATTTAGCGTTTGGAGAAGAACTTGATATGGACAACTCTGCTGCTCAGCAATTAGCACTAGACAAGCGCGCAAAACGAAATAAAAGGGCACAATATATTTACGATAAAGTCAACTCTGACTATCAACGCCTCTTATCTATTAAGAGCGCTTAATTACTAATTTTACGCATAAATAGACTTCTTTCGAAAGGAGTCTATTCTGTAATTATGGCGTTAGCTGAAGTGGCTAACACGCTAGGTGTGGTAACTCTTGATGGCGCCGCCAAATCAAATGAAATTTCATTTCGCAACATAAAAATACCAACTCCATTGAGCAATAAAAGCGAAACCCCGGCTATGGCCATGGCTGTTTGTGCCTCATTTGTCCCTAGAAACGAAAATATAGTGAGCATTAGTATGGCATAAGTATAATAACAAACTTTTCCCCAGCGCGCTGATAGATGCCGAGCACATTTTAACCCTACACAGAAATAGGCATTAATTGTGTTATAACCGAGCATAAAAAGAAAAATAGGCATAAAAAATTGCATGTATGGAAAATATTGACTTAAAGCTACTTGCACAAGCATACCAGCTTCTAGAGGCTCTTGCCACAACTGTGTAACCATCACTAGAAATAAGCTCATGGTACAGACTATAAATGTATCTAGAAAAATATCAAAAACAGCTAACGAAGCTTGTTTTTCAGGCATTTGCGTACTACTTTCGCTATGAATGACAGAAGCATAACCGATACCAATATCACCTGTATAACATCCGCGACGTATACCATGTGAAATAGTGGTCATTAAACCAGCTCCTGCAAAACCACCAATAGCGGCATGTCCACTAAAAGCAGAGACAAAAACTTGACGCAGCACTTCAGGCAATTCGCTCAGGTGATGCAATAGCACCCACCCACCCATACTCAAATAAATGATTACAAAGATTGGCAAACTTTTGCTAGAAATCACTCCAACGCGTCGCACACCCCCACTACCTGCAAAAATCACTAGAGCCAATAATACTGCAATGACTGCATAAAAATTTAACCCAAAATTATGTGCTAAACTAGTAGAAACAACACTAAAGAGATAGACTTCCACCCCATAGATACACAATAAAATACAGACTAGCTTTGGAATCCAGCTATTTTTAAAAATTTGTGCTAAAAAATACATCGGTCCACCATCATAGCCACCCTGCTCATTCATTACACGAAAGCGCAATCCCAAATAGACTTCTGAATATTTTATAATCATACCCGCTATGGCCGTCACCCAAATCCAAAATAAAGCTCCTGGACCACCTATTTGTACAGCTGTACAAATAGCCACGATATTGCCAATACCAATACAGCCACCTACAGCTGCAAAAAATGCTTGCAATGGATGTATGCCACGCTCGTTAGTCGCATGGCGAACACGAATTAAAGAAAAAAATGTCTTAAATACAGCTGGTAGTTGGCGAATCTGAAAAAATTTAGATTTGATTGATAGGTATAGTCCTAAGATAATCACCAGTGGCACGCCACAATAAGTCCATAAAAAATGTTCTAAAAACTCTAAACTTTCTATCATGATTACCGATATTTATTTAATATTTAAGACTTAACATTCAATTGAATTTAAAAATAAGTTTAACACATCTATTTTTAATACCAAAACTAAGATTGTAAATAATTATCTAATAACAGTCAACTAATTTATTGATGTTCAAAAATTGATCTTTCCAATAATAATTATCTAATAAACCTTCTGTTTTTCTACCCAGTATCAAATAACTTAAATAAATAGCTTCAAGTGATGCTAAACCACGCTGTGCATCAGGACAATCGGTTTGATAACGGGGGTAGGCGGTACGGTAATGCTCCGGTAAACTGCGCGGCAATAAGTTGGGAATATCTCTTGTTTTTTTTAACATTTTGGCCGCATAACGCCATGTGGCATCCAATAATAATAGACCATGCGCGCCATCTTCAGAAGTTAATGGGGGCGCCTCCAATGTCAAAATAATATAATTGTCTAAGATGGGCAATTGTTTATATGGAAAAGAGATAAAAATAAAATCAGCCCTTTTTTCCAAGCCCCTCAAGCTGCATTTTTTTAAATTTTCTTGTTGATGCCGTATTACAACTGTATGTGGAAAAGATAGCATTGCGACATATTTTTATAGAATTTTAATTCATTTAGGTAGCTTTCATTTTGAAAGGCAACTAAGATGAGTATTGTAACGGCAGTTCAATATAAATTCAACTCAATGCTTTTTCAGACTTATAGATTAAAAACATTATAAATTTTTTCAAAAGGAACTCTTTATTATGAAAAAAATTACTCTTTCACTTAGTTTATGTACCCTCTTAGTAAGTGCCTTTGCCGCAGGTCAAAATCAGACTTTCAATCCTACTTTTTCGCAAGAGCCAATGACTATGCAATCAATTGCATGGCAAGATAACTATGATCAAGCAGTAGCTGCCGCAAAAGCTAGTAATAAACCTATTTTAATTTTGTTTACTGGTAGCACCTGGTGCCCAGCTTGTATCAAACTGGAAAAAGAAGTGTTGACTCATCCTGAGTTTGCCAGAGCACTCAGTGAACGTGTTGTTTTTTTAAAAGCCAATTTTCCAAGGCACTCAGCTGATAGCATGGCCCAATCACCTTTTCAAGAATTGCTTGAGCGCTATCATGTCAATTCCTTTCCGACCATGATAGTTACTACAGCGGATGGTAGACAACTATTCCAAGTGGATTATCGTGCAGGTAGCGTAAATAACTATGTGCAAGAATTCCAACAAAAGCTCAATCAGCTAGGTCGTTAGTCTAATAACATGAGTTAAGACTTTTTTCGAGATTACATTTGAAATTTCGAAAAAAGTCTTAATTGCGCCAGTCCGTTGGACACAATAGATGTTTTGGTATTTCAAATAAAAACGGTGATGGGCGGCTAATGGCTTCTTTACCAAAGCGCTTGCGTAGTTGCGCCATACTGATAGTCAAATAATTTTTGGCACGTGTCATCGCTACATACATCAAGCGACGTTCTTCCTCAATTCCAGTATCTTGCATACTTTTTTCATGTGGAATAATTTGATCTTCTACTCCAATTAAAAAACAGGCAGGAAACTCCAAACCCTTAGCGCTATGAAAAGTCATTAAATGTACATGGTCGGCATGGCGTTGTTGTACGTTAAATTGAGTCATACGGTCAGCTAACATCAAGTTAGCTACAAAAGTAGCCAATGAACAGTCTGCTTGGGGGTTATTAAGAGCATTACTATCAAATTCTGCTAATGAGGCTATAAACTCTTGCACATTTTCCATTTTAAAGTCGCGCATTTGCTGACTTTTTACTTCTTCTTTAATAGCCTGTTCATAATTTACTTGTTGGACTAACCATTGAAGCGATGGTGCTAATGGCACTGTAGCAAAACGGAGCTTGGCTTCTTCCAAAATAGTGACTAATTGTGTAATCCCTTTAAATGCCCGGTTATGTACTTGTAAATGCTCCGTAGCAGTATGACCTTGCAATACATCTAAAAGAACTTGCCATAAAGAAATGTTGTGTTTGCGATTATATGCTGTCAATAGATCTAAAGTATCCTCACCGATCCCACGTCTTGGCTGATTTATAATGCGCAAAAGCGCTTCTTGATCGCAAGGATTGACAATCACACGTAAATAAGCACATAAGTCTTTAACTTCTTTCCGTTCATAAAACTCCAATCCCCCTACCACCTCATAAGGAATTCCCTGCACATATTTGCGATCACTTCTCCACATTGCTTTCATTAACCCTAACTCAAATTGACGCGCCAGCGAGTTTGAGCGGTATAAAATGGCCATATCATTCCAACGTAGGCCACCGGTCTCTTTTAAACGGATCATGCGCCGCAAAACACTTTGCACCTCTTCAAGCTCGTTGGGGGCGTGAAAGACTTCAATTTTTTCACCATCACCCTTATCACTCCATAATGATTTAACATGCCTTTGTTGATTATTGCCAATTACAGCGTTAGCCGCTTTTAAAATGGTATTAGTAGAGCGGTAATTTTGCTCAAGCTTGACCACTGTGGCTTTATCAAAAGCTAATATATTTTTAATATCAGCACCTCGCCAACCATAAATAGACTGATCATCATCACCCACTACACATAGATTTTGTGATTTAGCAGTCAATAAATCGGCTAATCGATATTGAATGGGATTAGTATCTTGATATTCATCGATCATAACAAATTGAAAACGATTTTGATAAGTGTGCAAAATTTCGGGAAATTGCACAAACAGCTGCACCGTTAAACTCAATAAACTATCAAAATCGACAGCATTATAAGCGCGCATACTAGCTTGTAGACGGGTATAGACTTGCCCTGTAAACTGATCGTGCCAATCCGAACCAGTCCCCTCAATTTGTTCAGCTGTTAATCCCTTGTTGCGTGCTGAGCGAATCGCATCTACGGTAGGCTTTAATGAAGGCAGTTCACCGTTGCATTGCAATAGATCGCGTGCAATAGTATTGAGCAATCTTTGCACATCTTGCTCATCGTAAAGGCTAAATTCTCTAGTATAGCCTAGAGCAGCAATATCGCGACGCAACACTTGCATACAAAAACTATGAAATGTGCACAGTGTTACATGTTTAGCTAAAGCCGGGTCGATAAAAGTGGCAAGGCGATGGCGCATTTCGGCGGCCGCTTTGTTGGTAAAAGTTAGCCCTAAAATAGCTTGTGGTGGTATTTTTTTTTGCTCAATTAAATAGGCCATGCGCAATGTTAAAACACGCGTTTTTCCACTGCCGGCCCCTGCTAAAATCAATAAGCGGCCATTAACTTGTTCTACAGCGCTTCTTTGTTGCGGATTTAAAGATTGTAGTTCGTACAAGCAGCTCATAAAAATTTACTTTAATTACGTCTTAGCGGTTAATAGCTTGCTGTAATAGCTGTACCATTTCATGTTGAATATCGTACATATTTGCTTGCTGTGCTTGCGTGCGTGGTCGTACAATCAAATCATAGGAATTTGCGAGTGCAAAAATAGTAGAAAAATTTGCCACCGACAGGCGAAAAGCTTCACGTACCAGACGTTTAAAGCGATTTCGCGCTACAGCATCACCATAACGCTTAGTTACAGTAATGCCAATTTTACAATGCGCCTGTCCATTTGGCAAAACATCAAGACAAATCCAACGTCCACTAAATTTAAGCCCTTTGCGTGCTACATAGTTATAATGTTGGCGCTTTAGCAGACGATAAGTTTTTGGAAATGAAAACACTAAAGATCATCTTATACGCGTGTCAGTTGCTTACGCCCCTGTCTACGACGACGATTAATGATCTTTCGGCCACCCACTGTGCTCATTCTTTTTAAAAAGCCATGCTCTGATGCGCGGCGACGTTTACTTGGTTGATAGGTGCGCTTCATGATTATTCCTCAATTATTAAATCGCCAGACTCAACGGACAGGCTATTTTTATTCTATCGCGATTAAACAGCTACTGCAGCAGTTTATCTATTTGTTGTGCCCATTGTAGTTTTTCAATGCAATATATTTCAACAAGATTTACTTCATGATTTGCGTCTTGACAAGTGCCGGCCATTTTGATATCAGTGTGCCCATTATTGTGCAGAGGAGAGCAAATGGAAAAAATAGCTGTTGGTATTTTAGGTGCCACTGGGATGGTTGGTCAGAAATTTGTTGAAATGTTAGCAAAGCATCCATGGTTTGAGATAACAGCCTTAGCAGCATCCGACCGATCGGTCGGAAAACCCTACGCCCAAGCTATCAATTGGAATTTATCTTATGAGTTACCACCCGCCCTTGCCAATATGTGCGTCAGCCCCTGTTTGCCAAACCTGCCATGTTCAGTGGTTTTTTCAGGACTTGACTCTAGTGTCGCCGGCCAAATTGAAAGTGATTTTGCCCATGCTGGCTATAAAGTTATTTCTAATTGCCGCAATCACCGCATGGATGAGGATGTACCTCTACTTATTCCAGAAGTTAATAGCGATCACCTCCAATTAGTAGCGCAACAACCGTTTGGCCAAGGCGCTATTATCACTAACCCCAATTGCTCAGTAATTGGTATCACTATGGCCCTAAAACCGCTACTTGATAATTGGGGGATAGATTCTGTTAATATAGTTACTATGCAAGCCATCTCTGGCGCCGGCTATCCGGGCGTAGCCAGCTTAGATATTGTAGATAATATCATCCCCTATATAGAGGGCGAAGAGGCTAAAGTGGAAAGCGAACCATTAAAGATTATGGGACATTATCAATCTAAAAAAATTATACCGCATCAAATGAAATTGAGTGCCCAGTGCATGCGCGTGGGCGTTACCCACGGACATATGGCCTGTATTTCAGTTAAATTAAAGCAAACAGCTCAACGGCAAGATATTTTGCATGCCTGGCAAGACTTTCATCGCGAGCCACAACTATTGCAATTACCATCAGCTCCTCTACACCCTATTGTTTATTTACCACACGACACTCATCCACAACCAAAATTGCATCGTCAACTGGGCAATGGTATGGCCGTAGCGGTAGGCAGACTACGCCCGTGCCATCTATTTGATTGGAAATTTGTGATCCTTTCACATAACACTATTCGTGGCGCCGCTGGTTGTGCTATTTTAAATGGAGAGCTAATGGCAAAAAAAGGTTTTCTGAAAGTAAATATCTGATGCAGCAATAAGAATTACACAAGCAAGTTTACACAATTTTTAAAATATTTTAATTTATTAATTTTTTGTAAATTATTGACTATAATATTTTATTATGCTATAGTTACTTTTCGTTAATAACAACTATATTAAGAGGTATTATGAATTTCGATTGTTTATCTAAAATCCCTGAAGATGCGCAGTGGCTCATCAATTATAACTTTGGCACTAATAAAACAGTCAATCCTATTGATCAAAAATTGATGCAATTTCGCGCTATCCGTTTAGCCGGGGCCTTTGGTTGCATGATGACTGCTTGTCAAATTGCTTCGGACGTTTTTAATAATCAAATTAACTTTTTCCGTTTAATTGTATGGGCCGGTTTAGGTTTAGCTAGCCGCGATCTTACCATTATTGGTACAAATGCTTTAGAGCCAAAAGCAGACGCCTTTCAAGGGACTGTACAATTTACAGCACAACAAAGTCTTCTTAGTGGTGCTAAAGCAGGATTTACAGCGATTTTACAAGGAAAAAAAGTATCGGAAGCTATTGAAACGGCAACGAATACCGTCCTAGAAAAGGTAACGGCAGAAGAGTTTGCTGCCATGATAAATAAAAATATCACTCAAGGTACTGTTTTTGAGCCGTTGTGGAAAAACGCAATTGATTATTTTAAATTAAATGAATTGTAAAATCTAACTAAAATGCCCTAGGCAATCTATTTTTTGCTTAGGGTTTTTTTATCTATAAACAACATTGTATTTTTTTGGGATGATATATGTACTGCGAGTCAGCATTAAATGGTGTAAATCACCTCTATCAGGTTTGCAGAGAGGCTGCTGATTTATTGCGCTGCACATGTTATACTGTTGAGTATGCTGAAGATCTACACGATAATGGTTGGTGTGCCAGTGCTGAAAGATTCGCTCACTATGGTAAGGCACCCTTACGCTGGCTATGCAATGACTATTTCCATAAAGCTTTGCCTGCTGCCAAAGACGAAGCTAGCACCGTGCTTTTTAAACTGCAAAATATAGTGGTAATTGATTTTAAAAATTCCAATATCGATCCAAATAATGGTTTTAGATCATTAACGGGCAGTTATCGATCTGACCTGGTCGCTTCAGGAGCGCAAAAAGTATGCCGCACAGCAGTCTTCTTTTTTAGCCTTATAGTGGCGCCCCTAAGCATTGCTTTGATGGCGACTGCTTTTTTAAATGAAGAGATCCGCTGTAAATATCAGATTGTAAATAAAATGGATGATGAAAATGTTTACATAGCTATGAAAAGATTAACACAATTAGTAAACGAGCGTGTGGTAGCCTGATTTTAGGAAAAAGAATAATTTATAAATAACATTTTGAAAGAAAATATAATAAAAAGATTATTATTTTTAGGAGAATATTATGCAAGTAACGCTTACAAATACAATGCATTTTGTAGCAGAAAACTTAGCGCCCGCTCTTAGTGCATTAAAGTACAGTTTTTATACAGTCCAATACAGCGAAGAGGTCGCTGATAATGGTTGGTGCGCCAGTGCTGAAAAATTAGCAGGTGTATGCAAAGCCCCCTTACGCTGGTTAGCATCTGATTGTTTTGCTCAGGTATATAAAGACAAGGAAAATGACGAAAATTACGATAAACGCCTTCAATATAAAGAGTCGCCTAGGATCTACAAACTTCAAAACACCTTTTACATTAAATTTAATAACGAAGGAAAAACACTTGGTGGAGATATAATTTTGAATGAAGCAGCAGAAAGTAGCCGAAAAACAATGCGTGTAATCGCCGCTTGCTTTGGACTGATTGTTATAACACCATTCTCTATTCCTTTAATGGCCATCGCATATTTAAATCCGGAAATTCGCCAAAAATATGCCTCTTTAGATATTTTTGATGATTTTACCAATGAAATTTGTAAAAATTGGGATGAACTAACTACCAAAGTGTTAGAGCGTACCGCGGCTGCTAAAGCTAAAGATTGCGAACCTACTTCATGCTGCTTATCATCGATTTACAGTTTGTTGCGTTATATAGTTTGCTTTAGAGTATAATACAGTTTTCATAAAGTCGATTACCGTAAATAATTTAATTTCATTTGAAAACTTAGAATTTATAAATAGCATTTTGAAAGAAAATATAATAAAAAGATCATTATTTTTAGGAGAATATTATGCAAGTAACGCTTACAAATACAATGCATTTTGTAGCAGAAAACTTAGCGCCCGCTCTTAGTGCATTAAAGTACAGTTTTTATACAGTC
>Ga0206860_10036_pt1 | contig 35615 bp, 35 predicted proteins | sample Alteio_BWOrgCont_44_FD_152624 | JGI IMG/M metagenome (GOLD analysis project Ga0206860, IMG submission 152624) | Enriched cells from forest soil in Barre Woods Harvard Forest LTER site, Petersham, Massachusetts, United States -... | ecosystem: Environmental > Terrestrial > Soil > Temperate forest >...
CGGTCAGACTGAAGTTTGTCACCTGTGGAACCTCGTGGCCGCGGAAACGCGCGAGGGCGACGTCTACAAGAAACTTCTGGACAAGCTCGAAGAAGAAAGGAAAGCGCTGGGTGGCCAAGTGTTCGATGTGCTTGGGCAACTCATGTTTGGGGACCAGCCGCTTTGGAGACTTCTGTTGGAGGCCGTTCGTTATGGGGATGATCCCGAAACTAAGGCCAGGCTGTTTGAAAAGGTTGAAGGCGCGCTCGACACCGACTCCCTGCGCAAGCTCATAGACAGTCGCGCCCTGGTTAACGAAGTCATGGATGCTGCGACCGTACGTCGCGTTCGCGAGGAGATGGAACGGGCTGAGGCGAGAAAACTACAGCCCCACTTTATAGAATCGTTCTTCTTGCGAGCGTTTACCGTTCTCGGCGGAAGCATGCGGGAGCGAGAAGGCCGACGGTACGAGATAACGCACGTGCCAGTCGCTGTGCGGCGTCGAGATCGAGAGATCGGTGTCGGTGATGCCATTCAGCCGAAGTACGATCGCGTCACATTTGAGCGCGATTTGGTAAGTGTCCAAGGGAAGCCGCTGGCAGCTTTCCTCTGCCCAGGCCATCCCCTTCTCGATTCGGTGATCAGCATCATCGTCGAGCGCTATAGAGATGTATTGAAACAAGGTGCGATTCTGGTTGACGAATTAGATGACTCGGAGATCCCCAGGGCACTAATTGCCATGGAGCACGAAATCACTGACGGTCGATTGGATCCTTACGGAAGCAGGCGTATCGTCTCCATGCGGTTTGGATTTGTTGAACTTCTGGAAGATGGGACGTCTCGTCACGCAGGCTCAGCGCCGTATCTGGACTATCGGCCGCTGGCCGACGATGAGGTGCAGTACTTGGATGAATTCGCCCAAGGCAGTTGGCTTGGGTCCAGCATCGAAGATTCCGCTGTTTCGTACGCCGTCCAGCACCTTGTGCCAGAACATTTCGCGGAAGTGAAGTCTCACCGCGAGGAATGGGTCGATAAGACATTGCTAGCCGTCCATGAACGATTAACGAGTGCGATTAACTACTGGGACAATCGAGCTGAAGAACTTCGCCTCAAAGAGGATGCAGGAAAGCAACCAAAGCTCAACTCGGACAAGGCTCGACAACGTCGAGATGATCTACGCGAACGCCTCGAACGACGAACGGCTGAGCTTAAGTTGGAACGACAACTGCAGCGCGGAGTGCCGCGGGTTGTCGGCGGTGCATTTGTCCTTCCGCTGGGGCTTCTCAGAAAACTCAAGGGCCAAACTTCAGATGTCCCAACACATGCGCACGAAACTACGCGGGTCGAACGCCTGGCAATGGACGCTGTGATGGAAGCCGAGCGCTCGTTAGGCTACATACCAAAGGACGTGGGGGCAGAAAAGAGAGGTTACGATGTGGAATCACGACGAAGCGATGGAACATTACGATTTATCAAGGTGAAGGGGCGGATCCTGGGGGCGGACACCGTTACTGTGACTAAGAACGAAGTTCTCACCGCACTCAACAAACCAGACGATTTCTTTTTGGCTCTTGTAACTGTCGATGGTGACCAAGTCTCGCAACCTACTTATGTCTCGCGGCCATTCACGAAGGAGCCCGAGTTCTTTATGACAACGATTGTCTGCAAGATAAGAGACCTCCTGGTAAATGCGGATCGGACTAACTAATGGCTATAGCTCCAACAAACATCGAACTTCCTTTAGATCCCAAGAAACCAAGAATAGGCGTCGTTGCCATGATTGACGCTCTAGCTTTCAAGGGCATCTGGAAGCGACATGGATTCGAAAGCGTCATAGCGCGGCTACAGTTTATTCGCGAGCAAGTCGAAGTGGAAAGGGCGCGACTGCAAACTGAGTATCCTAAGTTTTCTTCGATAACGAAGAATGAGTTGCAGGTTAGATTTTTGTCTGACACAATTGTCATTACTGCCCATAATTCTAGTCATCTATGGGGTACACGGGCTTTTCTGCCAGACGGAGTGGATAAGGCATTCTATGAGGGTATTCAGAAGAGCAAAACTCAACTTGACCAAGTTTCTCAATTTGTAGCCCTCAAGACAGTTGTTTCAGTCGTCGCTTATGCGCTTGGCGCAGCAATAGCTGGAGCGAAAGGTGGCGAGTTGCCAGTCATCAATTATCGCGGTGCTATTTCATTTGGAGAGTATCTCGTAGATGATAACTTCCTTATTGGACAAGCTGTCGATGATTGTGGTGAATACTACGAAGCGGCGGAAGCAGCGATTGTAGGGTTCCACCCATCTGCGTTGCAGTTCTGGAATGAATGCCAAATCCTTCGTGACGAACTCACTCCTACGATCATTAAAACGGGACAGTTCACTTTGCAAGACATCAAGAATTATATGTGCCTTCCCGAAGTAATCCCGTACACTGTCCCGCTTAAGAAACAACCGCTTGCCACTGCAGTTGTTAATCCTCTCTCAAGATTCAGACGACAAGAATGGGAAACCATCCGCGATCTCATTTTAAGTCAAATCATCGCTTCCAAAGAAGCGGATGAAACACTTGTAGACTGCATTCAAAGAAAGCAAGAGAATACGAGAGGCTTCTTGGACGCGGCAATTGCGTCCTCTCCAGCAGTCTTTCCGCCTCCAGCTCCAGCAATTGACGAAGCCGCGAGAGTTCTACGTGCAAGGACTGAATATCGATGAACATCTATAGAAAAAAGTTGATCGAAGTTGCGCTACCGCTGGAGGAGATCAACATTGCTTCGGCTCGCGAGAAGTCAATTCGGCACGGCCACCCCAGCACACTTCACCTTTGGTGGGCACGGCGACCGCTAGCGACTTGCAGGGCGATTATATTCTCGTCGATTATTGACGATCCAGGTGAGGAAGGAATTCCACAAGGACTGCTTGACCGAATCGACGATCTTCCACTGGCTCATAAATATCGATTTCTATCTGCGGAGGAACCACTTGATGATGACGGAAAGCCCTTGCCAACCGTTGGAGCAGAACGAGAAAAAGTAGCCCGTCGACGGCGTTACCAGCTATTCACATTCATTGAGAGGCTAGTCCAGTGGGAGAACTCCAACGATGAAGACACTCTTAAGATTGCATCCGAACTTATCCAGGCAGCAACCGAAGGTAACCCACCCCCTCTCCTTGATCCATTCTGCGGTGGAGGCTCAATTCCACTTGAAGGAATGCGACTAGGATTGGAAGCTCATGGCAGTGACCTAAATCCAGTCGCTGTTCTGATCACAAAGGCAATGATCGAGATCCCTTCGAGTTTCTCTGGAATTCCTCCAGTGAATCCAGTGGATCGTTCGACTCTCTTGGGAACTTGGAAGGGAGCTCAGGGCTTAGCGGAAGACGTGCGCTACTACGGCCAGTGGGTGCGTCAGAAAGCCGAGCATCAAATAGGTCATCTCTATCCAAGAGTTGCTCTGTTCTTGGATTCTGAAACTGGTCGGTATCTAACTCAACCTGAAATCGATGCCCAGACTGAGAAAAACCAAGCAAGACATGGAAAAACTAACAAAACCTCCACTTCATCCAGATACCAGCAAGAGGATCTAACTGTAATCGCTTGGATTTGGGCAAGAACCGTTCCAAGCCCTGACCCCGTCGCACAAGGCGCGCATGTACCACTTGTTCGATCGTTCTGGTTAAGTATGAAAGAGGATAGTGAAGCATGGGTCGAGCCCGTGGTCGACTCTTCAACGATGACCATTAAATTTGAGGTTAGGACTCCTAAGAGTCATCCTGGTTCGCGTCCACAGGAGGGGACGATTGGAAGGCAAGGTGGCAGGTGTTTGTTGACGGGAAGTCCCATGAGCCTAAACCACGTTCGGAAGGAAGGCAAGGCTGGGCGAATGTCGAAGCGCTTAATGGCATTTATTGTCGAGGGAACCCGTGGTCGAGTCTACTTGTCTCCAAGCGAAAGTCAGGTACTCACTTCTACACTTGGCAAACCAGGCTGGAAATCAGAAGCTACGCTTCCAGACAACCCGAGGGATTTCAAAACGCCGAACTACGGAATAAAGACTTTTGGCGAACTATTTACTGACAGGCAATTGGTGACACTTACCACGCTCAGTGACCTAATAGCAGAAGTCAGAACGATAGTTCTCGCTGATGCAATCTCTGCTGGCCTCGACGCGGACCGAGCTTCGCAGTACGCCAATGCCATCTCGGTCTATCTGTCGTTCGCAAGGGATAAGGTGGCTGAAGGCTCATCATCGCTATGCACTTGGAGTCCACTGCCAACGAAGCTACATGTTGTATCGACATTTGGCCGACAAGCATTGCCCATGGTTTGGGATTATGCCGAATCAAATCCGTTTGGCGGTTCTTCAGGCAATTTCACGAGAATGTGTGAGCTGATCTCAAAGAACTTGATTGGACTTCCATGTTCCGCAAAACCAGGATATGCCTCACAACGAGATGCAAGGGTCGCTGGTGAGCAACAGTTTCTTTACTCAACGGACCCTCCTTACTTCGACAACATTGGTTATGCGGATCTCAGTGATTTCTTTTATATTTGGCTCCGCCGCTCCCTGAGCGATATTTATCCAGACCTTTTTGCGACAGTCGTGACCCCGAAATCAACCGAGCTAATCGCCACACCATATCGGCATGATGGCAGTAAAGAGAAAGCCACACAGTATTTCGAGGCGGGTCTTCAAGCAACCTTTAGGAGAATGCGGGCTCAGTGTAATCCCGCATATCCAGTCACTATTTACTATGCTTTCAAACAGTCCGAAACGGAAGTCGATGTGGACGACCACGACAAGCAAGAAACAGCGTCAACGGGTTGGGAATCCATGCTGCACGGTTTGCTTACTGCGGGCTTTGTAGTAGACGGCACATGGCCCGTTCGAACGGAAAGGTCTGGTGGGTTTAGGAACAAAGAGCAGAACGCACTTGCTTCCAGTATCGTGCTTGTATGTCGAGCACGCTCGGACGACGCGCCCGCCGCAACACGCCGCGAGTTCGTCAGCGCTTTGCGGAAAGAGCTTCGTCCAGCACTAACCAAGCTGACTCTTGGCAATATAGCTCCCGTCGATCTGGCTCAGGCTGCCATCGGCCCAGGTATGTCCGTTTTCAGTCGCTACAGTACGGTCCTCGAATCCGATGGCAAAGCAATGCAGGTTCGCACCGCCTTAGGCTTAATCAATCAAGCAATGGAGGAGGCTCTTTCTGAGCAGGAAGGCTGGTACGACACTCAAACCCGCTGGGCCGTCACATGGTTTATGCATCGTGGCTTTCAGGAAGGTCCGTATGGCGAAGCGGAAACCCTTGCGACGGCTAAGGATACGCCTGTAGGAACGCTAGTGGACGCAGGGATAATAAGATCGGGTGGGGGGAAGGTAAAGCTTCTCGCACGGGATGAGTTGCTGGTCGAATATGATCCAGTTAAAGAACGTAGGACGACTATCTGGTCTGCAACTCAGCGCATTGCCCAAGCTCTTGACCAACGAGGAGAGCTGGGAGCCGCAAAAATGATGCGCCGCTTCCGCGAGGAAAGGCCAGAGTTTGACGTTGATCGTGCACGGGAGTTGGCTTATCGACTCTATGCGATTTGCGATCAGAAACGGTGGACTCAGGAGGCTCGTGTATACAATGCCCTCGTTTTAAGTTGGAGTGACATCGAGGCTGTCTCTCAGACTGACGATGCGATCTGGTCAGCAACATTGACAGCGGAACGTCCCAATCCCAACCCAATCCTAGAGGGGTTTGAGTAGCTGTTATGGCTCTTGCCTCTCTTAGTTCTGAACAACTCGTTGATCTTATCCAGGCGGCCGAACGCAGGATTGCATTCATGGCGCCTGGCCTCCAAATGCCCGTTGCCGAGGCTCTTGCAAATGCGCTTCCACGTCTTGGCGGAAAGGCAGTCCACATCATTTTGGATACGCGTCCTGATGTGTTTCGGCTTGGCTATGGAACTCTTAAGGCTCTGGAACATGTTCATTCCGCCGCAATTTCCTGCGGGACCCTGATCTGCCATCAGGATGGAGTTCAGGTTGGCGTGCTTCTTGCTGACGACACCCTTGCGATCTTTGCACCAAAGCCACTTCTCGTTTCAGAAGCCGATATCGAGTTGGGAGAAGTGAATGGCATAGTGCTGGGTCTCCGCGAAACCCCATCGGGAATAGCGGATCAACTTGGCGCCACGAAAACTCTGCTGGGTCAGGAGTTTGGCCTAGACGGCATGAGTATTTCAGAGATGTCAGCCTTGAAGGCTAACTTAGAAAGGAACCCCCCTCAGAAGTTCGAATTGGCACGTACCGTACGCGTATTCAACGCGCAATTTGAGTTTGTCGAGCTGGCGATCAAAGGATCCCAGGTGTCTCGAAAAGAGGTCACCCTTCCTAGAGACCTAATCGCCGTTCCTTCTGCTGACGTACAGAAGAGGCTGAAGACCTCTTACCGTTTGATCGATCAGAGCGATGCCATCACGAAGGCGGAGAACGAGGTTGAGGACCTTCGAAAGGAGATTGAAAAGCGGTTTCTCAAGACTATTCCTGGATTTGGGATGGCCGTCATGCGCACCGATCGTGACCTATTCGATTCGGCAATAGTCGATCTCAAACAGTGTGTTGCTCTATTCGAGGCAATTGTCTCCTCCGAATTAGAATCGGCGGTCGAACGCAGCGTAAATGAAATCGCTTCCGCACTGGCGCCAGCTATTGAGACGAATCCGACAGAGGAATACCGACAATGGTCTCGATGGCGAAAGGACGCGACGGCGGTTCAGTTCGTGAAAGATCACTTGCATGAGTGTTTTACTGACGCGGCGAAGACAGTCGAACATATAAATGTAAACTTAGTGATTAAAGGAGTGACCTATGAATCGCTTAAGGACGATCGCTTCCTGAAAGCCGCGAAGAGAGCTTTCCCAGAGCTTAAGGAGCTCTTTACCGAATTTGAAGCCGCAAAGGCTTCGGAGAACCAACCCTAAGATGGCAACCAGCAATAAAGAACGAATAGGACGAGCGCTCGACTCTTTGCTTCCTGAGATGCGGAAGTACGTGGAGCAAGAGTTGCGAGACGTATACGCCGAGAAGTGGGGTCAGCACGTCACGCCTGGCGAGGGCCAGCTTGATATCCAGCGACTGTGCAATACGATCCTGGCTGAATGGGATCCAGTGTTTGACGTCGTGCTGAGCAAAGATGCCAGGAACTTGGTCCATGAGGTGCGCAAGTGGCGCAACAAGCATGCCCATCAAGAACCATTCACCTTTGACGACACTGTCGCCTCATTGATCGACATCCAGCGATTCCTAGAGATCATTCAATCACCAGTTGCTGAGGAAGTCGAGCGCTCGAAGATGGAAGTAATGCGCGCTCAATTCGAGAGCGGTGCCAAGAAGGAACAGAAAAAGGCTGCGCAATCAGCCCTTGGATTCGATATCCCAGGTTTGAAGCCATGGTGCAGCGTAGTGATCCCGCACGAGGATGTTGCCAAAGGCTTGTTCCAGCAAGCCGAGTTTGCTGCTGATCTGTGGCAAATCTATTTGGGCGGTGGCACGGACGAATATCGGGATCCCAAGGCCTTTTTCGGCCGAACCTATTTGACTGAAGGGCTTCGCGAGCTTCTCATCAATGCGATGAAACGACTGGGAAGTACAGGCGGAGATCCTGTCGTTGAGTTGAAGATCAATTTCGGCGGTGGCAAGACGCACTCGATGCTGGCTCTTTACCATCTGTTCGGCGGCCAGGCTAAAGCGGCAGAGTTGGCTGGCGTGGAAGAAGTCTTGTCTGCAGTCAGCGTCCAGAATGCTCCAGTTGTCAAGAGGGCCGTGATGGTTGGAACGTCATTGCGACCTGGGAGTCCGATCACACACGACGATGGTATCGTCACTCGAACCCTTTGGGGCGAAATCGCTTGGCAACTAGCAGGGCGGGAGGGATACGACATAGTCCGAGCTGTGGATGAGAATGCCACGAACCCAGGTGATCTCCTTGACAAAGTTTTTGCGCTGGCGGGTCCTAGCCTCATTCTTATCGACGAGTGGGTTGCTTACGCAAGGCAGCTATTCGATCGCCATAACATGTTGCCTGCGGGAGACTTCGACACCCAATTCACCTTTGCACAGACGCTTTGTGAAGCGGCACGTCGAGCCAAGAACGTTCTCGTTTGCATAAGCATTCCCGCATCGGAACGTGACGGCATCGTGCAAGCAGCACAAGCTGGCGACGTGGCTGGAAAAGTCGCTCTTGAAAGGCTCCAAGATGCCGTCGGTCGTTCGAATATGGTATGGCGACCAGCGACAAGTAACGAATCCTTCGAGATTGTAAGGAGACGACTGTTTCAGCCAGTCGCTGGAGACCAGATTGCTTCGCGCGATGCTACGATCAACGAATTCCTCGCACTCTACCGCGCGAATCCAAACGATTTTCCGTCGGAGTGCCGAGAAAGTGATTACGAAAGGCGAATGCAGGCCGCCTATCCCATTCATCCCGAGCTCTTCGACAGGTTGTTCTTTGACTGGTCGACATTGGAAAAATTCCAGCGAACGCGGGGTGTTTTGCGACTGATGGCAAGCGTAATCCACTCGCTGTGGTCCAACGACGATTCGGGCGCCCTCATTCTTCCCGCATCGCTTCCACTCGCAGATCCGACTGTGCAGTCCGAAGTAACCCGCTACTTACCCGAGAGTTGGTCTGCAGTTCTCGATCGTGATGTTGCTGGAACGGGCTCAGTCCCTGAGCAACTTGATGCGGAATTCGCTTCTACGTACGGCCGATACCACGCTTGTCGCCGTGTGGCCAGAACAGTATATATGGGCAGCGCTCCGACTAAGGACGCCGCCACCCGAGGAATTGATGAGCGCAAAGTAAAACTCGGAAGCATCCAGCCGAAGGAGACCATAGCGACGTTTGGGGATGCGCTTAACAAGCTCCGTCAAAAGACGACCTACCTATACGCCGACAGCAATCGGTATTGGTATCACACTCAAGCAAGCGTCGCGCGGGAAGCTGGAGATCGAGCGGATCGAATGCCCGCAGACGAAGTCCATGCCGAGATCGTTCGCCGTATGCGCGAAACGCTCAAGGGAGCAAAGCGCGGCGAGTTCGGCGGTGTTCATGTGGACGTGGCTTCGAGCGACATTCCTGACGATCGCGAACTGCGGCTTGTTGTCATCGGCCCATCCACACTCCACAAGCATGGGAAAGCAGATTCGGCAGCTACTGCCAAGGCCAAGGAGATTCTCGAGTTCCGTGGATCGGCTCCCAGGAGTTGTCGGAATCGACTCGTTTTCGTGGCACTGGATGCAGGACGCTACAGTGAGCTCGAAAACGCGGTCAAGCAGTATTTGGCCTGGGCGTCAATTATTTCGGATGTCATCGAACACCGCCTTGACCTAGATTTCTCCAACAAGGCCACCGCGGAAGCAAGTTCCAATAAAGCCAGCGGAGATGTGTTCGTCAAACTCGGTGAAGTCGCGAGTTATGTTCTAGTCCCCTACCAGCCAGACCCCCGTGGCGCCAGCCAGTGGGAATCCATCAAAGTTCAAGGCAACATCGATCAACTCACGGTGCGTGCCGTAAAGAAGTTGGAGACTGACGAGCATTTGACTCGAAAGCTCGGCGGAGTGGTACTTCGGAAGGACATCGATCGTGTCCCTTTGTGGAGAGATGAAAAGCACGTGAGTGTCGCTCAACTGAGAGATGACTTCGCGAAGTACGTCTACCTCCCTCGGCTGTTGACCGACGAAGTTCTGTTTGGCGCCATCCGAGAAGGCACAAATCTCCTGAATCCCGAGGACGGATTCGCTTACGCCGAATCTTACGACGCTGAAACCGATACATACGACCGAATCCGCAACGGCGCCATCATCGAACCGAACCGACATCCGTCGGGATGGCTCGTTAAGCCAGATATCGCCCAGCAATACATCGACGTCGAACTAGCAAAGCCAGAGCCCACCGAGGAGGCGAAGCCCGCGCAACCAGGCAGTCGAATTGGCGGCCAGCAGGGCTTTGGAAATTTCTGGGGTCCTGGCGGCGCACAACCAGGAGTGGACACTGCTCCGACGAAGGGCTTGAAGCATCGCTTCCACGGCACCATACGGTTGGATCCAGCAAACTTCCGAGAGCGGGCAGGCGATCTTTCCCGCGAAGTAGCAGCTCAATTAGCGAGGGTTGTCGGCAGCAACGTCCAGATCATCGTAGAAGTCGTTGCCGACGCCGAGCTCGGATTCACAGATGACACCGTACGAGCCGTAAGTGAGAATTGTCGGACGCTAAAGTTCGAGAGCTTTGAGTTTGAGGAGGAATGATCTATGGCAAGGCTGAGTGCAAACCACGCAGACGTCGCCCGAGCCATCGCCAAGCTCGCTCGGGACGGCTTACATAGCAGCCAGACGAACCTTACGGTGGTACAACTGGATGCTGTCGCAGGGGCAGTCCGTGACGCTGCATATACTTGGCTCGATGCCCAAGTTGATGCCTTAAGATCATCCGATTCGCACACCAAAGCCGCGGCCTCGGACTTCGTAAAGCTACAACGGGGTTCCGCCGTCGATCTTGGAGTTCCACGTAAGATGCCTCAATACGCGGATTTCGTTAAGCGGTACAAGGCGGCCACTCCGACAGGTAGAAAGCGAATCGTTGCGAAGGAAGCGAACAAAGACGTCAAGTTTGTTTCGGATCCGAAGCTGGATCAGGCAGCCATTCCGCGAATTATCTTGCTCCTTGAAGCAGTTGTCGAGAGGGTAGGTACCCCAGCCGCCCTTAGAAGGGCAGTCGCAAAGATCTTCCCGCCGTTAAAGAACCTCCCAGTGGCGCCCCTCGATTCCGATTTCATCGTCCAGGTAAACCTTTCGTCTGCGGAAAACGACCGCTTCATTGACTTGCGCTTGAATGAGCGTGGGCTATGGCTTAGGGTCGACGCGACTGGTTCCGAGGATGGCGAACCGTACGCATTGCCGCTCCTTGGATATTCAATGACCTCAACCGACAGCGGCTTCTCTTCGAATGAGTTGGATACAGGTGTTGATGCGGTTCCGTTCCTTGAACGCACGATCCGCCTGATTGCAGATCCGAAGGCTCGTATCGGGGTTCAGCTACTAGGTGCGTCATTCGATCCTCCGACGAAAGGAAAGCCCCCTAAGAGGGGCAGCAAAGCGAGAAAGAAGCGTGTTTAGGACGAACTGAACACGAACCCCATTAGCGACTGGGTGCCGTTGCCTTTGCTTTTCACGGTCGCTGGGCAGCTAAAAAGCAATCGTCCATGCTCAACTTTTGCGCATTCCCCGCTATGCCAACATCACGGACGGTTGGACACCCGCCAGTACTGCTAACCCGCTGATTCATGACGATCCGTGCGGGAGTGGTCGGATCATCTGGGTGTGGCGCATCATTCGAGGGTGGTTTCGCCACCCAGTGATGGTTGTCGAAAAAAAAGACAGCGGTGTCGTCGGCCTTAATCGAGTTCGAATGGGCATGAAATTCGTGGTGGGCCGATTTAGCTACAAGGTGAGCCGATTTATGCCTCGAGATCTACTTCGACGTCGTTCTCGATATCTTCGACGGCCTCCTGTCGGGTCTCGTTGGATACGTCCCGCTGGATGGGTTTGCCCATTGCCGACTCGATTCGCGTCGCCAACGCCCCTCGCCGTTCTTCAATGAAGGTGTTAAAATCGTCGGCCCTCAAATCGCTCGGATCGATCAAGTGCGTATTCACGATCTCGTCCATCCGAGCATCGGCCATAGACTGCGCCTTTTGTAACCTTGCGAGGTAGACGCTTGGGGCGGCTCCCCCGATGCTCCGATTAGTTCGGGCCGAAATCACCGTCTTGTTCGCGATGGCGTTGTAGATACCGTTTGGAATGCCCTTACCTCGGCACCAGTCTTCAGGGAATACGTGGTGAACGTCATAGCGCTGGTCGAAGTAAGTGCCAACTTGAATCGATTCACCCGTTCTAAAATCGAGCCCACCCTCCTTGATAAGCAGGTTGTACACCCCTTTGTAGGCGGCGCTGTTTCTGGTTCTGAGGCGGAGGAGCCGAGATTCGAAGAACTGCGCCTCCTGGATCGTGCTAGGCTCTGCTCCACCTTCGATCCAGTCCACGACCTCGCCCACATCGCGTGCGAATCGCGTTTCCACGGTGCTTCCATACATTTCTCCGAAAACTCCGCACCAGTACCACCGTCCAAGCTTTGTACGGATCGCGTCGCCTTCCCATTTCTCGCCGAGGATCGCAAGTATCGCCGCGAGCGGGACAACTTGGGTTTTGTACGGGACGTCGCGGGCGGCATAGACGCCGTGACCGATCAGAAACCTGGCTGCTCGTTCAAACCCTTTAACCGCGAGTTGCGCCCCACATCGGTAATCGTCCAGCGACATGGAAAGAATATCCTTCCTTTTACAGCTAACCGTACGCTTGGCCTCACGTGTCGCTAGCAAGCTTGACGCCATTAGAAAATCGGTGTTCTCTACTCCCTTCAGAACGCTCTTGGACCAAATCACCGACCTTCGCTGCTCCCAGTCCTTCCGAAGCTCGAAGCCTTCAGCGGCATAGGTGGCGGTTAGAAGCTCAAACACTGTCAACGGAACGCCCCCTGTGTTGACCTTCTCGAAAACCTGGCATACGGCATCCTTTGGAGTGCCCCTAAGCATCGTGATAACGGGGACCTGATAGCCTTGGAAACGTTGGACGACCTCCTCGGTGAACTGGGTCCAGCGAACCATTCTCGCCTCTTGGTTATCGGATTCGCATGTGAGGTATGCCATTTGCCACTTCATAAGCTCCACAGTATCGAAAAGTAGAGGGATGGGAAACACTTCGGCGAGACACTCGAGCTTTCGATCGGAATAATTAGCGAGTATCTCGCCTCGGAAGTTCTTGACTTTCCGATCGGCGTCGATGGAAACAATTGCGTCTTCTCGTTCGGCGGCGGTGTCCAGCGCCTTTCGAATGTCAATGTAGTAGCGGCGCTTGATCGCTTTGTTCTTGGTGTCGCGGGTCAACACAGGACCGTTTTGAAAGAGCGCTTGAAACAGAGAAGTGAGCCTTTGTTGACCGTCGAGCACAAGTGACTCGGGGGTCAATGATACTTCAGTAACCCCCTCGAGCGGTCGAGCCTTGAACTTGACCTGGTCATCACCCGTTTGCAGCATCATCACCACGCCGATTGGGTAGTTCAGGGAAACGCTCGCGATCAAACTCTTGATGCGATCGTCGTCCCAAACCCAACTTCGCTGAAAATCGGGCAATTGGATCTTGCCGCTTCTTACTTCCTTGAGGAGGTCCTCGAGGCTCTTCGGGTTGCTTTGGAAGGTCGTGCGTTGCACGATTTCTATAATGCCTTACATGAACTCGATGGCGTGTTATCAGCGAGTGGAAAACGAATTCGTTTTTGTGGGAAAGTAGACCATGACCATCGAGACTCTTTCGATAGATTCGGTCCGACTCCTGTCGGCGCTCGTCATGAAGTACGGCTGCTTTAGCGTTCCGATTGAGAGCGTCGGCGGAGATACCGATCTTGAAATCGCTGAGGAGGACGGCCAGATTCTTGTTCGAATGAATTCGGTAAGCAAGCAGGCCCTTTGGCAGGACTAGCCACGCGGCCGCATAAGTCTGATCGGCATTTTCAGGCAGATTCGGTGTTGCGCCTTCCCGTATACGCATTCAAAGATGGCCCTGGGCTGCTCGATCCTTGTGGCCGAGTCAGATAGTTACGATTGAGTCGACACTTGGATTGATCTCGTGGATCCAGATGCAAAGCAGGCGGCTCGAGTCTTAACGTACGCGACGATGCTCGGTGGCGGGATGGACGATCTAAGCATGTTTGAGTTCGACGTTGACTTGGTCAATCACACGTTTAACCAGCCAGCCGATTATCAATTCTCAGTCTTCGTTCTTGGCGTGTTGGTGAAAAGCGTGGACCTGAATCTCATCCTTGCAAGTTGATTCGGGCAGTTATCGTCGGGCGATTTAGACACGCAGATCGCCAAAAGGTAACATCTCCACATGTGCTCTCTGCCTATCGTTCAGGCTAATTTGAATCCAGTTTCCGCGGTGATGACAACATGAGCGAGTGGACTGACCAGCACGGCAAACCTGTAACTTTCGATCAAATGCTCGATCAAATCGCCGAGTCGATCTTGGCCAACTTGATTGCCTTCGATCGCGCTGGAATTCCCCGCGGCCAAATTCAGCAGATTATCGGCCGCGAAGGCGGCGGATTGATCGGCGGCGGTGCCATGTTCCAGACACCCGTGTTGCGGCCGCTCACCCAAGAGCAGGGCAAGCAACTCTTCGATGTTTACAGGCGGCTTCTGGAAGCTTACGATCGCGGAGAGATCCCTGAAGCCGTCATCGCCGATATTACCGAGCGAAACAATACAGCGAATAAGACTGAGCTGATTCGCAAGCAATTGGGTGGACAGTGATGGAGTTTCGGTCTTTGAAGTCGGTTTGGCAGAAGGCGTAAACGGAATAATAATGCTGACGTTACATGAGATTGCTGAAACCGTGCGGGGTGGCGGAAGCCATTCCGAAACTGTTAGGGAACTCCTTCGGCGCTTCAACTTTGAGCGCCGTGGTGTATTCAAAGTGCAACGTGTCCGCCATGAACTCGCCCAGGAGGGTTTGCGGACGGATCCTGACTTCGTTCAAGTGTGGATCGACGCACCGATCGCTTTTCGATTGGTCGACCAACCGCAACTAATAGAAGAGGTAACAGTTGTGACCGCCGTTGGAACTTGTGCTTCTGTGGATGAGTTTGTTCAAGCTGCTATATCAACCGTTGTTGACCCAACATATCGAGTTAATCGCCTGGAAGCAGCCAACCAAGCGCTAGTGGTCCTAAGCCCAAACGACGACATCGCCAGGGCAACTACTCTGATGATGGCTCATGATTTTTCCCAACTACCTGTGATGAGTGGCGAGCGAAATCTTAGGGGCATGATCACATGGAAGACCCTTGGAATGCGTCTCGCCTTAGGTACTGTCCCTGCCAACGTTCAGGAAGCTATGGAGGAGCCGTCGGTGGTAGGGGAAGACTCTTCGCTTTTCGCTATCATTCCTCTAATCATTGAAAAGGATTACGTCTTAGTTCGGCGACGCGACCAGACATATAGCGGCATTATCACCACCGCTGACCTTAGCGGGAAGTTCCACGAGCTCGCTGAACCATTCCTTCTACTCGGCGAAATTGAGAACCACCTCAGAATCCTCCTTGACGGTCGGTTCACTCTTGCAGAACTTCAATCAGCCAAGGACCCTGGAGATGTCGAGCGATTAGTAGAATCGGCGGCCGACTTGACCCTTGGAGAGATCCTCCACTTGCTGGAGAATCCCGAGTCTTGGGAGAAACTGAGAGTCAGGCTCGATCGTCGAGAAGTTATCGCTCGGCTGGGTCAGGTCAAAAACATTCGTAATGATGTGATGCATTTCGACCCTGAGGGAATTGGACCAGCGGACATCGTAACCCTTCGTGTCTTTGCCCGATTTATTCGCGACATAAGGCGCACAGCTCCAGAATAGAGTGCAATGTCGAATATGAAATCCACTGTCAGCGGCCACATAAACGTCAACGGCCAGCGAACCCTCGAACTCGTCGGCAAGTCCAGTCACGGCTTTGCAAACCTTTATAAGATGAGCTGCATCCAATGCGGCCATGAGTACAACGCGAACGGCTGCGACATACACATTCGCAAATGTCCGCAATGTCAGAAGGGGAAGCCGAGTTCGCAGTAAGAACCGAAACACGCTTCTTAGTTGGTGATTGGCACTAGATCGGAACCGCTAATTCAGCAGAAGTTATAGATCAGTACAGCGTTAAGCCGCGACTAAATGCTTACCGCTAGAAGGTGGACAACCTGGGCGCTAATACCATCAGGTTGTCCACCGCATCGCTCTATCTGACCATCTTTGCCCGCCTTCTTGTGAAAGCCCTTGTCGGCTGGAAAAACAGGTGATAGGGCATCCCATGCTGCTCCAGAAACCGCCTGGCATGAACGTTCGTCGCGGCGGCAAAGCAAGCTTCCCCGAACAAGCCGACGAGGACGGGGTCATTCCTACTGATCCCCAGTCTGCAAAAGAGAGCCTTGCTCGCCTCATACCAGGCATGGGACAATCGTCCGAGCTCGCGAGCGGCATTCCGCTCGCGGTTCGGTGGCATCAAATGCTCCTCGCGGGCGAGAAGCAGGGCATTCCACTTCATCTGCCGCTCATGCATGAGGTTGGCGGCGTGCTCGACGAGTTCAAGGCTGCCATTGATGGGCCTGGCGATCGGCGTCGAGGGAATCTGGATGCCGATGTTGGCAACGGCGACCTCGAGTTCGGCGAGCTGATCGGCGAAGAGGTCGAAGAGAAGAGTGAGGTTGGCGCTGTCGGTCATTTGTAGTGTCCTTGGAGCGGATGATTCCGCCTCCAGAAATCTCTGATCCCGCGCTTTTTTCGGGGAGGTGAGCGCACCGAAGAAAATTTTCAGATTATTTTGGTGAGCCTGTCACGACACGTGAAGAAGCGTCGACACTAGAAGGAAAACATCATGGAGAACGGACAACATCGGATCGAATTGAAACGGGAAGCTATCTATCGCCAAGTGTGGGAATCGCCTTTGCCGTCCGTGGCTGCCGCGTTACACATCACCATGGACACATTGAAGCGAGTCTGCGGGCTTCTTGAAGTTCCGCTTCCCAAGAGCGGACATTGGCGCAGGGTAACGAGGCCGCGGACAAAATCTCTCCCACGTCGCACAAAGGGCGAGGCTGAGTCCATTTGGATTCACCTGAAACGCGACAAGTGGGTTATCGATCCAAGTCAGTTCATGTCCCAGGCGGCTGTGCATAAGCAAGCCGTCAAGATCGATGGGCCGCATGCACTCGTAAAGCGAGCAACCAAGTACTACGAGAACCCCGCGTTGGCAGCCAGTGGACTGATGAAGGCACGAAGCAATTCCGCTCCAAGTTTGCCAGTTTCGGTTGAACTAAAGGCACGTGCGCTTACGTTTGTCGATTTGCTTCTTAAGCGTCTTGATCGGGAAGGCTACGACCTTAAATGGCGCGGCGCCATGCAAGTCGGCATCGAGGAAAGTGTATTGCGCCTCTCAGTGTACGAAGAAACTGTCCAGGTGGATCGGCCGCCGACACCAGAAGAGGCTGCGCGGGACAAGCGCCACTTCTACTTCGAGCCTCGAATTTATCACGGTAACAAGCCGACAGGAAGGCTCTGTGTCTCCATCGTCGGATACCGTGAATGGAAGGACGCGCCCAAGATTCCCGTTGAAAAGCACTTGGAAGAGATCGCCCGAGCCTTGCCCGTTTGCTTGCAGGAGCGCAAAGAAGCCATACGCTTAGAAATCGAGCGACATCGGCTTTGGCAGGAAGAAATGCGCAGGCTGGATGAGAAACACAGAGCAGAACGACTCGAGAGATCACGGCAGGAGCGACTGGAAGTCGAACTTACCGCCTGGGAGAAGGCGCTGAGCATTCGACGGCTTGTTGACGCACTCGTAGCGGCGCACACAGATGGTGGTGATGAGGTTGCGGATATGGAATTCTGCGAGTGGATTGCATGGCTTCGTAGGCGAGCTGATTTGTTGGATCCAACGAGAAGGGTCTGAGTGGGCTCACGGCGTTACCGAAAAAACTTCCTCCTAACCCTGCTATGAATTGGACAATGCAGCCCAAGCTGTTAAACTAATGCAAAATGGACACACTGATCATCACGTTTGAGAACGTCACCGAGGTGCCTGGTCAACCATGGCCCGAGTTCCCCGCCTCCAACCCAGGATGGAGTGATGAAGGGAACGATAATTTGGCTCTAGCCCAGTTCTTGGAATTTAACTGCATCGTAGCAGGCGCCTTTCTGGCGTCTGAAAGGAACCCAATTCAGTTCGATGTGCCATTCCAATTTGGAACAGGACAAGCATTTGATCAGTTTCGAACTGAAGTGGAACTTGCGGTGTCACGAGGCGCTAGTATCGCAAGCGTCGCTCATGATTTTGGGCAATATATTTCCTACGTTCACGTTGATCGGACATACCCAGGCTCGTTTGTAGTGGAGATCTTGGCCGTTACGGGTGTGCTGCCACTTGTAGTGGCAGCTTTGGTTCGTCAGTGGCGAATCGTTGGCTATGCCCAGATGGAGAGGGAACGGCTTCAACACTGGATCGAAGCAAACGATGCCCAAGCCCTGCAACAAGCGCAGGAGATCCAGGTTATGTGCCGAAAAGTTGAAACGACCGAGTTGTATGGGCCTCAGACACTCAATCTTCTGAGGCAAAGCATCGGGTCGTTCAAGAACTGGCTCCCTAAATCAATTGAGAAGCGCGAGGAGGGATGAGCCCCTAAGTTGCCACCCATTGCGTGCGGTGGCTGCAGTGAAAAAGCGTTGGGCGGATTGGACGGACCGATGGTGGTCGCTATAAGTTGATCTCTAACTCATCCACCGCCATTCGTATCTGCCCCACCACTTACAATTCTTGCAAATCTCGACCCAACCGCCGCGCCCGCAAAGCCACTCTGGTGGTGCGTCGTTCTCCCAATAAACCCACTTCATTTGTTGGACGCAGAATGGACAAATCCATGTTGGCGACTCTGGTGGTGGACCGCTTCTTCGTGGTCGACGTCCCTTTTTCTCAAGCCATCCTGAAATCTCATCCCAATGGTATGGGCATTCAAAAAAGGCCTCGTTGAGGGATTGTTCGGCTCCCGAGCGATCAAGGCCGTTCAGATCGGCGAACCGATCGATATCAGGAATCGCGATTTCGCGGTCAGGAGTCCAGTCCATGTTACTCGCCGACATCAATAACCTCGACATCATCGAACGCCGCCCGACTCCGCTCTCTCACCTGATCATCCCGAATGTACACGAGCCAATATGAGCTGTCAACGGCCTGAAAGGCGATCTCTGTGGTTTCATAGAACCTCGGCGCCGCTCGATCAATATAGCGACCGTCATCCGCAAACATATCGGCAACGCCTGGCCAGGGCGTCTCGAGCAGCATTCCAACGAATGTGGCCCAGATACATTGATTGATCGAATCGGCCAGCGCACACAGTTCTTGCCAGGTTAGTTGCACTCCAATTTCCGAGTCTTCAACTTTATCCGTGAGCTCCTTGATCGGCGTTAGTGACTTTAGGTCTCCCAGGAGCCACGTCATTTCGGCTGCGGGGATGACATACCAACTCAGATCGGTGCCGACGGTTGCGATCAGCGGCAGAAGGTGCTTGAGGTCGAATGCAAGCACGCCGCGGCCGTCGTAGTCGGAGATCTTGAGCACCTTGGGCACCAGATGAGGATACCGAGGAAGAAGCGCCGTGCTTTTCGCAATGATGGTGGGCAAGAAGACCTTGGATTTGAATAGAACGCTATGGAATGCGGACCGCTCGCGCTGGCGCCTTCTTAAGGTCGGCGCGACCGTGACCATTGTCTAACCATCCAAGTGCGGAAGCCTTCGTAAGGCCATAAGGGCCGAACATCAACGTCTCGCCGCACCGCCAAACTTGACCTCAAGAAACTTCAAAAAAGTCCAAAACCTAGTGTGATTCTCGCGGCCAAGTGTGGAACCCAATGTTCAAGAGCAAAAAGGCTCAGAAGGAATTGGTAAATGAACAACACTGATAAGCACCAGAACCACGCGGGTTCGCCTAACGCGGACGCGCCAATCGCCGCAAAGTTGGCTCTCCCTAAGCCAGCACTCTCGTCGTCGACTCAGGTCGCAACAAGCACCACAGACAAAACCACCGTCATCGTTTATTTGCGGACGGCGACATCGGGATCCAAGCCCAGCATCGATTACCAGAGAGAAGTCGCGCGATGCCACTTGGATGGGGCTGGATTAACTGCCGACGAATTCTTCGAGGAATACGGCAGCGGCACTAAAATCAGCGATAACCTCGAGTCGATCCTTGTTCGTGCTGAAGGCGGTGAGAGGATCATGTTGGTTATGAGTCATGCATGCCGTATTGCAAGGGACCTCGACGAAGCTTCGACGTTCGTTGAGCGCGCGTTGAACTGCGGCATGCAATTGGTGATGGGCGACTTGATGTTGACCGACTGCCTCAGCTCGATAATGGTTTGGCACATGTGCCAGGCCATGGCCAAATCCATGCAACCTCGCCGCAGGAAGAGGAATGTGGCTAGGCGTTCGCCAGCAAACTAGCGAAATCTGAGTCATGTTCAGCGAGGAGCCCGTGCTCAGAAAGCAAGCAGCGGTAACCACAAAATGGTTACCGCTGGCGACATTTGATAGGCGGACGAGAGGCTATTGGGAAGCGTCAATCAGCTTGTCCAAATCGGCAACCTTAATCCGCGGTGAACCCTCAATGATGCGCACGGGCTTGAGCCGACCCTCCTGGATCAAAGTGTACAGTGACGACCTCGAGATGCGAAGGTACTCCGCGGCCTCGTCGATCGTGAGTAGATTTCGTAACAGGTTGGGTTCTGGCATAAGGACGTTTTCTTGTACATCGGGACCCAAACCTACATGGTTTCGGAGCACTTGTAACACGCCTTCGAAATGACGTAGGTGAGGTTGGTGTGGGTGCCGAAAACCACCACTGGCCAGCAGCGTCCACGTCCAATGTTATATCACTAATATCTTGATTACTGTGGTATAACTATAGACAGTGACGAACACAAGTACACATACATGGACGCCTCGGCCAGCAAGGAATAGAGGCATGAACCAACTAAACGATTTCGACTCCGACGAGCTTTTTACTCGTCGCCCAGCTCGCCGCGCATCAGGGGATGAGCGCTCCGCCGACGCCAAACTTACTGTAGCTTATACCAGGGTGAGCTCTCTCGCCCAGGATGCCGAAGATGCCTATGGGCGCGCTAGCCAGATGCGAGACATAACGACGTGGTGCGAGCTGAACAACATCACGATCGACAAGTGGATCGAGGACACAATCACAGGAGCGACTCTCAACCGAAAGGGCATAGATGAGATTCGAGAGTTGGCAGAGCAGGGCCGTTTGGGCTCCCTGATCATTCCCCGACAGGATCGGTTTGCTCGCAACGCAGTTTCTGCTGAGCTTCTCCACCAGGAGCTGGAATCCTATGGTGTCAAAGTTATCAACGTCCAAGTGCAATTCGACTCAAGTCCACTTGGCAAATTCTTGCGGCGCCTCCTCGACCTATTTGCGGAACTCGACCGCGAGATGATTCGAGAGAGAACAGGAAAAGGGCGCCGCGAAGCTGTGCTGAAAAACGGCACGCAGATGTACGGTGTAATGACATTAGGTTACAGGTGGCTGACGAAAGGGGAGTGCGAAACACAAGGCCTTCCAAACGGCTCGATAACGCCCGTGCCAGAGCAACGAGTAATAGTCGAGGAGATATTCGCGCTAAGGGAACTCGGTTACGCCTATGGCTGCATCGCTCGGATACTGAATGATCGTGGTTACCGCACCCAAACAGGAATTCCATTCATAGGCCAATCGATCACAAGAGTAATAAAGCGAGAGAGGTTCTATCGAGGCGAGTGCCCGAGCGTCTCTGCCGAAGCCCTGGGCGTTTCGGAAGAGGAATACTCCTTGATCGTTCCAGCTCACGAACCAATCCTGCCTCCCCGCCCAGAGGGTCAAGCACTACTTTGCAAGAGAGTCTCAAAGCCACGGATTCGGAATCCAAAGATTCCAGCCGACCCTTTGGTTGAGCCACCTACCGAGTACAAGAAAACGTGCTACATAACTAGCCTAACAACGGACTATGCCAATGCCGTGCTCAAGACTCATGAGCTCCGACAACAAGGATTGTCCCAACAACAGATCGCTGATAAGCTCAATGACGATGGCCACCGAACCAGATGGGGGCGTCATTTCAGGCACGCGAGCGTCCAGAAGATTATTGTGAGGTTTGATCTTCTGGTCCCCCTAGCCAAAGAAGCACTGCTTCGCCCCGAGCCATTGGCAACGCCAGAAGCTCCGTCGGATTGGTCGCCTGCTATCGCTGAGGCACACAAACTCGCTCGGCACGGTTTAGGGCGAAAGAAAACGGACATGACATACGCCAAGATCGCCGACCGCCTGAATAGTCTCTTTGGCGGCACGCCAAATGGCGGTAAGTTCCACCCTCAAACCGTCATTCGGTTGCTCCGAGAACACCCTGCGCCTGAGGATCGGATTCGGACGGTTGGTTACGTGAGGTTAACGGTCGATGGGACAGACCACTACGGCCAAGTGGACGGTATTGATACCTGGGCCCTTGCGAATTCATTAGTCATCGACTCCTGGTATGTGGACAGAGGACCCGCGAGTTCTGAGAACACACTGCCTGAGTTCAAGCGGCTCGAGGCTGACATCAGGGCGGGGCTTGTCGGCCGCGTAGCCTGCCTTAGCCTTGAACTCCTTTGCCGAAATAAGTCTTGGTCCCAGGAGCGCATTCGTGCGCTCCATCCCTTCTGCGAGGTTTTTCTCGTCGAGAGCGCCCAGAAGCGCGGGATGCGAAGGCTCTCGGTGGTGCCGAAGGCGGCGTAGGAGAAATGGGAAAGACGAACAAATACAGTTGGAGTTTCTCGCGCTCAGCCGCCCTCGCCGAATGTCCGCGGCGCGCCTTCTACGAATACTATTCGTCGGGCGAGCCTGATTTCGGCAGCGACGCTTGGCGGTTGAAGGAATTGGTGTCGCTACCAATGTTCGCAGGATCGACCGTAGACTATGTCATATCGCGTGGTCTTGATCGGATCCGCGCTGGCGCCGACGTTTCGGAGATGGCCGAGGCTGGACGGCGCCACTTCCGCAAGGGACTGAAAAGGAGCACAGAGATTGTCAATGTCATGCGCAGGCGGGCGCGAACCATGGACGAGAGAAAAAGTGAGCCGTTTCACGGACTCCTGCACGACTATTACGAACTGAACCTCGGAGTGGAATACGTCGAACTACTCGAATCTCGGGTTGTCGAGTGCCTGACAAGATTCGAGGAATCCGAGGTCTTTGAGCGAGTCAGAGCAGCAGAACCAGCAAATTGGGGCACGATCGCGAAAGTCGACGAAGATGTCGCCCCATCCTTTTCACTTCGGGGTTTCAAAGTCTACGCGGCATTCGACTTTGTGTTCTATGAGGACTCGGAGTTATTCATCCTCGACTGGAAAACTGGCGCCGATCGCTGTTCGGCTAAAGAAACGGCGGATCGACAACTTGGGGTTTATGCATTGTGGGCGGCCAGCGCACGTCGACATCCCATTAACTGCATCCATACGCAGGCAGTGTGGCTGCAGAGCGACGCTGAATGGCAGCCCAGGCATGTAGATCGGGACGAACTCAAACGTCTCCGCGACGGCATTCTAGCCGAGATCGAAGCGGAGCAGTCGTTGCTGAGTATAAAGCGCTTCAAGAATCGTACGGAGTACTGGGCGCAGCTTAAGGACTTCCCTGCGCGGCCGAGTGGCAAGATCTGTTTGAACTGCAAGTTTCGGGAGATCTGTGCCGAGGGGCGCGGGGCGTGTTCACACGTGCGGGTGGTCGCTTAGTGTGGCAATGCGCCATTGCTCGTCATTGTGAGTTATGGACGTGCTTGCTCCTGGAATTGAACTAAGATTTGCTATGTGAAGTCGCGATCGGGAACTGATCGACAAAACGCCTCACTAAGGCCGCCAGACGCCGTAGTGGGGATCCCCACATAAGACGACCATGATTTCGAATGTAGCAGACTGGACTGCCGATCACAACATTAGCTCGCGAAACAGCCCAAGGTCACTGTGATCAATTTCCGATCTGGTCCAGATATTTTGCATTCTTTCCCTGAACTCTGACTTTCTCTCAGGTTCTTTCACGAAATTGATATAGCTTGGAAAGATACAATTTGCAAGAAACCGAACGGTGTGCTTGCGCTTTTCGATCACGTCTGAGCGAGGCGAGTCAAATCCCTTGATCAAATTTAGAATAGCGGTATGGTCAAAGGGCGCATTCTTCGCCCAATTTATGGCCCGTGTTCTGACAAATCTTCCACCTCTCAGCGGAACTAACGTCCGAATCCAACTCGAGTTGGATTGCGGCACGCTAGCTCGGCCTGGAAAGCTCGTTTGGTAGGCGGAATGAGCTGATGACGTCATCCAGACCATGGATGCGTTAGCAGATTCATAATTGGCGGCTGCCTCGTCAACCGCAGGGCCTAATATCACGTTTCCCTTTTGGTAGTACTCGCCAAAGGACACGCTGCCCCTTAGGGCAAGTGGGCAATTCCGAGATGCCAGAATCAGACTCAAACCACTGATATAGCTACCCAGCGCGTGCATTTGTTCGAAGGGAGAAGCTTCGGAACTACCGTGTTTCATCGTGATAACCGTAGTGTCCGAAATAGTTAGCGCATTGAATGGATCGCCCAGAACTTGATCTGGAGCGAAGGTTGGCAACCACTCTAGGGATTCAATGACTTCCCAGGGATCACGTCTTGCCCAAATGCCCTTTACGCCCAATGCATCAAGAATCGCGACAGTACCTACACAAAATGGAGAGGTGCGCATATTGGGAAATCGTTCTTGGCCGTGCCTATCGCTATATTATTTTACCTTGTCAGGGGTTGCTTCTGAATCTGCCATCACCCTTGAACGCACTTGGATCACTGCGGCGTTGATGTCGCTCCATCATATTCGATCTTTCGGTTGTCGGTGACAATCAGAGGTTTTCCGTCGGATGCGACAATTTGTGATCTGTCAAAGCCCAGTAGCCGAACGGTCAACCAATACTCGAATGATTAGAACTCCTATAAGTCGATGCAAACGGTTTAGCATGACATTTCCTCTAAACGGCGACATCCGAAACTCCACTACTCATCACAGTCAAAGAAGCTCAAGCACTGCTCCGCCGAGGACGCGCCCGTCTCTATGAAATGGTAGCAAATGGCGAACTTGAGTCGATTCGCGACGGACGCTCTATCTTGATCCCGAGAGATGCGATCGACAAATGGATCGAAATGAAACGGCGCCAGGGGAGGGGGACGAAGCTGAGTGACGGGATCGTCGGCGATTTCAGGAGTAGAGGATGCCTCGGTGGCGTCAAGTCAATTTGCTGGGTTACTAGAGTTTGCATCCATTTCTGCTTCGGCGAGAATGGCCTCAGTCTCGTTCCTGTGTTGCCTTAGCTCCTCCTTCTGCAGTAGGTCCGTCAGTCGATCAATCGGCACAACCATAGACATCCCAGAGTTCTCTTTGACCCATCTAGGTGGCACCTCAGGAGTTTTCCTGTCCTGATCAAGAACTTCTTGGAACCTGTTTAGGTGACCCCAATCTACGCCGATTAGCCAGGGGCCAACTCCATTAGGCAGGAGGTTCACGGCAGGCGGGTTGGGCTGTTCCGTCGTAGGGTGTGCATCGCGCTTATAAAATGGCATGAGGTAGGCAAACACAGGAGAGCCGCTGTATCCGCTCAACGACCGCATTTCAACAATAAATGAGAGCTGGTTGAGCCCAAACGAATTCTTGACTTCTCGGGCGAACAATTGAGATATATTGCCAAACCTTGCCGTTGGAGTGTTTTGATCTTTCCCTTCGATCGTCTGAAAGCGACCGATCATGAAAACGTCGTCTCCTGGACCAATGCCATTATCAATGAACAGCTTCTCGGTTAAGAACATTGACTCAGAGACGTAAGTTTGGTTTACACGTTCTAAATTGAGACCAAGCTCACAGATAGCGATGTCATCTGCGTCTGGATGACGATGCCATTTGCCTTCGTGCAATTCGATGATCTCAAATGTCCCGTCGAACCTGTTGAAGCGTGCATACACGGAGTCCCCAGAGTCCTGCTGGGGAGCCAAGTGAGCGTTGGTCACAGCATAGATATAGGCGTTAAAGGGCATTCTTGGACTTCGAATGCCAACGAGAAATCCTGTTCCACCACGCATGGCTGTGCCCTCTTCGGCATCGCTACGAGTTGGATAGAGGTAGAAAACGCATGAAAACCAGTCGATCGGAATCTGCGGCATTTGTGTCTAGGTTGTCGAGAAGGGACTCCGTCATACATGATTATGACATCACAGGATATGAGTGGTGTCCCAACTCTGGCTTTTGGTCAGGCCCTGATTGCTACTGATGAGTACCAAGTGTGAAGTTCATTAACCCTTCCGAAAACGTCATTGCTCAGAATTAGACGGCGACGACAACAATGCTTTAATCGATTGCGACGTGCTCGCTGGCGCGGGCGGCGTGTGGGCTGGATCCAGCCAGATCCCTCTCAGATAATTACCAATATCGATCTCGACCTGTATGCTGGAAAAGCCAATTGAATCACTCGGCCGAATACGTCTCCGATGGCATGGAACTGACGATCGCGCTCGACGACGGCAAGGGTTGCCCAACGGTCGGACACTAAACAGCATGCCTCAGGCGCTAATCATGGCGCCATCGGGTGGCCATAACTTCAGGCAGTTCATTCGAGATCACTATCCAGAGTCGGAAATAGCGAAACCCCTGCTGCTCCTTCTTCGGAGTGGCAGGGGAGTTTTTGTGTTTGGGCATATCACTGGGCTGGAATCCAAGGGGGAAGAACGACGGTTCTAGCTGCCTCTTGCTTGGCTGCCTCAATTCGTCTGTCCAGCTCGATTCGAAGGTTATCCTGGACAAACTCGTTCAGCCACTTGGTTTCGCTGTAGTATTCTGCGATCATCTGCCATGCCCAGAGGGTGATAGAGCCCATCACGTCCGCATAGTTCGCATAATTCGCGGTTTTGATCTCAAGTGGTCGGTTCTTAAGTTCGTTGTATTGGGTTCGAAGTGACAATGAGTCACCATGGACCGCACTGTTGACGGTAACAAAGCACGAGAAGATAATCTCGCCCATGTTCTTGAACACGTAAGGCGGCAAGTTCTTCTGAACTAGCTCGGCCATTCTCTGAAATGTATATTTCTTGTTCCAGCGATCAGTGGCGCAGCCATTGGCCAATGCGCTAATCCTCTTCTGATTGATCTCCGCAATACGCTTGTCAATTTGCTCGTCTGTCATCCCGAGCCTCTTCTTAAATGCTGCCCGCGATTCAGCATTTCTTATGTTGACTAACTTCTGATAGGCGACATCACCATACGCCATGAACTGCTTTGCAAGCTCATTGGAACTCCTGCCCTCGATGATTGGGCCAACGTGCATGATGTAAATCAGATTAACGATGCTTTCGAGTGCGCCTCGAAAGAGCATTTGCGTCTCTTCCTTGAATCCAGCCTCCGCGAGGAGCGGCGCCGCTTTGGTAAGTCTAGCCAATCGCAATGTAAGTGCCGCCATCACTTGCACTTCCGCTAGCTGATTAGTAGCTTCGACGAGAGGCTCGAACTTGGCTCTTAGGCGGTCGTGGTGCTCCGCCATAAATCCAGGCATAGCGTAATCCATGGACACTGACATAGTGAGTGCTATACCACACCTTCAGAAGTACTGGAATTTAAGGCTATTCCGATCTGGTCGGATACTTCCCATCCTCGGCAGGAATCTCCACCGACTTCGGCATCACCAGCACTTCAGCCTGCCATGGATACTTAGGCCCGAGCTTTAGCTTAGCGAGCGCCGCCGCAATCCACGCCCTCAGCATGAAGCTCGCTTTGCTCGGAGTGGATCCTTTGCTCATGGATATTTCTACGTGAATTCAACCAGCCGAAGAACAATTGGGCTAGATCACCAACGACTCCCGCGAAATTGTTGAGCAGCGCGATCATGCATAGGATCGCGAAGAATCCCACTATCACCTTGCCGATCGCGTCGTCTAATCCCACTTCTCTATGACACGATGGCTTGGGGATTTGGCGTCACTTTCTGCTTGACCCTAACAAGCGCCGATCCTCAGCATCGTTTAACAACCTATAATTAACCTGATGCAAACGCAAACGGCGGCGTTCCACGGTTGGTTAACAGAGATTCAAACTTCGTTAGCCACATTAGTCGAAATTGACTTTCAAGCGGTCCTCGCCGAAATTGAAACCTTTGCGTTCCCTCAGACTGCTGAGCCGCTGAACCTTTCAGATGCATTCGAGCGATTCCAAACGGTAGTGATCCCGAAGTTGCAAGCACTCACAACCGAAGATATTTATTCTGTGATCCCCACTAGCTTCCTCGCCGAAGCAGCGACGCGCAGCAAGACAATCGTCACCGCCATCTCCGAACTCCGCCAAGGCACTGACCAGCGGGGGAATTTCATCGGGCAAAGCGAGGCACTTCACACGGTTTTGTGGGGCTTGCCCCTTGCTGAGGCCCCACCCTCTGCCGCTGAAGTCGCGGAAGTCAAGCGACACTCAAAGGAACTGATCGCTGATGCAAAGCAAACAAACACCCTGATCAGACAGCAGCTTGCCAAGGCAAATGCACTCGGTATCACGGTTGATCAGATCAAAGAGACGTTTGCTGATCTTTCCACCGCGCTTGGAGAGATTGAGGAAGTACGCAAGAAGCAGAACGAAGCCGCCGCCGAGATGGAAGAAAAGCGCCTTGGCCTTACGACAATTCTTACCGAAGCTGAGGAGAAGCTAGAGAAACTCTTAAAGGAACACAGAGATTCACGGGAAGCTGAATCGCAGACGTGGGAAACCGAGCGAGAAGCTATCGCCAAGCAGTGGAGTGACGGCGGCATTGAAGCTCGAAGCGACCAAGCTCGTCTGCTTCAGGAAATCAAGGCTAACGCCGACAGCAGCATTGCTACCGTCGTTGCCCAAGCTACAGCAAACGTTACCCAACTTGATGCTGATTTGAAGGCACAGTCAGGAGCGCTCTTGGCCGAGATGCAAACAAGCATGACCAATGCTCAAACCACCTCGGCACAAGTAGCCGCAAAGTGGGAAGAGATTCAAGCTCTCGCGATTCAGATTCAGACGAGCCGCACTAATTCAGGCGCAAGCGAGCAAGCATTAGCGGAATTAGTTGCCAAAGGAGAGGCATTTCAAAAGACGATACGCGACTCCGTCTCCAAGAGTGAAGAGGCTGTTTCAAACGCCGATAAAACCTCGACACGAATCACTAAGGATGCTGAGGACCTGGTAAGTAAAGTCGAACTCGCTCTGGCAAATGCATTAGGTGCCCTGAAGGACAATGGCAACGAAACCATTAAGACTCACATCGAAACGCTGAATTCAGAACGGCAGGGCAGACTTGACCAACTTGACGAGGCCCAAAAATTGCTGGACCATCTATTGACAGGTGCACAAGGATACAAGCTATCCGATAGCTTTACGAAGAGGCAAAAGGATATTGGAAGAGGAGCAAAGCATTGGCGCTTCGCAACCATCGCCGTCTCAGCAGGATCTGCATTTGGACTCTTATTTGTTGCGCTATGGTTTTCTTCACCCGACTACAAAGTTTGGCTGTTGAGGTTCAGCTTTGCCCCATTTCTTGCGTTTGCTATTGGCTTCTGCGTGAATCAATACACAAAAGAGAGGCGGCTTGAAGAAGAGTATGCTTTTAAGTCGAATGTCAGCATTGCCCTTGAGGCATATCGAAATCTAGTCGGCGAAGTCCTCGCCGAGCAATATACTTCAGAGAACTCGAAGGCTCATGAGGATTATGCGAAATTCCTTATTACGGCGATTACCGATGTCCTCAAGAGCCCTGTAGCACTTCAACCTGGTCGAGAGTCGCTCACTCGAAGTGGCATGAAGGTTACGAAAGAGGCCAAAGACATGGTGAAAGAAGTTGCTGGCCTCGTGAAGACCCTGAAAGACCTCTGACGAATTATCTGGCCTTGGTGAGTTTGATCTCTTCCAGCCACGAAGCCAGCATCGGCTTCCACACCTCGTGCTCGACTCGAAAGAACACAAGCCGAAAATACAAAGTGAGCACTTGTCCGTCCGCCACAAGCCGAAGTTCATCGAGATCAACATGGGAGTAGCCGTTGTCGAGAAGACTGCGAAGCTCGCCTTCCGTGATCGACACGCGGCGCGTTGCAAACGTTGGACGCTTGTTCACGGGCCAAAGCAGGCGGACGGCAAACGTGCCGCCATCGTGAAGGACGACGAGTTTGTTGCCGTTGGAGAATGGGATGTCTAGGCGGGCCATGGTAGACAATTGTCTACTCACTTGGGCGCAGTCTAGTCCTCAATTTCATCTGGAAGTAAGCCAGCTACGATCTCGATTTCCTTTTTCCTCGGCTCGACTAGCTTGAGGAAAGCTTCTTTGTCAAACAGACCTTCGTCATTCAGAGGGCAGATTGCAGCAGCTTCAAGCGCGGCAGCGTGAAGGTCCTTTTTGCCTGGCTCATCAGTCGGACGTGCAAACATCTCGATGTCAGGCTCCTTAACCAGGTTGAGAAAAGCTTGGAATCGAGCGCATCCTGACATTGCTCTTGGATCAGCTAGCTCGTCTCCTTCTGCTGGCCACCAATCGGAGAAAAAAAACACCGAGTACTCAAATGAGGGCCTGAAATCACCGTCGCTTTTGCGGCGCTCCTCTATATCTTCTTGTAGCGCCACAATCGCCTCACGGAACTCAATTGGATCTAGTTGCATGCCGACATGCTCTCGCCAACTCATTGTTTATGTCTCTGCCAACGGGTCGTCAAACTTAGCGAGGGCGTCTTCTATGTGGCGCTTAAGATCTGAATGCAAGGAACTCCACTCATACGTTTCGGGTTCCTGCTTAGCGCTTTGCTCGTGCCAGTTCAGAAGATCATTCAGCACGCTAAGATCACCGCGTGTGAGTTCAACGCTGATGATTTTCCTGATCGCTCGTTCCAGCACTACGAGAGTTTAGCATCGCCGTGATTGCTGCTCAGTTACAATCTCACCATGAACGTCTGGCCCTGGCTCCGATGGATGTTGTTCGTTGGCATAAGCGGCGCCGTCGGATTCGCCTTGGGCTTCTTCTGGCCGAAACAGCCGATCGCTTGGGACGCGAACCAAATCACCAAATTCGTGTTCGCCATGGCCGCAGCGGGCGGCGCAATTGGCGGACCACTTGTGGCACTGAAATCCAGCAAGATTGCCCAAGCCAGTCTTCGGATGACAAAAGAAGAGCGGTCGGCGGCAATGAGGAATGCCTTGTCAACGCGTCAAACAGATCTTTACACGGAGCTAAGCCGTACATATTCAGAATTTGCGATGGCGTGCTCCTCGCTCAGGTGGCAGGTGCAAACCAATCCTGGCGCTCAGGAAAATCGCGAGAAAGCCATCCAAGCCAATGAGTTTTGCGATCAGCTTTGGAAGCTCTTGATCCAGATGGAGCTATTTGCAGAGCCAGACATTGTTCGCGGCGGCCGAGAACTGTACTCCCGATGCGCCGAATTCCATCGTGCAATTTGGGAGTGCAATAGAGTCGATAACCAGGATGCCATCGGCAAATCTCTGGTGGCCGAGTTGAACGTGTTTCAGGGCTACACCAGTTGGATGGAGGCTGTGAGGCACTCAGCGCGGATAACGGAACTGACCGAACAGAATATGAAGGTTGTCGCAGCACCAGAGCGGCCCTATAAGCCACCGTACGACTTCAAGACGCTATTAGTGGGGCAAGAGAACAACGACAGGGGCCCTTAATCCTCATCTGCCGATGGCACAAGGAGAACTCCGACCGCTACGATGCGGTCCATAAATATGCCGATCTGCCATCCCGCGAATTGCAGGATGGCGAACACTACCGTGACGATGATTCGGCGTACCACAACCCAGACTTGCAGCCGATCGGAATCGACATCGTTCACGACTCGAACCACTCATGTACGAATCTGGCCGCCGCCGTCATCGCAACGTTCATCGCCGTTATCGTAATTGGTCGCGGTTATCTCCTGCAGCAGCAGATGGAAAGGAACGACTGTTGGATATCGCCGCCGTCCCTATCCATCCTCACTTCAATTTGAAAGTCAGCAGCTAAGGTTCTGCCTCCCATCCTTCAAGCACATTCCGAATATCGTCCGACACTGCGCGCCGACACTCCGATCGATGCTCGTCCTTTGCCCACATATAGTCCTCGTAATCGAAATACATCGACCGATCAGGACGGCCCTGCGACATCAGCCTGTCGTAAGCAGTATGCGTATGCCGCACGTGAGCAACGACGGCCATACGGCACTGTTCGCTGAGATCGAGTGCGCCAGCCCTGCCAACCGTCCCGTTTCCAATGGTGAAAGCTCGTCGAACTACGGCTTCCAGATCGAAAGCAGGGATCGAAGGGAACTGGAGTCGAATCTCTTTCCTAGCCTTGTTGAAATCCCTGTTCTGGCGCCTTTCACGGTCTTTCTGTCGTCGTTCCGCCGACGCTTGCTGAATCTCTTTGGCTGCCTTCAACACATCGGCGGGGGACCAGATTCCTGTGATGCGGGGGTAGCCGCCACGCCATTCCCGCGCAATGAGCACGATTTCTGACATCTGCTTCGCACGGCGAGTCATTCCCGCATCGCCAGCGGGGAGGAAGGCATAGCCTTCTGGTGGGTCGCCGTAGTCAAGAAACATTTCGACTGCGGTGGATTTCTTAGATCGTTCAATGATGTTTGTCATGAACGGGTGGTTCCGCAAGGCCGAGCAAATCTACTTATAGTTTTCTTGATGATTTGGGGCGAGGAGGGTAGGCGCTGTAAGTGTTAGGTCACGGCATCGGCCGATATATTTCCAACCAGTTGCTCACCATCGGCTTCCAAACATCGTGCTTAACACTCATGTGGATGTTCCGCTGATTCACCGACAGATACTTCTCATCAACCGTCAAGCTGATCGGGCCCAATGGAATCTCCCCACGGTTGGTTGACATCAAGCCCAACAAGGCCGATTCCAGGATCTCCAACTTCGGCGTCACAAACACCATGCGGTGGGAATCTGGCCGAAGCAGCCGAACGAATAGCCTCGAATCATCGCGGAGGACGATCAGGCGGTTGGCGTAGGTGAGGGCGATGTCCAGTCGGAGCACAGTGGAAGTATGTCTACTAAATTCTAGAGAACTTGACTTCAGTGGCGCTCACTACTTATGGTGCTTGTATAGCGCACAGAGGAAAACCGTGGCAAAGATCGTGGCCAAAGGCGAACTCCAGTCGATTCGCGACGGCCGCTCGAATCTGATCCCGAGGGACGCGATCGGGGAATGGATTGAGATGAAGGTGCGCCCAGGGCGCGGGAGAAGGTGAGTGAGGAATTTGTCGACGACTCGGTGAGAAAGCGATATGCTCTTGTCCAGCTTGATCGGCATCACGCTCAATCTCGACTGACTCGGGATTCTGAAGTATTCACGGCGGTCAAGTACATGCTTGGACCGTTGCTTCGTGTCTCTTTATGTGCCCGCTAGCCGACCCGCGTTTGTTCGTCAAGAAGCCGTCGAGCGACGTGTAGTGGAAGCGTGAACTGATTTGATTTATCAATGGCAGCCTGAATACGGGGCTCAAGTCTGGCTTTGAAATCCCCGAGATTGTCCAGATCATATTCCATCACGTTTTGCCCTTGGATGTCGAACGGCAATCTGTGTTCGCCGATGGGTCTGCCTTGGGTCCACACGATGGGTTTGCCAAGCGCGAGAGCGTATCCAGCCTCGAACGCTACGTTGAAACTGCTGTCTGTCAGATCAACGACTACGAACGTTGCCTCGTTGATTTCTTGGATTATCCTGTCTCCTATTTGCTCAACATGCTCGACGTCTTTTACTCTTCGGATTGGGCACTTTAAGTCGGCGCCAACTGGCTGATACACGCTTCCATAGACTGACTCCAACTCTGCCGAGAATCTGCAAACAAGGAAGGCCTTGCGAACATCGGACAGGCCAATCCGCATCCTGTCGTTCAGCACGTAGCCGTTCGTCGACACCGTAATTTGCTGGTATCCGCCTGCTTCGCCAGGGATATTCGGTCTGAGTATCCAGTTTCTTTCCATCATGAGATTCAGAATTACTTCCGCCTCATCAGGAGTTGCCCCGTAGATGATCCCCTGCGCGGTAACTCCGTTGGTAATTGGCCGTCTGTTCTCCTTTGGAACGCTTACGCTGACAGGCAGCTTTATTCCGCTCCCAAAGCTTTCTTCGGAACGACACATGTTGTTGAGAGTTATGAGAGCCTTCGTCTCAAGTAGCAGGTCCTTGGCTTCCGACCACAAGTCGCCAACGGTCGTCAGCACGAGCTTCTTGTGCCACACGTCATTTTCGTTGTACTTCTGCTCTCGAATAGTCTCCAGGTCCCGAGAAGAAACAACAGCGATCGACTTTGCTCCATCTGACCCGCGCCAAGTCTGGCGAATCTTCGACGCCGCGAGAGCTTTGACTCTTTGCAACTGAGCATGAGTTAGCTTTAGCTCTCCATCGTCGTAGGACGACCCGTCTTCAGCTCCAAAACCCGAATAGTACGCATGTTCGAAGAGGTACCACGCACCAATGGTTGATTCTTCTCTGAATCTTGTGAACAGTCCATCCGCCGAATTGGTCTCGACTTCGTAGCCAGTTATTGGGGATATCCAATTAGCCATTTATCCCTCCCAATGCTTCAAGATCGCTTCTTGGCCCAATGTCCCCTTAAGCAAGAGCTCGTTCGCGATCCTCTTCAGCCCTTGAGATTGCCTAAAAACCCGCTTAAGCTTTTCCAACTCTAGCTCAACTACAGTGATGGCTTCATCTCGGGCCCGTCGATTGTAGTCGCAGAAGCGTTCATACGTGCGGCCGTAGGTTAGGTGGAGGTAGCGCATGCGTGCATCAGTGAACTCCTGTTCATAAGGGTTTCGGAGATGTCCACGCATTTCTGCCCGAACTTCCTCGGCCGCTGGACCGCCAAGTAGTACGGTTATTGAGAAGAGATCAGGAATGTCGATGGCCCTTGACTGATGTACATGGGCCCTATCGGGGCGCTCGGAACACGTTCCCCGCATGCAAGCCATTGTCGGTCGGCCACCGAGTAAGAGATCCGCAGCACAGTGACCAGCCTCATGCCAAGCATCGTAATCGTTGTCGGCACCTGCAGCTTCGCCCGATCCTCGGTTAGGATAGCTGTACTCTTCCATGTCTTATTCTGGCGCGCACGACGGTGAAGTGTAGATTTGCCAGGGTTGCTGAGTTTAAGCTACGATCGGTTGATCTACGCGAGCTTCGATTTCCAAGGCTCCGTGCGGAGATATGAATCGCTTCAGAGTCAATCACAGTGGGTGGGGGTGTTCTTCTGTGGTAGTGACGACGGAGGAATAGCCACCCCGTCTTGATTAGTTGGTCTGGAGTTAGGATTTGGGGCAGGCGAATTCGATGCCGTTTGAGAGGCCAGAATTCGCTGACGTCTATGATTGCGTGGATCCCGAACCCAGAGTAGGGAAGTCCCGAAGCTCTTAAAGGGTGAGGCGCTGCTGCATCATTCGGTGGCGCGAAAAGTAGAACCTTCCGATACCGTCCATACGGCGCCCCCTTGTTGCTCGATCAGGCTTCGTTACCACCGCTTTTCACACTTCCGTCACAGCCGCTTCAAACTTTGATTTACGTTTGAAGTCGCTTGGATCAGCCAGTTTGACTGTCATCTTCGTGTCGTCAAACGGAACCAGTAAGCGCCAAACGTCCTCCATGTCGGCTTTTGGATCAAGCCATAGATCTATGTCGTCGGGTGCAAGAATCACAGGCATCCTCGTGTGGAATTGGGATGCCAGAGCGTTCGGTTCGCAAGTAACAGCGTGCTGGATTCCAGGTAAGTTTCATCCTTCCCCCATGACGCCCATAGCCCAGCTAGATATATCGGGCCTTCATTAACCGTGGTGGATTCATAAGGGATTTTCTTGTCCTGTTCCTCACGCCACTCGACGTAGCTATCCCAAACCAACAC